>Ga0180436_10005297_pt1 | contig 11442 bp, 15 predicted proteins | sample SS_ome_2_FD_132434 | JGI IMG/M metagenome (GOLD analysis project Ga0180436, IMG submission 132434) | Hypersaline lake sediment archaeal communities from the Salton Sea, California, USA - SS_3_S_2 metaG | ecosystem: Environmental > Aquatic > Non-marine Saline and Alkaline > Hypersaline >...
CACCGGAAGCTGTTTTGGGGTTCCTGATTTTCCGGCTGGGGTGGCTGGGGCGGTTGATTTGGCTGAAACGGATCTGGTCGCTGCATGGCACACATGATCATGTCTCCTTAAAAAAGGGGTTTCTTTTTACTCTAACCGGCCAAGGCGCACTGCGGCTGCTTTGCAATAAATGCAGTAATGCGATGTGGATTACAAAACGATGACGCGACCTATCAAAGGCGTTTTCCCGAGCCGAATATGCTTGCTATAGGCAAGATCATTCGTCCCGGTTGTTGCGCCTCAGACGGTGCAGCCCCCAGAGGAACAAGGCCAGCATCACCAGCCCGCCCACTTCGTAGGGCAGGTCGATCCTGCCGCCGGAACAGAACGGCAGCACTCGTGAGAGATGAAATATCTCGCCGTCGGTAATGAATAGAAAGACGGAGGTGGCCATCAAGAGAATCAGGGTTAGTCGAATCAATCTCATGGTTCATTTCCTTTGGGCATATAGGGTTCAATGGTTTCGTACGTAATCTTCAGGCTCGCGGTCAAGTGGACCATGCTTTCGGTTACCAAGGCCTTGATCGTTTTGAGTTCCTTGGCGGTGCCGGCCACGATCACCAGTTTCCGGATATCCGGGCATTGTGAACACAGTTCTATATAAGATAGCACCTCTGCATACGAGGTGACGCATATTTCATAGACGAGGTACTCTCCTTGGGAAGATACCGCGACATCGACCGGATGATGCGTGGTGGGCACCATCCACTCCAGAAAAGCCTCCAATCCCTGCTGTTCATAATAGGCCTTGATCCATTGGGCATAATGACGGTGGGTGATGCCGCCGCGGCCTCGGTTGCCGCTCGGAGGGGTCACTTTGAGCATTTCGTATCCCTGGGGCGCGGGTTCCATTAGCAGACTGCTGCGCCGTCCGATACGAGGTTCTTCGAACTTGGCCCATTTTTGTTTTTCCAAGTAATCGCGTATTCTCTGCTGGATGCGATAGTGAATCTTTCCCCTCTGCTGGAAAATGAGAGATAACGGAGTATAAGGTGCCTGTAGCCAGCGCTGCAGAATATCCAGTCCGTATTGCTGGATTTGTTCGTCCTTGTTGGATGGGAGCTGTTCCTTGGAATTGGTTTGTTTGGACTGGGCTTTCTCAATAAAGGCCCGGACGGCGGGGATCTGAAAAATCGATTGGGCCGGGACAAAAGGATGCCTGTCGTACTTACGGTCAGGCAGATCTTCGTGAGGAACGTAAAACACCTTACCTTTGACCGCGTGGGGCCAGGGACCAATCTGCTTGACCAGGCACTCACCTGGCGCCAGATGTTTGAGCGTCAGTTCGCCGTAGGGAGGCAAAGACAAATTCTGTGCCGCTTCACAGGCGGCTTTCTCCTCCTCGGTATGAAATACCAGGTGCATGGTGGCGTTCTCCCGAATAATGCGCGACACGCTGATCAATGACGAGGTGACCACCACGGCCCCCAGGCCCAGCTCCCGGCCTCTCTTGAACAGCTCGGATTCGGGGCACATCAGACCGCCGAAGAGTTTTTCCACCTCGGCATTGACGTCGTCGTCCGCCTCATCGATCACAAAGATGATTTCAATCGAATCGGACCGATAGAATCGTGCCTGGCGGATTTTCATGACTTTGACGATCAGCAGATCCACCAGAAACTGCCGGGCCCAACTCGGTTCCATTATCGGCATGGAGAGGACCATGCTTTGCTTGTCCTGGATGAGTCGTTCCAGATCCAGGCCCTTAAAAGCACTGAAGGTCGGATGGGTCGAAAAGCAGAAGGTTTCCAGTTGCTGAATGAGCGACTCGGTGTAGATGGCTTTCTCACTGAACATCTTTTTGGGCAGTGCTTTTAGAAAATCCAGAACGGCCTTTAGATCGGGGGCGAGAAGATGCTGTGCCGGCTGGGGATTCAAGAGCGAAAAGAGCAGGCTCAGCACGGACATAAGCGTGCCCAGGGCATATTTGAGTCCGGCCCGGGCACAGAACAGACTGCTGACAATGGCGATCCAGAGCCGAAGCGGGACGCCGACGGGTGGGTCCAGTGCCGCTCGCAGGGAGTCCTGTACATGAAGATGTTTCCAGCCGAATTTGCTGGCCAGATCTCCATAGTCCGTTCCCTTGCGGTCACAGACGATGACTACTTTCTTTTTGTCTGGGTTTTTCTGGTTATAGTTCTCGACCCCTTGCAGCAGGGCGCGCACTCCATGGGATTTGCCAAACCCGGTTAACCCAGAGACTTGGATAAATACCGGCCCGTCGAACCGGATCCCAAACTCCACGTCGGAATTGCCCACCAGGGTGCCGACGGGAACATCCGGCTTGCCGTTCTGATACCACTGCACGGGCTCTGGAATACGATGTAGGAACTCCGGAAAATCCGTCAAATGTTCGATGTCCTGATCGGCCAGATGGCGCAAGGTTCTTGCCATGGCGTCGCTTAGGATTCCATGTTCCGCCATTGCTAGAATCTGCTTCCACTCAACTTTACTGGGAAGCAGCGAAGGGCTTAGGTTATCCAGGCCAAATTTTCTGATCTTATTGATGAGAACTCTGGCATAACTCATAGGGTCTTCTCCCTTTTCCGGAAGAATACTGGTGTCAGCAGTCTTTTTAACACATGTCGGCGGTGACAGGAGGGGCAGCGCCATTTGTTGTCACGTGAGGACTGCCGGCGATGTTTGGGACAACAGAGTCTGCCGCATACGCAGAGTCGTGCCCCCGCCACGGAAACCAGGCCATGGGTTTTGGGCTTTCTTCTTTTGCGGCAGACAGCGCAAACGGCAATGTGAATGGGCGGCCGCTGCGAAAGCATCGCCGGGTTCCATCCGACGCCGTCTTCCAAAATGATATTGTTGTATTCGCTGTAACTGGCTATGGCGCCATTGCTTTCCATCACCAAATATTCCTTCTGGGTGACCTCCAAGATGACCTTTCCCCTGCGATCGGTGATCTTGGCAATCGTATGGCGTTGCGGGGCGTTCTTGGCCATGATCAGGGCTCCTTTGCGATGCATGCTTTAAAGGACAGAGCAGCGATACCGTCCTTGGTTTGGCCAAATTGGATAAGCAGTTTCCTCCCAACGGTGTCCTGGGGGCGAATTTGGGCGCCTGGGCTGACACGAATATCACAGGCCGTGAAGAATTCAGCGGTGCTGCCTTCCGGCCGGATGGGCAAGGCAAGTACCATAGGGACGGTCCTGCCCGGCATGTGTTTCAGCACTCTTACCGTGACTTCCATCTGTCGGCGGGCCTTGCGGATACTAACCACTTCAGCCTCATAAAACTGTCCGGCGGTGAAAGGGGGCCAGGGTTTGACGATTTCTAGCCAGTGTCGCATGATTGATTCTCCTATCTTCGGGCGTGATGGTTAGGCTTGGTTGTCGTTTTCGTTATTCCCGGGACGCTCTTCGGGCATGAAATCCTTTAAGGTTTCCACGATTTCGAGAAACTTCGGCCTCAAGGATTCGCCCAGCCGGCAGTATGCTTCGGCCGCCTCTTTGGTGGGGTTGTTGCGGCTGGTGAAAAGGCAGTTGATCATGAGAAGTACATCAAATAGGGCCATGTTGTGGATATGGTGCAGGGTCGTTCCGGACAATTCTTCACACTTCTCCTTGAGGTCTTCGGCAAGGACTTTTTCCAGCTTCTTGGCTACCTTATAGCTTTCGTGTTTAAGAAAGTTGATGGCGATGCTGTTCATTTCGATCTGGTTCATTGTAGTGCTCCTGTTTTCAAGGGCTTGGGACGGTTTTCTAGTCACTTTTTGCGACCTTGGTTAAGACAATGAAACTCTTGGCGGGATTCCAGCAGACGCCCATGCCGCCGGTGCGTTTGCTCAAGAAGAAATTTTGGTGGGCATAGTCTTCGTGATGACTCAAGCGCAAGGCCCGGAGGCGGGCTGACAAATTGTTGGGATTCCGCAACGAATGAATTTGGGTCAGTTCGGCGACATCCCTGGGAGAGAAAAAGATGCCTGGCTCGCACTGCACGCATTCCAGCAGCCTAAGTGAGACCTGGCCAATCGATACTTCGGAAAGATCGTTTTCTATCCATTCTCCGGCGGCGGTGCGGAAGCACCAGATCCCTAAATCGATGGCCAGGACGTGGTCGATGCGGTCTCGTTGCATGGACAAAAAGTCCTTTTGGCTGACGACATCTTTCGAGAACGTCTGGCCGTCATACAGGATCAATTCGTAACGGGATTGAATGAGTGTTGGTTTCATCACAAAGTCTCCTTTCTATAAGGGTTAACATAGAATTTGCTGAAAACACGGGTCATTGACGATACGTCTGAGGTCTTCGAATATGGCGCGGACCGCCAGGCCGGATTGTTGAGTCGGATCCAGAACGGTTTTACTCTGTACCCGAATGAAGTGATCTTCCCGGTCATAGGTGACCGAGGCTAACAGCATGGACCAGCGGTCTTGGAAGTGGACGAGTCGGCTGCAGACCGTTTCCGGGTTATGGACCGGTTTCAGGCGGAGTTCCAAGCGAAGTCGGCTCTCCTGATCATTGTAAGTCAAATCAACAACACGGGCCGTGTCATTGGCCAGAGGGTAAAGCCCCTGGGCGGTCTTCGCTGAAGCATCACAGTTGAATTGATTCCAAAACTTACGAGCGTCATTAAGAACACCAGAAAAAATACGCGTTTCGTCGTTTCTATGGGGCTGTGGCATGATCATTTTTTTGGGCTCCCTTCGATTTTGTCGTTGTCTTCCTGTGAGTTTGCTGTAACCTGTTCATACGGCTATGGTCACACGGTTGTTTTCTATATGTCATTGTAGAATAGGTATTTAGCACTCACAGGGCACTCGGAGGTCGCTCGGAGGACATACAGATGTCACAAAGCGGTTTTAATGGAAGAAAGCTCAAAGCAATTCGGGAACGAAAAGCCTGGAGTGCGGAAGAGGTGGCGCATGAACTCAATCTACGAATGCGTTACGATGACGATAGGATTACGGTACGTTCTATTGCCCGCTGGGAAAATGAAGGGGTCACACCCAGAAACCCAGAAATCATTCAAAGTCTGGCAGCCATTTTCGATTGCGAAACTGAAGACTTCTTCGATCCGATTGGTGAACCCGGTGTTGCACAGTCCGTCATGGAGGATGCGATTGATTTCAACGATATCATCGCAGAAAAAACGGAAGACTTCGTAGGCAGGGAGGCGCTTTTTAAAAAGGTTGACAGTTTTTTGGCGCATCGTCCCGGAGGCTATTATCTGATCAAGGGCGATCCCGGCATTGGCAAATCTGCGATAGCCGCGTCACTGGTGAAAAAGTATGGTTGTATTCATCATTTCAACGTTCGCACCTTGGGGATTGACAGAGCGGATCAGTTTATCCGCAATGTGTGTGCACAATTAATATCCCGTCATCAACTTGGATATAAGGACTTGCCGGGAGACATTGCGGAGGACGGAAGGTTCTTGAAGAAGACTCTGTCAGACGCCTCCAAGACCGCGCGCCCGCCTCATAAGATCCTCATCGTCATCGATGCCCTCGACGAAGTGAATACCGACACTTTACCCTCCGGCCACAACCTGCTCTATCTGCCCATTTCCCTGCCCCCGCATATCTACGTGATCGCCACCACGCGACATGATCACTTGCCGCTGCGTTTCGACTATGAATGCACCACCATAGACCATAACAGCACCTGGAACACAGCGGATATAGAGAGGTATCTCCACCTGAAAATGGATGCAGCGACAAGAAAGTATGTTCGCAAACAAAGACTTACGGAAGTTAAATTCGTTTCCGCCATGGCCCAAAAGAGCGATGGCAATTTCATGTACGTGAAATACGTGCTGCGTGAAATCGCGACAGGTTTCTATAAAGACACGACTTTCGATGAACTACCCATCGGGTTGGCCAATTATTACGAAGACCACTGGCGCAATATGGGGATGATGGCAAGTCCACTGCCGCGGGAAAAAATCAAGATAATCTATGTGCTTTCCGAAGCCGGCAAGGCTCTTTCCCCAGCCCTGCTGGCAAAATTCTCAAAAGAAGACAAGATCACGGTTCAGGGGGTACTGGACGAATGGACGCAGTTTCTGCATACGGCCAAGATCGGGGAAGATCTCTTTTATGCATTCTATCATAATAGTTTCAGAGATTTTCTACTAAGAAAACATATTGTCCAAGCGGCCGAGATCGACATAAAAAACATCAACCAGGGGATTGCGGATAGCTTTTTCGATGATTAGGTGGGACGAAAAGACTCAGGGCATGAACGGGGAGGAACGGGATTACTTCCTTAATTATCTAGTTGAGCGGGTGGTAGCGTCCGAGCGGTGGGACCGCCTTGAGGAACTCTTGCTGAATATATTCTTTCTGGAGGTGAAAGCGGAGGCGGGAAATACGCACGGTTTGGCAGATAATCTATCATTAGCCCTTCTCAGGATGCCCAGGACAGACACCCAATACAAACTCTACAGCCTCGTCGAGAAAGCTCTTCGCCGCGACATACACTTTATCCGCCGACATCCGGCCTCGTTATTCCAGCATATGTGGAATACCTGTTCTTGGCACGATGGCGCTAAGGTTGACAGGGGCGGCGGTGTTCCTGCGAAGGAACAAACCATAGCGTCATGCGAATTGGCGTGTTTAATGAAAACATGGAGAACGGCTAGGACGGAAAGTGGGAGGTCGCGGCCTTGGATGAGGTCGCTTACCCCACCCTCGATTCCACTGACAGAGCACAATCATGCCATCATTTCCGGCCACACCGAGTCAGTGTGCGGCTTATCCTTCTCGCCTGATGGAAAGCTCATGCTTTCCGCTTCCCACGATCGTACGGCGCGTTTATGGAATTGCGAAACTCTCCGGATGGAAACCTTCTGCAATATTCCTAAAGGCAGTGTCTGGTCGGTAGGATTCCTGGCTACGAACGAACCGGTATACATTGTGAAGCTTCCGGCGGGCGACATTGCCATTTCTTCAGTAAGAACAAGACGCGAAGTAGCCCGACTCAAAGGACAACCCGAAGCAGTGGAGTGCCTTGCTGTTTCACCGTATTGTACTCATATTGCCTGTGGTTACCACGATGGAATTGTCAAAGTGTGGCGTGTCTCAGATAGGCAGGAACTAATCGAGATCCGGACGAAAGAGGTTTCTCGTGATTTGCCGGAATCATTGCTGAAGCAGGAATTATTGAGACTTGCTGGCACCATAGAGCAGTTGTTCCGAAGCTGCCACCCGAGTAACAGAAGAGAGCATGAACGTGACAATGCTACGAATGGACTTCTGAGGAACGCGGCAGCCTCGAAAAGTGTGAAAAAGTGTAAGGACATACTCTCGAAGACAATGAATTATGAGAAAACAGAAGACTTTCCACAAGCCTTGCTATGCCTGGACGAATTGCATTATTTAGTATGGGCGACTAATCATGGGGTAGTGCATATATATGATATGTGTCACAAGCGGGACGTGAGGACATATGTGATTCCAGATGCGATCGCGGTGCTGCAGATGACCTATGATGGCCAAACGGTTTTTTGTGGCGGGTTCGCCGGAGTTTGGGCGCTATCCGTTAACGAACAAGAAATACTCTGGCGCCCTAATGACGGCAGTATGGAATCCGTTATTAGTATGCAGTTAAGTCGTAGCGGTGAGTATCTTGTGTGCGGCCACCGAACTGGCGAAGTCTCAATTATAGATACACACAATGGCCTTGTGCGGGGCAAGCAAACACTGAGTACGTATGCCAATGAATGTGTTGCGTTATCGCCGGATTCTTTGAGAGTCGCGGTCGCTTCTGAGGATACAAAGATTTATATCATGAAACCGCCAGACCTCCGTGCCAACTATGCCGTCCAGAGAGCGCACAAGAGCCAGATTACCTGTTTAGCGATGTCCAGAGATGGTGCCCGATATCTTACCGGCTCCATGGATGGAGAAATGCGGCTGTGGAAGGCCAGAAGCGCAACAGAAGAGGCTGTGGTCAGAGGGCATGAGGGTGTAATTAACGATGCGATGTTTCTGTCTGGGAAAAAAGGAATTCTCTCGTGGTCAGATGATCGTACTATAAGATTGTGGGATAACGCTCTGGAGGAATTGGTGCTCGAACTGACCCATCCGTCACTCATTTACTGTGTCGTGAAGAACGAGAAACAATCCCTAATCATATCGGGCTGTAGCGACGGTGAGATCTATGTCTGGGAGATGGCTACCGGAAAACTGAAGAACCATTTTGCTGCCCACCAGGATGGTGTTCATTACGTCAGCCTGTCCGAGGATGGTGCATGGCTGGCCTCTGGTGGAGACGACTTTTGCCTTAGGGTGTGGGACATGTCATCATGTTCTTTGGATAGTATGGTTGCATACAATGATGACGATGGAGCTTTTGGGGCTCCTCAGCCCCGCTTTCTTGGGGAGTCGCATCGGTTGGCATGTCTATTTGGCGATGATACAATAAGAATCTACGATCTTGAAACTCAACGGCAGGAAGCATGCCTTGAGGTAGGCAAGCCGTTTAAACACTTCGCAATAGATGAAAAGGGATTGCTCCTTGTTGCGGAATGCATGGATGACTGCGTAATGCTGTGGGATATGAGCACTTGTAACCTGATTGGTCAGTTCCAGGGAAGCGTCTGGACCGATGGGGATATGTGGGCGATTGCCAATGGGCCTAAAGTATTTCCCTGGCGAGCCGTCCGGCTTGGAAATGAAGTCTGTATCAAACATATTCAGACAAGAGAAGAAGTGGCATGGGTTCCGCAGCGAGTCCTATCCATTTTGCCCACGCAAAAGATATGGGTGGGTATCGAAGGTGCGAGAATATGTTCCTACATACTGGAAAACGCGTTAAAGACATCTTCTGTGAGGGGTAACCGGGGTGCGGCGACTGTTTTGGGAAGAAGCCGTTTTTGAAAAGCCTTCTTACCATGAGGGTCTTAATAAACTGCCACCCAAATTACGGAACATGCTGCCGGCTTATCTTAGCCAAGCGGCGAGTGGCATGGACAATACTTCTCTGGCCCGCTGGCCAATTCGCTTTTTCGGGTGAATCACAGTTGACTGGCTCGGTCGGAGGTGTGAGTAGGGGTGAGGGCAGGAGCTGACGCTGGCTTGACCTACTTTATCGGGATGATTACCCAAGCGGCTCACGACATGGAGCCGCTTGGTCTCCGGAGGTGTTGTGAATGAATCGATTGGTTAGAACAACCTTGAAGCTGGAACAATACCAGTGCAAAAGCTGCGGGCGTTTCTTTTATATCAATAGCATGGACCGCAGCAACTATGATTTGGAATTTGGCTGTCCTTATGGATGTGATGATGCGGGGCAGCACGTGCGTAATATCAGTACGAACATTGAAGATGTGGACCATATAAGGGGTGATTGAAAAATGTGCGAAAGAATCAAAGAACACCAAATAACTCTGACGCTCTGTGCAGAGGAGTTTGAGTTGTCGATGGGCAGGAAGCCCAAAGATCAGGAAGAATTTGATGAGTGGGCAAGATTGGCGGAGAAGGGATTGCTGAATGGCCATATTGACTGGGACATCTTGTACGAATGCACCTGTGATGCCATGGTACAGCAAGGTGATGCACGATGAATAAGGCGATCAAGGAGCAAATCATTTTTGTTCTGGAAGACGACAATGAAGTGATGACCGCAGCCTTGGCCCCAGACAGCGAGCTTGATGAAGAGAACCAACAGATGAACAGCGAGCTTATCCGGGAGCATAAGCGGATTATCGAGAAGGTGGGAAACGGCGAGGCATTGACGAAGCACGGTATGGCTTTAATTCGGGACGCCAACGATATCCATCTGAATGATGAGAGTAATTTGGCAGAACATCACCAGCAGGCTGTGACGCTGGATAGCTGGCTTAAAAAAAACATGGAGGTGGAATAGATGGAAATAGATGATGAGCACCTGGGAATTATCCACGAGGCCCTGAACGACTATAGGCGGTGGTTTGAGGGGGATGATGAGTCCGATGTCGCCTCTAGGGAGCAGATTGACAAGGCCTTGGAGGCGATATCATGATGTCGGCAAAGAAAGCCTTTGGGACGCTTGAGAAGTTGTGGGAAGAGATTACACCGAACGGCTTGGCAGGAGGAACAGCGTTCGATGATAAAGGCAAATGTTTGAAGTGCGGCAGTAAGGTTTCGCTGGCAGATGTAAGGGGTACGCTGGTTTTTGTAGGCACAGAGGTTGTCAAGCGGCACGATGGGGATATCAGCAACAGGAATTGTATGCGGTGCACATATCCAGAGCTTTATCCTGATTATGAGCATTATGATGAGGAATAGCTTGGTGACTACAGATGTCAAAGCCAGCAAACGAGCGGCGGAGATGGGAAGTCTCGATCATGGAGCTCCGCAGTGTTTTCGGCCGCAGGTATAAGGTCACGCGGAGAATTCCTGAAATCGCGGTTGCGGAAACTAAAATGTTCCGTTCCTTGAAGCGGGCAAGGCTACAATTAGAGCAATGGTTAGAGTAATTGCGCCAGGCGGGATTTGAGCAGGGAGATGAGTTCAGGCTGGTCGTAACGAAAGATATCAGGAATGTTTAGCGTGAGAATTCGCTTCTGCAGGTAAATCGCAGGGAATCGACTGGCAATTTCAGTTCGGTGGCGTTCTTCCATGACAATGATGGTGTCTGCCCAAGCGAGCGGACTTTTTGTGACGGGGTTGCTATTATAGAGACCGGCTGATTCGGTTTCGAAGCGATCAGCAAAGAGTTGGGCAGCTGTTTTGCTGCGGTTCTGGCCTTGGTTGCAGAGGAAAAGGAGTTTCATGTAATGAAGGCAATCGCCTTCTTGTTTATAAGGCTTACGGTTGCCAAGCGTCGATCCGCAAGTCAGCTTCGGGTTCTTGGGGAGCGGGCTGTTCCTCGACACGACGATTCACACAGGGATAGGTGAGCTGGGAATTTCCCTGGCACCATATTGTCAATCTCAGGCTTGCATGCTGCGTTCGCTTCGGATACTCTACTCATCGAAAAGTGTAGCAGTGGCGTTGGGCGGCGTTCTTCAGGAAGTTTTGGACAGACCAATGGCGCGAAAGAAATTATCTCGAAGAGCTATGTGTCCTTGTGGCAGCGGCAAGCGCTACAAGGACTGTTGTTGGCACAAGAGTTTTGAGTGGGTCGAAGATGACGATGGCGCCATCCGAAAGGTAATCCCCATTCCTGATGAACTGAAAGAGCTTCTCCAAGAGCAACGTGAGGCATTTATTGCCGAGCACGGACGAGAGCCTGGACCGGATGACCTGCTCTTCCCCGACTTACCCCACCCCGAACACCTTGAGCATATGATGGTCGAAGATATGAAGAAAGCAGGGATTGATCCCGCCCTTATCCATGCTTTCGAGGAAACCGGGATGTTGATTACGGAGGGTAATGAAGACCTATTCACCGATGATGACATGGATGCGTGGCATGAAGCCATTGTTGATTACCAGGAGAAACACCGTAGCGAAGAACCAC
>Ga0180436_10005298_pt1 | contig 11440 bp, 8 predicted proteins | sample SS_ome_2_FD_132434 | JGI IMG/M metagenome (GOLD analysis project Ga0180436, IMG submission 132434) | Hypersaline lake sediment archaeal communities from the Salton Sea, California, USA - SS_3_S_2 metaG | ecosystem: Environmental > Aquatic > Non-marine Saline and Alkaline > Hypersaline > Sediment...
TCATTAAAACTGGTGACCCATGACCTGGAAAAGAAATCCATCACGGTTCACACGGATATCCAGTCGGTCCGGTCGACATTTTACACGGACCCGGACCGTATGAACCATATTCTGCTCAACCTTTACATGAACAGTCTGGCCGCCATGGCACAAGGCGGCAACCTGACGGTCACAGTGACCGATGTATCTCCGGGCCACGATCTGGAGATCGGTGTCACCGATGACGGCTGCGGCATGGATGCGCAGGTATTGTCGGAAATTTTCGATCCCTATTTCACCACCCGGCCGGACGGCACCGGACTGGGATTGTCCATTGTGCACCGGCTGGTGGAAACCCTGGGCGGGGAGATCCGGGTGGAAAGCGTCAAGGGCCGGGGAACCACATTTTACATCCGGCTGAAGATGCAAAAAAAGGAAGATGCCCATGACACATAAGATACTGGTGGTGGATGATGATCCGGCCCATGCCAGGATGCTCAGTACCCTGATATCGGACTGGGGGTATGCGGTGGCCCTGGCCGATGACGGGGACACCGGGGTGGAACAGGTGAAATCCCGCAGTTTCGATATCGTGCTGCTGGACATCAAAATGAAGCGCATGTCGGGCATGGCGGCCCTGTCACAGATCCTGGCATACAACCCGTCGCTGCCCGTGGTCATGATGACCGCGTATTCGTCCGTGGATACGGCGGTGGAGGCCTTGAAAATCGGGGCCTATGACTATTTGACCAAACCGCTGGATTTCGACCGGCTGAAATTGACCATTGAGCGGATCCTGGAACGGATCTTTCTGCAGTCGGAAAACCGGCAGCTCAAGGAGCGCCTCAAATCCGATTCTTTTCGGCACAATATTCTGGGAAACAGTGCGGCCATGGCAGCATTGCTGGATACCCTGGACATGGTGGCGCCCACCGATGCCAATGTGCTGGTGACCGGAGAATCGGGTACCGGCAAGGAACTGGTGGCATCTGCCCTGCATGAGAACAGCCCCCGGAAAAACCAGCCGTTCGTCCGGATCAACTGTGCGGCCATCTCCCCGACCCTGCTGGAATCGGAACTGTTCGGCCATGCCAAAGGTGCGTTCACAGGCGCCGACACAAAACGCAAAGGCAAATTCCTTCTGGCTCACAAAGGCAGTATCCTGCTGGATGAAATCGGGGAGATGAGCCTGACCATGCAGGCCAAACTGCTGCGGGTGCTTCAGGAAAAAGAGATCACGCCCGTGGGCAGCGATGAAAATATTTCCGTGGATGTGCGGGTGATCGCGGCCACCAACCGGGAGCTGAAAGCCATGGCGGAAAAGGGCACATTCCGGCAGGACCTGTTTTTCCGCCTGAACGTGGTGACGGTGAACATCCCGCCCTTAAGGGAACGGCCCGAAGATATCCCGGAGCTGGTCCTGCATTTTCTGACCCGGTTTTCCGAAAAAAACCGGCGGGAGATCAAGGGCGTGGCGCCGGATGCCATGGACGCCATGATCCGGTATGCCTGGCCCGGTAATGTCAGAGAGCTGATGAACGCGGTGGAACGGGCCGTGGTGCTGGCCCGGACCGACTACGTCACCCGGACGGACCTGCCGTTCGGCCCGGAAGACGAATCTGAAGATTCACCCACCGGCCCGGTCGCCGGCAGCCTGGAAAACACACCGTTATCCCGGATCGAAAAACAAGCGATCTTGTCCACTTTGGCCGCCGCCGACGGCAACAAGAGCGAAACCGCCCGGCGCCTTGGCATTACACGCAAAACCCTGTTGAACAAACTCAAACAGTATGGAAAAGACACAGGATCCGTTCCTTGACAATCTGCCGTCATTTGCATACAACCGGGGGTACCGGATTTTCATGAATTTTGGGATCAAACCCGCATCAGGCATTCAAGGAGGCATCACATGACCAATCCGCGGCATTATCTGTTTCTCACCTTTGTCTACCTGCTGGTGGTGGCCGGGGTCTGCGCTTTGCTGGCAACCCCGCTCAAGGCCGCGTTCATGGCCAACTGGGGATTCAACCTGCTGATCCTCGCGGCCCTGTGTGTGGGCATTGGCATCAACGTGTTTCAGATTCTGCGTCTGGAACCCGAGATCAACTGGATCAAGAAATTCCGTACCGGAGATCCCGGGATTTCCACGGTGGCGCCGCCCACGCTGCTGTCTCCTCTGGCCAAGCACCTGGAAGAGATTCACCGGGACCGGTTCCGGCTGTCGGCCGGATCGTTGAGCACGGTGCTGGACGGGATCCGGGGACACCTGGACGAAGCCAGGGAGATTTCCAAGTACATGATCGGGCTGCTGGTGTTTCTGGGTCTTCTGGGCACGTTCTGGGGGCTGCTACAGACCATCGGTACCGTGGGCCAGGTCATCAGCGGTCTGGAAGTGGGCACCGGGGATTACGCCCAGTTGTTCGACCGGTTGAAACAGGGGCTGGAAAATCCGCTCCAGGGAATGGGTACTGCTTTTTCATCCTCCCTGTTCGGCCTGGGCGGCAGTCTGGTGCTGGGATTTATCGATATTCAGGCCGGTCATGCCCAGAACCGGTTTTTCAATGAGATGGAAGAGTGGCTGTCCGGGGTGACCCGGCTGGTGGATGTGGATGATCTGCCCCAGACCGGCCCGGGGGCTTCGATCGAGATGTTCAAAAACATTGATACCAACCTGCGGGTGCTGATCAACCAGATGCAGAAAAACAACCAGGCCATGGCGGCACTGCTCCAACAGCAGCAGAATAAAAATCCGGAATCCAAAGACTGACAGGAGCGGACATGTTATCCAGAGCGCGGCGAAACGCAAGCCCCATCACAGCCTGGCCCGGATATGTGGATGTGCTGTCTGCCCTGTTGATGGTGGTGATTTTTGTTCTGATGATTTTTATAGTGGCCCAGTTTCTGCTCAGTGAGGTGCTGAAGGGCCAGGAGAGTGAACTGGCAAAACTCCACGCCCAGGTGAACCAGCTGGCGGAACTGCTGGGGGTTGAAAAGGAGAAATCCGGACAACTGGAAGCCCAGGTGGCACGGTTGTCCGATACCATTATCGCCTTGTCCGAAGACAAGGAAGTGCTTATGTCCCAGGTGGCGGATTATCAGACCCGGGCCGAAATGGATGAGAAAACAGTAAAACAGCAGATGCTCACCATCGCCAGCCTTAACGAGGACATATCCGCCCTGCGGCAGGTCAGAGAACAGCTGGAGCAGGAAGTGGGGGACCTGGCTGCAGCCCTGGCATCCCGGGACCGGGAACTGGGGGTGCTCAGAGACCGTTCCATGCGCCTGGCGTCCCGGCTGGCGGATCAGACCGAAACCACGCTGCTGGCCCAGGAAAAAATCGAAAAGCAGGAGATCCGGATCCAGGCCTTGTCCGCGGTGCTGGCATCCCAGAAGGAAAGCATTGAAAAGGAGCGGCAGCTGTCTGCATCGGCCAGGGCTGAGGTGGCCCTGCTCACCGATCAGATTTCCCGGCTCCGAGAGCAGCTGGAGGTGATCAAAACCGCGTTGGCTGAGACAGAAAGGGAAGCAGAGAAAAAAGACGAACAGATCGAAGACCTGGGCAAACAATTGAACATTGCTCTGGCCAGAAAAGTGCATGAACTGACCCAGTACCGGTCCGAATTTTTCGGCCGCCTCAAACAGATTCTGGGGGACAACCCGGCCATACAGATCCGGGGGGACCGGTTCGTGTTTCAGGCGGAACTGTTTTTCGCCTCCGGATCCGCGGAATTGGGAGAAAAAGGAAAAGCACATCTGACAGCCCTGGCAGATACGTTGTTGATGGTTGCCCAAAAGATTCCCGACGACATCGACTGGATTCTCCAGATTGACGGCCACAGCGACAAAATTCCCATCAACAATGAGTTTTTTGCTTCCAACTGGGAACTGTCCACAGCCAGAGCCTTGTCTGTGGTGCGGTTTCTGAGCCGCCAGAAAATTCCGGAAAACCGGATGGCCGCGGCCGGGTTCAGCAAATACCACCCCATCGATCCGGCAGATACCCCGGAAGCATACCGCAAAAACCGGCGAATCGAGATCAAGCTCACCAATTATTAGAACCGTTCGATGAGCCGGTCGATGAGAAAGGTGGATTCCCGCAGTGCCTGGTCGCTGAACGGGCCGAACCACGCCGCAATATCGTTGAACTGACGGATGAACGAGGGGATGTCTTTGTTTTCAAGCATGTCGATATGCTGGCTCAATGAGCGGACAAACTCTTGCAAAAGTTTTCGCCGTTCTTTTGTGGCGAAAATAATCTGGGCATACAGCCCCGAATCCTGGGCAAACAGCCGTCCCACCATGCCCAGTTCCAGGCGGTAGATAGGACTGGAAAACTCCAGAGTCCGCTGGATTTTCACCTGTTTTTCAAACAAAAACCGGCCAAAGCAGAAGGTGGCAAAGTGCCGCAGGGCCTGGACGATTTCCATAATGTCATCATGTTCTTCAGGCGCGGCCTGCACCGGAATGGCCCCCCACAGGTTCAGTTGTTCTACCAGCCAGTGGCCGGCGGTCATGTCCCTGCCGGGCGAATACACGATGATCTGTTTGTCCAGCGAGGAGGTGGTCGGACCGAACAGGGGATGCAGCCCCAGAACCGGTCCGGTGTGGCTGTTGCACATGGCGGCCACCGGGGCTTTTTTTATGGAGGTCAGGTCTGCCAGAAGCGCATTGGCCGGCAGGAACGGGGCGATTTTCTCGATGACGGTCACGGTGTGTTCAATGGGCACGGACACCAGGGCCAGATCGATGCCGTCACACAACCGGGCCGCATCGTCCCAGTCCGATTCCGTGAGAATCCGGACCCGGTATCCGGATTTTTCAAACAGAGAGGCAAACATGGCCCCCATCTGTCCGGCACCGCCGATGATCAATACCCCGGCACCGGGCCGGACCCCCTTGTACTGCATGGAAAAGGTCTGCTTGACCCGGGACTGGCGGATGATCACCCGGAACAGGTTTTCCGTGACATCCGGGTCCAGCCCTTTTTCCATTGCCTGGGTTCTGAGGCGGGAGATCATGTCCTCTTCTCTGGCAGGATGGTACACGGGCATATCACATTTTTTTTTCAGGGCCGCTACCTGTCCCACCTGTTCCTGGCGCTTGGCCAGAAGGGTCAGAATCTGCGAATCGATGCGGTCGATTTCGTCCCGCAGCGGGCGGATCCGGTCTGAAAAGCGGGTGTCTGTCATCTGGCATCTCCCGTCAGGCCGCCATCTGCCGGGCCCGTTTGATCAGCAGCCGGTTGCAGTTGACGATATTTTCTCTGGTGTACAGGGTGAACTCATCCCGGTAGCTTTCTTTGAACAGCCGGGCTTCCAGTTCGTGATCCGCCAAGGATGTCCGGGTGACCCGTTCGATGAAATGACGGGCCGCATCGATGCCGGCCTGGATACCTGCAATTGCTGCCTGGTGTTGCAATGGACCCAGATGACCCGGACACACAATGACCGGTGCCAGGGCCTGGATCTGTGCCTGTGTGTCCAGGTATTCTTTGGCGCCAGTGAAAAACAGGGGCCAGAACCCCTTGCCGGGAAAATGGAATCCCAGACTGTCCGAACAGAACAGGATATCTTCCATCCGTCCCAGAATATTTCCCGGGGAATGTCCTTGAACCGGAAACAGTTCCAGATCAAGTCCCCCCAGATCCAGCACAACGGTGTCTGACACTTCCCGGGCGTCTGACAGGTCCGGAATGGTGGCGATGGCCGGCCGTCCCGGTGTGATGCCCCTTGCGGCAAGCCCTTTGGAAATGAACGCATCTTCAGCCATCATCAGGGATCCGGCTTTTGGATGGCTGATGAATGTTCCAGCTCCGGCCCCGGCCACCACCTGTGCAGCTGGAAACCGTTCCATCAGTCCGGACAGTCCGGTAATGTGATCGGAATGGGGATGGCTGACGATCAGAAAATCGGGCACCGCCCCCAGGTGGTCCAGCTGCTGGATTACCGTGTCCACCACCCCGGAAATGCCAACCTCAAACAGGGCGGTTTTCCGGTCGCCCTGTACCAGAAACAGGTTGATGACATGATTGCCCAGTAACGTTACCCGGGAAGACAGCGGCATGGGATAATCGGGTGAACAAAGGCAGGTTTCCTGTTCCGGCATGATATCTCCACTTGTAAGTTTTGGTAAGTATAAAAAATAATTGATTCAAGCTAAAAATTCAATCCCCGGATGTCAAGGACAATTTTACGGAAAGCAAAGACGTGATGGTGCAGATTCACACAGAAATCAGCGGGGTTGGAATATTCATCGAACAGGTTTGTCATTCCCGGCAAAAGTGAACTCCGGCGGGTTATTGACATCAACGGGGGACTGTGATACATGCGATGAGATTGTTTAGTGTCTGAATAAGGGATGACCGGAAAGTAAAATTTAAGGAAGGGTTCACCATGGATCAGAACAGCATTACCATCAATGGTCACGTCTATCAATTTAGACCCGGCCAGACCATTCTGGACGTTGCAAAGGAAAATAATATCGATATCCCCAATCTCTGCTATCTGAAAGGCACCCGCGCGACAGGGGCCTGCCGTGTCTGTATTGTGGAGCTGGAAGAATCCTGGGGGAAAAAGCTGGTGTCATCATGCAGTTCGCCAGCCAAAAGCGGTATGGTGGTTCATACGGAATCCCCGAAAATCGTTGAATACCGCAGATTTTACATTGGACTGATGCTGGATTCGGGGAATCACAATTGTGATATCGGATCATCCCAAGATGAATCCTGGACCGATTTTCAGATCGCAGCCATGGAAAACGATCAGAAAGAGGAACTGTGCCCGGTGTGGGGTGATTGTGAGCTTCAGGCCCTGGCGTACCGGTATCAGGTCAAGGGCCGGGTCAGCGGGCGGCACAGAGAACCGCTGAAAGTGCCGGTGGAAACAGACAACCCATTCATTATCCGGGATATGTCCCGGTGCATCCTGTGCGGCCGGTGTGTGGCCGCCTGCAATGAGCTCCAGGTGAACCAGGCCATTGATTTCGGGTTCCGGGGCGATAAAGGAGAAATTATCGCCGGTACCGGCACCACGCTGAGAAACTCCAGCTGTGTGTTCTGCGGTGAATGTGTCCAGGTCTGTCCGGTGGGGGCGTTGATTCCCACCAAGGCATTCCGGGACGACCGGTTTGTCCCCACTAAAACCGTGCGTACCACCTGCTCGTTCTGCGGGGTTGGGTGCCAGATGGATGTCCATGTTCAGGACAACCGCATTGTCAAAATCGACGGAGCCGACCGGGGACTGCCGCCCAACGACGGGATGCTGTGTGTCAAGGGCCGGTATGGATTTGAATTCGTGAACGCGCCGGACCGCCTGACCACGCCGCTGATCAAAAAAGACGGCAAACAGGTACCTGCCTCCTGGGATGAGGCCCTGGACCTGGTGGCGGAAAAACTCACCGGGATCCGGGATCAGTTTGGACCGGACAGCATGGGGGTGCTCACCTCTGCCCGGACCACCAATGAGGACAACTACATCGCCCAGAAATTCACCCGGGCCGTACTCAAAACGAACAATATCGATCATTGTGCGCGACTGTGACACAGCTCCACTGTAGCCGGTCTGGCTGCATCTTTTGGAAGCGGTGCCATGACAAACACCATCGCCGATATCGAGACATCGGACCTGATTGTCGTGACCGGGTCCAATACCACGGAAAACCATCCGGTTCTGTCCACGTTCATCAAGCGGGCGGCCCTGAAAGGCAAAAAAATCTATGTGATCGATCCCCGGCGCATCAAACTGACCGACCTTGCCGTCAAATGGCTGCGTCCCAATCCGGGCACCGACATCGCATGGCTCAACGGACTGATGCATGTGATCATCAAAGAAGATCTGCACGATAAAACCTTTATTGCGGACCGCACGGAAAATTTTGAAGCATTCAGGGACGTGGTGGCGTCCTATACACCGGAACGCGTCGAAGAGATCACGGGGATTGCCGCCCAGGATATCATCGACCTGGCCCGGGAATTCGCCAAGGCCCCGGCCGCAGCCATCTGTTACTGCATGGGCATCACCCAGCACACCTGCGGCACGGACAATGTCAAATCTCTGGCCAACCTGTCCATGCTCTGCGGTCATCTGGGAAAACCCGGCGGCGGCGTCAACCCGTTGCGGGGTCAGAATAATGTTCAGGGCGCCTGCGACATGGGCGGGCTTCCCAATGTGTTTACCGCCTACCAGGCCGTGACCAGTGACGAGGCCAGACAGAGTTATGAAAAGGCCTGGCACGTGACCGGCATGTCAGCAAAACCCGGTCTGCCCGTCACTGAAATGATCGAAAAAGCCTATGAAGGGGAATTCAAATCCCTGTATATCATGGGAGAAAATCCCATGGTGTCTGATCCGGACCTGAACCATGCGGAAAAAGCGTTCTCCAACCTGGAGTTTCTGGTGGTCCAGGATATTTTTGAAACCGAAACCACGGCAATGGCCGATGTGGTATTTCCGGCCTGCTGCTGGGCGGAAAAAGACGGCACCTTTGCCAATACAGAACGCCGGATTCAGCGGGTGAGAAAAGCAGTGGAACCTCCTGAAGGCGCCAGGCTGGACTGGGAAATTCTGTGTGAGATCGGCCGGCGAATGGGCTATGACATGCAATATGAAAACAGCCGTGAGATTTATGAAGAGATCTGTGCCGTGACCCCGTCCTACCGGGGAATCACCTGGGACCGCATCGAAAAGGTCGGCATCCACTGGCCCTGCCCGGATGAAAGCCATCCCGGCACCCCGATTCTGCATACCACCCAGTTCACCCGGGGCAAGGGGCTGTTTCATGCCATCGACCATCAGCCGCCGGCAGAGCAGCCGGATGAGGAGTATCCTTACGTTCTGACCACCGGACGGGTGCTCTATCATTACCATACCCGGACCATGACCGGTCGAACCGAAGGGCTCAACGAGCTGGCACCGGAGTGTTTCGTGGAAATATCCAGAAACGATGCCAAAAAACTGGGGCTGGCCACCGGTGAACTGGTCAATGTGGCCTCCCGCCGGGGCCGGGTCAGCGCCAAACTGCAGGTATCTCACAAGGCGGTGGATGGTACCGTTTTCATGCCGTTCCACTTTGCCCAGGCTGCTGCCAACCGGCTGACCAATGCCAAACTGGACCCGGTTGCCAAGATTCCGGAACTCAAGGTGTGTGCCATCAATATTGAACCGGCGGCCTGACGCAAACCACACCGTCACTGTTCAACCAGACGTGCTCAAAGCCCGGCATGAAGAGATTCATGCCGGGCTTTTTTCTTTGGTTACGCCCTGTTTTTATGAAATTTTTCCCGGTTCCGGCCTTCGGGTCAGTCCCTGCAGGCTTAAAATGATCATCCGGCAGGACTGGGTGAACAGGCGGTTGGCCATCAGCAGCCGGGATATTTCGGTTTCCCGGATCATTTTTTTATCCACTGCGCCGGCACAGGCCTTGATAAACTGCTTGTCTTCTTCTTCGACATTGAAAAAATAGCTGTTCAGCCGGTTCTCGATATTCGGCGGCGCCATGTCGGATGTCCGGCTTGAATCGTCCGCCATAACGGTTTCCACACGGGTCTTCAAATGGTTCAGCCGGTTCATGAAATCCTGGTACATGGACTGCATGAATGAATTGTCATCATTGCCGAAATCCGTGATTTCCCCCATGATGTCTATAAAATTGCGTGTGGCGTTCATGATGCTGCGGCTGGCACGCATGAGCGGTTCCAAACGCATGGATTCGTTTTCATCCAAAGGCTGGGCCTGAATCCGGGCGTAGAAAGCAAAGATTTCCGCATGCAGGCGCTCGAGATCCTCATAATGGATCACGGTTTCCATGATGGGCAGATTTGCCCCTGGTTTGCGTGTTCCTGTCCGGCGGTGGGCATGCCTGTATATGTTGTATTTAATCGCGATGTGCACAAGGGACAGATGCAGCTGGCTTGAAATCTCTTTTCTCAACGCGGCAATGGCGGCATCCGGGACTTCGGGCGGCGTATTGATGATATATTTTGTCAGAACCGGTTTTTTTTCGACAAAAAGCCGCTCCAGACGTCCGGCCATGAAGGGAATGGCCGGAAAGAAAATGATCACCCCCATGACATTGAACAGGGTGTGGAAAAGAGCGACACCCAGCACGGGATTGTCGGTGAAAGCGAACACATCCAGAATCAACCAGAATACAAACGGAAGCAGGATCACCATGACTGTGGCGGTACAGGTGCTGAACAGCAGAGAACTGACAGCCGCCCTTTTTTTGGCGGGCGCGCCGCCGATGGCCCCTAACAAGATGGTGACGGTGGTGCCGACATTGGCGCCGATCACCATGGCGGCCCCGGCCTGGAAATCGATGATGCCTGAAAAAAGGGTGGTCAAAACAACGGCGATGGTGGCGGAACTGGACTGCATGATCGCGGTCAAGAGGATTCCGGCCAGAATATAGACAAATGGGCCGAAAGTGGGCAGAGCGGCAATGTCTATGGCGCCTGCCAGATGTTCGACGCTGGTTTTCATGAAATCCAGACCGTGGAACAGAAAACCAAAGGAGATGAGCAGCTTGCTGATATTGATGTAACGGGGGGATTTGGACAGGAATATCAGCCCCACCCCGCCCAGGCCGATCAGGGGCAGGGCAAAGGCTTCGATCTTGAATTTGAACCCGAACACGGCCACGATCCAGGCGGTGATGGTGGTGCCCACCTTGGCCCCCATGATCACGGCGATGGCGTTGACCAGGGTTACCAGGCCGGCGCCCACAAATGCCAGCACCATCAGGGAAACCGCGGAACTGCTCTGCAGGATGGCAGTGCTGACAATGCCGGCCAGCAATCCTTTGAACCGGGAACCGGTATACCGTCGGATCAGGATCTTGAACGAACGGCCGGACAGCAGCTTGATGGATTCCTCCATCATGAACATGCCGAACAGGAAAATTCCCAGCCCTGCCAGAAATTTCCACCCATCCATCAGATCAAGCATTGTTTTTCCATTTGATCGGGCAATTTGTCCGTTGAACAAGATCCGGGGCCGGATGAACAATCAATCCGGCCCCGGTCACAGGCTGATCTTGCAATTTTTTTCAGGCCGGTCGGTTTTCAGACCGGTCTTTGAGGCGATGTTACATACCGGTCAGGTAAGACCCGCCGTCAATCAGCGGGCTGGACTGCGGGCTCCTTGACCGGTATTCTGGGTGACACGCAATCCACTGACTGAAATTTTTTGGGGCATTTTTCCATGCATACCCCGCACTGGATACACAGGGACTGATCGATGACATGGACCTCTTTCTTTTCCCCTGAAATCGCTTTGACCGGGCAATGCTTGGCACACAGGCCGCACCCTTTGCACTTGTCTTCATTGATGACAAAAGAGATCAACTCTTTGCACACCTTGGCCGGGCACCGTTTTTCAAAGATGTGGGCGTCAAATTCCTCTTTGAAATACCGCAGCGTGGTCAAAACCGGGTTGGCGGCAGTCTGGCCAAGTCCGCAGATGGA
>Ga0180436_10005300_pt1 | contig 11439 bp, 9 predicted proteins | sample SS_ome_2_FD_132434 | JGI IMG/M metagenome (GOLD analysis project Ga0180436, IMG submission 132434) | Hypersaline lake sediment archaeal communities from the Salton Sea, California, USA - SS_3_S_2 metaG | ecosystem: Environmental > Aquatic > Non-marine Saline and Alkaline > Hypersaline > Sediment...
ACCAGCCGAAGCGTTCGGCGTCAGTCTTGTAGCCGGTCGCCTCGACGAACCGGGCGAATTCGGCATTGGTTACCGTCGTGACGCCAAGACGAAACGGCTTCAGCGGCGCGCTGCGGCGCAATTCCTCGCCATCATTGGGAATCCGCGGCCTGGCTGTCCCCAGGATGGGCCGGCCTCCCGGGATTCTCACGGTTTCGATCCCTGGACCCTGCGGATGAGCAGCAGGTGTGGAGACCATGACCGTGTCAGAGCGGCCGCCGCTGCGGTCCGGCATGCAACAGTCCTTCTTTCCTTCTGCGGTCATCGCGAAAACGGTTCCCTTCCGACACTCTGTCGTCTGCAAGCATCGTCCATTGACTGCGGGGCGCAAGTCAAACCGCCTTGGCCTGCTGCGATCGCGGTTCAAGGGCGCACTCCGGATCCGCGGTCAAACCTGTTGCAAAGCGAAGCGAGATCTCTGCAGTTTGGTCGCATGAAGAAACTCACCGGCTTGCCCCAGTTCGTCGCAGTATGCGCCAGCCGCAATCTGACCGTCGCGGCCAGCGATCTCGGCGTGTCGCAGCCAGCGCTGACACAAGCCATCGCGAAGCTGGAAAAGCAGCTGGATGTCGCCCTGTTCGACAGGACGACGCGGCCGATGGAGCTGACGCCCTATGGCCAGCTGGTGCTGGATTATGCCCAGTCGCTGGAGCAGACGACGGACGCGTTGACCGAGAACCTTGCGGCCATGAAGGCGGGATCGGGCGGCATGCTGCGGATCGGGGCGGGGCCGGACTGGATCCACGAGATCCTGCCTGTCGCCATCTCCGAATTGCAGAAGGACCACCCGAAGATCCGCATCAATCTGACCGTGGCCCTGAACGACGACCTGCGCAGCAATCTGGACAGAGGCGAGATCGACCTGTTCTTCGCATCGCTGACCGACGAGTATTTCGGCGGTGCCTACAAGAGCCGCATCCTGTTGCGCGAACATATGCACATCCTTGCGCGCACCGATCACCCGATTCACCAGGGCAAGCCCAAATCTTTGGAGCAGTTGGCGAGCGAGGCCTGGGTTCTGACCGGCTATGATACGTTCGGCCGGCAACTGGTCCGCAGGCTGTTCGGTCAGTACGATGTCGAGCTTCCGCCGCCCTCGGTCGAAACCAATTCCGTCCGGGCGATGATCAACATCCTGCGGTACAGTCAGAAGCTTGGGTTCCTCTCGCGTGCGCATGCCAACGCCTATCCCGAGATCAAGGTTGTCGAGACGAATATCCCGATGCCGATCCGGGAGGGCGGCGTGGTCTGGCGGGTCGACACCCCGCTCCTTCCCGTGGCCGAGAACCTGATCGACCGCGCGCGCCGCTATATCAACGCAAGGGTCGAGACAGTCGGTTAGGGCGCGCCGACGATCTTTCCCGGATCGTCCTTTGGCGGTTCGGGAAAATGCAGGCCCCGCTGGCCGGACAAGCCCCGATTTCCCGGTTTGGGAAGGGGTGGCGCTTCGAAGCCTGCCAGCGCATCGTCAGCGATCCAGTTCAGGTCTTCGCCATAGAGTTCCCCGATCAGGGCCCGGGTCAGCCGCATCTCGACCTCTGCGGTCTCGGGCCGTCCGGCAAGGTTCGTGGTGTCCCGCGGGTCGGCGCTTCGGTCGAACAACTGGAGGCGATTGCCGGCCGGGTACCAGATCAGCTTCCAATGCTCGTCGCAGATCATCCGCATCGCCATCGGGCCTTCCAGCGCCTCGCAATAAAGCGTCTCGCGCGGAGGATCGCCGACAAGGGAAAGGCCGGTGCAACTGGCGGGGCAGTCCAGGCCGGCCAGGTCCAGAAGCGTCGGCATGATGTCCTGCATCCCCGCGAGCCGGGTGTCGACTGTTCCCGCCGGAAGCCTTTCGCAACCGGCAACCCCCATCAGGACAAGCGGAACCCCAACCGACCCCGACAGCATCAGGCGCTTGGCGAACAGACCGTGGTCGCCCAGCATGTCGCCATGATCGCTGGTGAAGGCGATGATGGTATCGTCCAGCAGCAGAGCCTCCCGCAACGTTCCGATCACCAGCCGGATCTGGTGATCGATCAGCGTGCATTGGGCATGGAAGGCGCGGCGCATCTCGGCCAGGCGATCATCGCTCAGTGCCGGCCAGGATTGCCGGGCACGCGCAAGCGCATGGGGCAGGTCCTCGTTCCAGTCGCCGGTCACGCGCGGTTCCATCTCCCGGCCGGCATAGGCCGCAAGATAGGCCGCCAGCGGCACGATCGGAGGATGCGGGAAGTTGAAGGACAAATGCCAGAACGCCGGTCGCGTCGGGTCTCGGCGCTGAATCATCCGGCACATCTGCCGGGCCTGCCAGACCGTGGGATGCGCCGCCTCGTCCAGGTGCCAGGGGCGGAATTCATAGCCGTTGTTGCTCATGCCGTGCGCATATCCCAGCCCGGCTTGCCCCCTGTCGGCCAGCCAGATGTCCCAGTCGTCGGGACCGCCAAGCTGCGGCCGCCCTTCCTCGTAGCTGACGACTTCCTCGAAGCCGATCCGGTCTCGCGCCGGGTAGACGTGAAGTTTCCCGACTGCCCCGGTCTGGTAGCCGTTCGCGCGGAACACATCGGCCAGCAAAGGAAAATCCGGTCTGCCCAGATCCGGCTGGAAGACGCGATCGCCGTGCTGGCGCGGTGTCGTGCCGGTCATCAGGGATCGCCGCGCCGGAATGCAGATCGGGCATTCGGAGTGCGCGTTCGGGAAGTGGACGCCGTCGCGCGCCATCTGGTCCAGCGTCGGAGTGTCGATATCCGCGCGACCGGTCAGGCCCAAGAGATGGCCCGGCCACTGATCGACGGTAATCAGGACGACATTCGGTCGAGTCATTTTCATATCCAATTAGACGGTTGATTTGTGATCGATCCCATCATAACCTAAAGTCAAGAAAAAAAGAAAAAATATAAGTCAACACTTATAATGCAATGGGAGGAAGCAATGAGAAGACTTTTGGGAATTGCGGTCGCGGCGATGCTTGCCGGAACCGGTATGGCGCAGGCGGAATGGCCTGAGAAGCCGATCAAGCTGGTGGTGCCTTTCGGTCCGGGCGGCACGTCGGATCAGGTCGCCCGCGTGCTTCAGGCCAGTGTCGAGGAATCCGGCGCGCTGTCGCAGCCGATCACCGTGGTCAACGTAGGTGGCCATTATTCGATCGGCGCGCGGGAGGTCATGGAGGCGGATGCCGACGGGTATTCCTTCCTGATCATTCACATCGCGCTGATGGGCGGCGAGGGCACAGGTGCGCTGGACTTCAGCTGGCGCGACTTTGCGCCGGTTGCGGCAACCGGTGAGTTCTGCCTTGCGCCGATGGTCCGCAAGGATAGCGGCATCAATTCGGTCGGCGAGCTTCTGGAAAAGGCGAAGGCCGAGCCCGACACCCTGATCTTCGGCGCGAATATCGGCGCCATCAACCACCTGGCCGGCGTCATGATGCAAGAGACGATGCCGGGCGCGAAGTTCCGGTTTGTCCAGATCGGCGGCGGTACGGCGAACTTTACCGCGCTGACCGGCGCGCAGACCAACGCGACAGTTCTTTCCGGCGCGGAAGTCATCAACTTCACGCTGCTGCCGGATGGATCCGAGAACCCGGAAGCCCAGATCAAGCCGCTGGCCTATACCGGCACAGAGCGATTCGGGGGTCTGCCTGACCTGCCGACGATGAAGGAAGAAGGCTTCGACATGACCTTCTGCATCAAGAACTGGATCTTTGCGCCCAAGGACACGCCGGCAGAGGCGATCGACGGGTTCGCCGACGCCATTGGCACGGCGATCAAGACCGATCGGTTCCAGGCCTTCCTGGCCGAGAAGGGCTTTGCCGAGTCGTTCCTGACCGGCGACGCGCTTCAGGCCGATCTGGACGCGACCTGGGCCGCGATCGAACCGGTGGCGAAGCTGGCCGCGCAGAACTGAGCGCGCATATCCAGCAATCAACGGCGCGCCCCGTGATCGGGGCCGCCAGCCGCACCGGAGTGTTCCATGGACCGACGACCCCTTACCGAAATCGGCGTCGCAGCACTGATCGCGGTGATATGTGCCGTCATGCTCTACCAGGCGCTGGCGCTGCCGCCGGGACGGTTCGAACCGCTCGGCTCCGGCCCGGTACCGACCTGGACCGCGATTGTCATCATCGTCTGCTGTCTCGTGGTTATCGCAAGAGCCTTCGGAACGCTGCGTGATCGGCGAAAGGCCGAGGTTATGCCGTCCGAACTGGCCGGCATGAACCCGATTGGCGGCGTCATGATGCTGGGCCTGACTTTGCTCTATGTTGCCGCGCTTCAGTTCAAGCTGGCCGGGTTCGGCATCATCACCTTCGTGTACCTGGTGTTGCTGATCCTGGGCATGGAAGGGTTCAAGAGAAACCGCATCCTGCCGGCGGCTGTTCTGGCGGCTCTGGCCGCCTTCGGCGCGCAATACGTCTTCACCGAAATCTTCGTCGTCGACCTTCCGGTCTGAGGAGGACACTTGGACCTTCCCGCTCTCTTCGGTGCCATAGGCCACATCTTCGCCCCCTGGACGTTCTTCATGCTGTTCATCGGCACGTCCCTGGGCATCGTCGTGGGCGCCATTCCCGGTCTGTCCGGCGCGATGCTGATCGCGCTGACCCTTCCGCTGACCTTCTACATGGAGCCGTTCGATGCGGTCGTTCTGCTGATCTCGATGTATGTGGGCGCCATTTCGGGCGGCCTGATCACCGCAACCCTGATGCGGATGCCGGGAACCCCCGCCTCGGTCATGTCGACGCTGGACGGTTATCCCATGGCCCGTTCCGGTCAGCCGGGCCGCGCGCTCGGTCTGGGCATCACGGCCTCTTTCGTCGGCGGGCTGATCTCGTGGATGGTGCTTCTGACCATCACGCAACCTCTCTCGATCCTGGCCACGCGCTTCGGGCCGTTCGAGTATTTCACGCTGATCATGATGGCCATGGTGCTGATCGCCTCGGTCAGCGAAGGCTCCCTGATCAAGGGACTGATCGCGGGATTCCTGGGAATGCTCGTCTCGATGCCCGGCGTCGATCCGTCCAGCGGCATGCCGCGTCTGACCTTCGGCTTCTACCAGCTGAACGGCGGTCTGCAGCTTTTGCCGGTGCTGATCGGCACCTTCGCGGTCAGCCAGGTGCTGAAGGACTGCATGGATCGCGGCGGTGTTCCCGAGCGCCAGGAAGTCAGCTCGTCCCGGATCCTGATGTCGCTCGGCGAAATCCGCCAGAGTGCGGTCAACATGATCCGGTCGTCCTTCATCGGAACCTGGGTGGGCATCCTGCCGGGCATCGGTGCATCCATCGGATCCGTCGTCGCCTATACGGTCGCCAAGAACGTGTCCGACACGCCCGAGAAATTCGGCAAGGGGTCGGAGGAAGGGATCATCGCCTCCGAGGCCGCCAACAACGCAACCGTCGGCGGCGCGCTTATTCCGCTGATCGCGATGGGGATCCCGGGCAGCGTCATCGACGCGATCCTGATCGGCGCCTTGACCATCCATTCGATTCAGCCGGGACCGACCCTGTTCCTGACCAACAACGATATCGTATGGGGAATGATCGCTGCCTGCCTTCTGGCGAACATCCTGATGTTCATCCTCATGGTGTCCTCGGTCCGTCACATCTCCGGCCTGATCTATCTGCCGAAAAGCTTCGTCCTGCCGATCGTCATGATGTTCTGCGTCATCGGTGCCTATGCGCTGAACAACACGATGTTCGATGTCTGGGTGATGCTGGCCTTCGGCGTGATCGGCTATCTGATGGAGCGCGCCGGCATCCCGCTTGGCCCCTTCGTGATCGGCTTCGTCCTCGCGCCCCTCGCCGAGGAAAAGCTGCGCAGCGGGTTGATGATGACGGCGGGAGATTTCTCGCCCATCGTGACCCGGCCCTTCCCGCTGGCATTCACCATCATCGCCATCGGCCTTCTGCTCTGGCCCATCTTGTCGGAACGACGGCGCAAGGCGAAGGCGCGCGACGAAGGGTAGCCAGCGATGAAAACGGTCCTGCTGCTCTACGACTCGCTGACGCTCAGGTCGCTGTCCTGCTACGGCGGCATTCACCCGACGCCGAACTTCGACAGGCTTGCCGCGCGCAGCCTGCAGTTCGACCGGCACTTCGTCGGATCGCTGCCCTGCATGCCTGCGCGGCGGGACCTTCAGACAGGCCGCTTGAACTTTCTGCACCGCTCCTGGGGGCCGCTCGAGCCCTTCGATGTCACCGCCACAGGCCTCATGCGGCAGGCGGGCGTTCACAGTCACCTTGTGACCGACCACTACCACTATTTCGAGAATGGCGGCGCGACCTATCACACGGCTTTCGACAGCTGGGATTTCATCCGCGGTCAGGAAGCCGACCCCTGGGTGCCCTGCATCGACCCGCCGCATGACCTGTTCGCCGCGACCTATCACCCCGAGCAGGTCGAAACGAATCCTTCCGGATATCGGCTTCAGGCCGCGATGAACCGGATGCGCATTCACGAGACACCCGATTTCCCGACGGTCAGAACCTTCGACGCCGGGTTGGCGTTCCTGGATGCCTATGCCGGGAAGGACGATTGGTTCCTGCAGATCGAAGTCTTCGACCCGCATGAGCCCTTCCACGCGCCGCCGGAGTTCCGCGAGCGGTTCCCGACACTGGGTGACAGGATCCGGGACTGGCCACGCTATCGGCGGGACGACCCCGATGACGACACCTCCGATCTTGTGGCAAGCCAGGCCGCGCTTGTCGCCATGTGCGACGCGCAGCTTGGGCGCCTTCTGGATGCGATGGACGCGGGCGACATGTGGCGCGATACGGCGCTGATCGTGACCACCGACCATGGCTTCATGCTGGGCGAGCACGGCTGGTGGGGCAAGAACCGGATGCCGTTCTTCTCGGAGATCGCCCATATCCCGTTGTTCATCCATGTGCCGGGCCAATCGCCGGGACGCTCGCAGGCGCTGAGCCAGAACATCGATGTGATGGCGACCCTTCTTGATCTCTACGGGATCGCGCGGCCCGCGTCGGTGCAGGGCCGGTCGCTTCTGAACGATGCCAAGGGCAGGGACCTGGCGCTGTTCGGCGTCTTCGGCGGTGCCCTGAACGCCACCGACGGCCGCCACAGCTATTTCCGCTATCCCGCCGATATGGAGGCGATGCCTCTCTTCGAGTACACGCTGATGCCTCAGCACAGCGGTACCGCATTCACCGCGGCCGAGCTTTGCCAGGCCACGCTTCATCCCGGTTTCGATTTCACGCAGGGCATGCCCATTCTGCGCATTCCCGCGATCAAGGGGGCCAAGCGCCCGCCGATGCAGGGCGGCGGCTTCGATGACACCGAAACCGTGCTTTACGATCTTGTCGACGATCCGGGTCAGGATGCCCCGTTCCGGAATGCGGAGACCGAGGCCCGGTTCTGTGCCGCGATGATCCGGGAAATGCAGGCGCATGACGCGCCGTCCGAGCTTTACGCCCGATTTGACCTCGAGGTTCCCGCATGACGCGCCCTGTCTTTCCTGAAATCCACTTTCCGCATCTGGAGGGCGTCGAGGTGCCCGACTTCGTCCGGGTGCGCCTGCGCCAACCCGAGCTTCCGCCGCTGGGCGACACGGCCGGAACCGTGGCGGAAGCGCTCGAAGCCTCGGGTCTCTTCGCCCTGCCGGCGGGCGCCGAGATCGCCGTCGCGGTTGGAAGCCGCGGGATCGCCGAGATCGACACCGTTGCCCGCGCGTCGGTCGACTGGCTGAAGGCGAAGGGATACCGCCCCTTCATCGTGCCTGGCATGGGCTCGCATGGCGGCGGCACCGCCGAGGGGCAGAAGTCGGTCCTGGCCAAGCTTGGCGTCAGCGAAGAGCGGATGGGCTGCGAGGTGCGCGCCACGATGGACACCGTGCAATACGGCACGCTGCCCGACGGCACGATCTGTCACTTCGACGCCAACGCAGCCCGCGCCGCGGGCGTTCTGGTGATCAACCGTGTAAAGGCGCACACCAGTTTCCCGCGTCCGATCGAAAGCGGTCTGACCAAGATGCTTGCCGTGGGTCTGGGCAAGGCCGGCGGAGCGGGGCAGGTTCACATGATCGGACCGCGCGGATTTGTCGAGACGCTGCCCGCGCTTGCCGGGATGGTGCTCCAACATGCGCCCATCACCGCCGGCCTCGCCCTGGTCGAGAATGCGCACAAGAAACTCAGCCATATCGAAGCGGTCGCACCCGCCGACTTCGCCGACGCGGATGCAAGGCTCCTTGTCATGGCCAAGTCCGCCATGGCGCGGCTGCCCTTCGATCAGCTGGACGGGCTTCTGATCGAGCGCGTGGGCAAGGAAGTCTCCGGCTCGGGGATCGACCCGGCCATCTCGGGCCGCACCGATATTCGCGGCGTCGACAACCCCGCGACACCCTTTATCCACAAGATCGCGGTTCTGGGGATGACCGAAAAGACGGATGGCAACGGGCTTGGCGTCGGCATGGCCGATTTCATACCGCGGGCCACGGCAAACGCGCTGGACCTGAAGGCCATGTACATGAACGCGCTGACGGCGACGATTCTGGAAAAGGCGCGCATCCCCATCGTCTTGCCTGACGAGCGAACGGTCATCCGGGCGATGGTCGCCACGTGCTGGAACCCGGTATCTCCGCGGCTCTGCCATATCGTCTCGTCGGCGCAGCTGGATGAAATCGCCGTCACGGCCAGCCTGTTGCCGGAGCTTCACGAGAAGGATCTGGTGATCGGCCATGACGATCCGGCGTCCTTGGAGTTCGACGAGGCGGGAACCCTGATCACGAGGCTGGAACGATGAGCCCCAAGAACCTTCTGTTCCTGTTCTCCGATCAGCACGCGGCCCGTGTCATGGGCTGCGCCGGCGATGCGCATGCCGTCACGCCCGCGCTTGACCGCCTGGCGGGCAGGGGGGTGCGGATGACGAACGCCTATTGCCCGTCGCCGATCTGCACGCCGTCGCGCATGTCGATGCTGACCGGACGCCATCCCTCGGCGCAGACCTGCTGGACCAACGACGACGTGCTCGCCTCGGATCAGCCGACATGGCTTCACGCGCTGGGCGCGGCGGGGGTTGTTCCCGGACTTGTGGGCCGGATGCATTCCGTCGGTCCAGACCAGATGCGCGGCTATGCCTGGCGCGAGGTGGGCGATCACTCGCCCAATTATCCCGGTGTCGCCTGGCACAACATGGGGGTTCTGCAGGGCACGAACGACCCGAACCCGGAAAGCGTTATGGCCTGTGGCGCGGGGCAATCGGCCTATGAAGTCAAGGACCACGACACGACCGCGGCCGCGCTCAAGGCGCTGGACCGGGTGGCCGCAAGCGGCGAGCGCTTTGCGATGACCGTGGGTTTCATGCTGCCCCACGCGCCCTATGTCGCGTCGCGTCGATGGGTCGAGCACTTTCTGGAGGTTCTGCCTCCGCCCGAGATCCCGGCCGGGATCAGCGATGCGGGCTGGATCGCCTGGTGGCGCCGGAACCGCGGGATCGAAGAGGTCCCCGAGCGGCAGTCGCGGCTTGCGCGGGCGGCCTATTGGGGGCTGGTCGCGGTTCTGGACGAGATGATCGGCCAGGTTCTCGACAGGCTCGACGCACTGGGGCTGACCGAAGACACGCTTGTCGTCTACGCCTCGGACCACGGCGATCATGTGGGCGAACGCGGGCTTTGGTGGAAGCACACCTTCTTCGACGAAAGCGCCAAGGTTCCGATGATCCTGGCGCATGGATCGCTGAAGCCCGGGACACGCGACGAGGTGGTCAGCCTGATCGACCTGGCCGCGACGATGCTCGATGCGATGGGCGCAGCGCCCTTGCCCGAGTCCAGCGGCCGCAGTTTCTGGCCCCTGCTGACCGGGGGATCGCAGGCCTGGGAAAACGTGGCGTTCAGCGAATACTGCACCGATGCCGTGCCCGCCTGGACCGGGGGCAGGGCGGTGCAGCAGCGCATGCTGCGCGAAGGCGACTGGAAGCTGCACTACTACCACGGCGAGCCGCCGCGGCTCTATGATCTGGCCAATGATCCGAAGGAACTGACCGACCTCGCGGCCGATCCCGCCCATGCCGGGCGGCGCGACCGGATGCTGGCGCGTCTCCTCGACGGATGGGACCCGGACGCCATCCGCGAGACCATGGAGCGGCGGCGCGCGAACAAGGATATCCTGGCGGCCTGGGCCGCCAGGACGAAACCTGTCAGCACGCATCTCTGGCCTCTCGATCCGTCGATGAACCGACTGGACGCCGACTGATGTCCGCCGCCCTGACTCGCGCGACGATCTACCATTTCCGGCATGAGCTTCCCGTGCCGATCCCCACCGTGATGGGGCCGATGACCGCCCGGCCAGCGCTGCTGGTGCGGATCGAGGATACCGAAGGCGCGCAAGGCTGGGGCGAGATCTGGTGCAATTTTCCGCCGGACGGAGACTTTCACCGCGCCCGGCTGGCGTCCCGGCTGCTGCCCGCCGCGCTTGCGGGGATGACGGCGGACACACCCGATCCTTTCGAGCGGATCCTGCGGCGTCTTCACAGGCTGATCATCCAGTGCGGAGAGCCGGGGCCGGTGGCGCAGATCGCCTGCGCGGCCGACATCGCGCTTCACGACCTGCGCGCGCGCCGCGCCGGTCAGTCGCTGGCCGAGGCTCTGGGAGGCCGCGCGGCGGCCGTGCCGGCCTATGCCAGCGGGATCAGCCCCGACACGGCGACGGAACAGGTCGAGCGCATGCGGGCGCTGGGCTACCGGAGCTTCAAACAGCGCATCGGGTTCGGTCCCGACGACGGCATCGGGGCCGCCGAAGAAACCGGACGCTCCCTTGGCCCGGGAGAGAGGCTGATGCTGGACGCCAACCAGGCCTGGGATCTCGAGACGGCGCTGCGCCAGAGCGAGCGGCTCGGACAACTTGATCTGGTCTGGCTCGAAGAACCCATGGCCGCCGATGCGCCGGAGGAGGATTGGATTGCGCTGGCCCGATCCGCGCCGATGCCGCTTGCCGGCGGCGAGAACCTGACCGGACGCGCGCTCGAACGCTCGGTGACGCTGGGCGCACTCGGGGTCATCCAGCCGGATATCTGCAAGTGGGGCGGCCTGTCGACGACACTCAGGATCGCCCGCGCGGCAGTGGCCGAGGGACGTGTCTACTGTCCCCATTTCCTGGGCGGCGGCCTTGGTCTCGCCGCTTCGGCCCATCTGCTTTCCGCGGTCGGTGGCGATGGCCTGCTCGAAGTCGACAGCTCGGAAAACCCGTTCATAGCGGTCTTTTCCGGACGAGGTTTGGCCCTCGAGGACGGACTTTTCCCGATTTCCGATGGTCCGGGGCTTGGCTTCGATCCGGATGTCGAGGCGCTTGGACATCTTCTTGCTCAACGCCTGGAGGTCGCGCTGTGACGGTCTCGGCGATCGTGATCCATCCCGGTGACAGCGTGGCCTGCCTGCTGCGGGACCACCGCGCCGGGGAATGCCCGGTCTTGCCGTCGG
>Ga0180436_10005301_pt1 | contig 11439 bp, 11 predicted proteins | sample SS_ome_2_FD_132434 | JGI IMG/M metagenome (GOLD analysis project Ga0180436, IMG submission 132434) | Hypersaline lake sediment archaeal communities from the Salton Sea, California, USA - SS_3_S_2 metaG | ecosystem: Environmental > Aquatic > Non-marine Saline and Alkaline > Hypersaline >...
CTGCGCAGGAGCCCCTGGCGCAGCACGAAGGCGTTCTGCGCGCCAATGGCGAGGATCAGCGAGAACCCGGTGAGAAAACCGGTGACGGCGGCGGCGATCATGCGCTGGCGGGGGCGTCGGCCTCCGCGAGAGATTCGGCCGCCTCTTTCGCGTCCGCGCCGTTGGGGTAGACGAGGCCCGCCGAGATCACCAGCTTGGCGGCATCCTCGACGCTCATGTCGAGTTCGACCACCGAATGGCGCGGCACGAACAGCAGGAACCCCGAGGTCGGGTTCGGCGTCGTGGGCAGGAACACCGAGATGATCGGCTCATCCACCTCGATGCTGCTGTCGATCTCGCCCTTGGCCGTGGTCGAGATGAAGGCAATCGCCCAGATCCCCTTGCGCGGGTATTCCACCAGGCAGGCCTTGTCGAATTTCGAATCCTGCTGCGCGAAGATCGTCTCGGCAATCTGCTTCACGCCGTTGTAAAGCGAGCGCACGATCGGCACCCGCGCCACCATGCGTTCGCCCCAGGACATCAGGCTGCGCCCGATCACGCCCTTGGCGACCCAGCCCACCAGCGAGGTGAAGATCAGGAAGAACACCACGCCGATGCCGCGCACGTTGACGTGGAAATCCTCGCCAAACAGCCGGACGAACCATTCGCTGTCGCCGAACCAGCGGCTGATCAGCGCGTCGGGATGATAGGCGCCGGGCACGAAGGGCATCACCCAGCTGTCGATCCAGCCCACGAAGGTCCAGATCAGCCAGATCGTGATCGCGATCGGGATGACGATGACGAGGCCGGCGAGGAAATTGTTGCGAAACCCGGCAAACGGGCGGAACCGGCGCTGCGGCGCCGGGTCGCCGTCTTCCACCATATCCTTGAGATCCTTGAGGTCCATCATGCGCGCCCGGCCTGTTTCCGGGCCTATGTAGGCGCTTTGCGGCAGCGCGGCAATGGCTGCGATGGGGCGGCACAGGGCAGGCGCGGGGTCACGCGCCGGACCCTGCCGAAAGTTTGTGCATCGCGCCCGCGATGGCGGCGGCCAGACGCGCGTTGTTTTCCACCAGTGCGATGTTCGCGGTCAGCGAGGCGCCGTTCGTGGCATGAAAGATCCGATCGAGCAGGAACGGGGTGACAGCCTTTGCCGCGATACCTTGCCGGGCGGCCTCGGCCAGGGCCTCTTCGATCACCGGCGCGAGAATCTCGCGCGCGATCTCATCGGCCTTCGGAATCGGGTTGGCCACGAGTTGGCCGCCGGGCAGGCCCATCTCGGTGCGCACCAGCGCGGCGCGGGCGATGTCGCGCGGGTCGTCGAGGCGAAGAGGGGCCGCAAGGCCCGATGAGCGCGACCAGAAAGCCGGGAAATCGTCCTGTCCATAGGCGATCACGGGAACGCCGGAGGTTTCCAGCACTTCGAGGGTTTTCGGAATGTCGAGGATCGCCTTGGCGCCGGCGGCGACCACCGTCACCGGCGTCTGCGCCAGTTCCGCGAGGTCGGCCGAGATGTCGAAGCTGGTTTCGGCCCCCCGGTGCACCCCGCCGATGCCCCCGGTGGCAAAGGTCCGGATCCCGGCGAGATGGGCGGCGATCATCGTCGCGGCCACGGTGGTCGCGCCGGTGCCGCCGGTGGCGAGGCAGGCGGCAAAGTCGGCCCGGCTGAGTTTTGCGACATCCCGGGCTTGTGCGAGCGCCTCGAGTTCGCCCGCGCTGAGCCCGACGTGAAGCCGCCCCTCGAGCACGGCGATGGTGGCGGGGGTGGCGCCTTGCTCACGCACGACATTCTCGACAGCGCGCGCCGTCTCGACGTTTTGCGGCCACGGCATGCCGTGGGTGATGATCGTGCTCTCAAGCGCAACGAGCGGCGTGCCGGCGGCGCGGGCCGCGGCGACCTCTTCGCTGAAGGTGATGTCGATCATGGCAGGTCTCCGTGTGCTGGCGACGCGGGGGGCCAGCCCCCCGCACCCTCCGGGATACTTCCGGCAAGATGAAACAGGAGGGCCGTCATGCGGGATCGGACCCCGAAACGTAGGTGGCAGCGGCGTTGAGGGCGGTCTGCAGCGCATCGCGCCCGGCGAGGCCACGCACTTCGGCGGCAATATGGGCGGCCATGAACGTGTCGCCCGCGCCGGTGACCCGGGCGATCGTCACTTCTGGCGGGCGGGCGGTGACGACCCCGCCGTCCGTGCCCTCCGCGGCCTCGCCGCCGCCGTCGGTCACCAGCGCCTGGGCGACACCGGCCCGCACCAGGGCGTGCGCAGCCTCGGCGGCGCTGGCAAAGCGCGCATCGAGGATCAGCCCGGCCTCGTCGCGGTTGACATAGAAGGTCGCGCCCGGATGTCCGATCAGCGGGCGCAGGCGCTTGGCCTTGCCGGGGCTTGCCGGGGCGACGCGCAGATCGGCGGCGGCAAAGACCGGGCGGGCCGCGATTTCGCCCAGGAGGGTCTCCGTCAGGTTGCCGTCGAGCGCCACGCAGCCGGAAAACGGCGCGGCCTCGCTGCCGAGGCGGCCATCTTCCAGCGGGGTGAGGATGCGCTCGCCCGCCGCCTCCAGCGAATGGGCGTCGGCGATCGCGGCGACGAGCCCATCGGGGCTTTCCACCGCCAAGTAGCGGTCGGTCGGCAGCCCCGGATCGCGCCAGACGTAGCCGGTGCCGAGGCCAAGACCGGTGCAGGTGGCAATCAGTTCGTCGCCCTCCGCGTCGGTGCCCACGGCGGTGAGCAACTCCGCCCGCAGACCGAACCGCGCGAGCCCCATCGCGATGTTCATCGCAACCCCGCCGGGCAGCCGGGTGATCCGCCCCGGCACGTCGTAGCCCAGCCGCATCGCACCCGATGACCGGCCGATCACGTCCCACAGGACCGAGCCGATGCACAGGATATCGCCGCCGTTTGCCATACCCGCTTGTGGCAAGCGCGGGCAGGGGTTGCAATAGCCGCGAAAGGGGGGTAGGACGCGCGCACTTCACAGGCGGGGTCGGGCCCTGCGGGGAGACATCCCGCAACGGTCCACCGGTTGGGAAGGGGCCAAGACGCACCCGACCCTGAAGCCCCGCCGAGGCGCAAACCGGAAAGGAAATGGACATGGCGCTCCCCGAGTTTTCTCTGCGTCAGCTGCTTGAAGCTGGCGTTCACTTCGGCCACCAGACGCAACGCTGGAACCCCCGTATGGGCGAGTTCATCTACGGCGATCGCAACGGCATCCACATTCTCGATCTCACCCAGACCGTGCCGATGCTCGACGCGGCGCTGAACGCGATCCGCGAAACCGTCGCCAAGGGCGGCCGGGTGTTGTTCGTCGGCACCAAGCGCCAGGCCCAGAAGCCGATCGCGGAAGCGGCCGAGAAGTCGGCCCAGTATTTCATGAACCACCGCTGGCTCGGCGGCACGCTGACCAACTGGCAGACCGTGTCGCAGTCGATCAACCGACTGAAGGAATACGACGAGCGTCTTGCCGCCGGTGCCGAGGGCATGACCAAGAAAGAACGCCTCGGGATGGAGCGCGAGCAGGCCAAGCTTCAGGCCTCGCTCGGCGGCATCCGCGAGATGGGCGGCCTGCCGGACCTGCTTTTCGTGATCGACGTGAACAAGGAAGACCTCGCCATCGCCGAAGCCAAGAAGCTCGGCATCCCGGTCGTGGCCGTGGTCGACACCAACTGCTCGCCCGACGGCGTGGATTACATCATCCCCGGCAACGATGACGCCGCCCGCGCCATTGCGCTCTACTGCGATCTCGCCGCGCGCGCCGCGCTCGACGGCATGTCGGGCCAGATGGAAGCCGCCGGCATCGATGTCGGTGCGCTCGAGGACGTGCCCGCCGAGGCGGCCGTGGCCGAAGAGGCGCCCGCTGAAGAGCCCAAGGCCGACGCCTGAGCGATCTGTCACATTGCTGATACCGGGTGCGGGCAGACCGCGCCCGCAAGACCCATTTGAAGGAGAGCCGAGATGGCAATCACCGCAGCACAAGTAAAAGAACTGCGCGAAGTGAGCGGCGCGGGCATGATGGACGCCAAGAAGGCGCTGGTCGAAACCGACGGTGACATGGAAGCCGCGATGGACTGGCTGCGCACCAAGGGCCTCGCCACCGCCGCGAAGAAGTCGGGCCGCGTCGCCGCCGAGGGCCTGGTTGGTGTCGCCGTCGAGGGCGGCAGGGGCGTGGCCGTCGAGGTCAACGCCGAGACCGATTTCGTCGGCAAGAATGCCGAATTCCAGGAGATGGTCGCCGGCATCACCAAGGCCGCTCTTGGCGTCGCCGACGTGGACGCGCTGAAAGATGCGGCGCTCGACGGCAAGACCGTGGGCGACGTGATCACCGACAAGATCGCCAAGATCGGCGAGAACATGGGCCTGCGCCGCATGGCGTCAGTCGAGGGCGACGTTGTGGCCGCCTACGTGCACAACGCGGCCGCCGACGGCATGGGCAAGATCGGCGTTCTCGTGGCCCTCAAGGGCGGCGACGAGGCGTTTGGCAAGCAGGTGGCGATGCACGTCGCGGCGGTGAACCCGGCCTCGCTGTCGGAAGCCGATCTCGACCCGGCCGTGCTCGCGCACGAGCGCCAGATCCAGATCGACATCGCCAAGGAATCGGGCAAGCCGGACAACGTGATCGAAAAGATGATCGAAGGCCGGATGAAGAAGTTCCTCTCCGAGGTGACACTGCTGGGCCAGAACTTCGTCATCAACCCCGACCTCACGGTCGCCAAGGCCGCAGAGGAAGCCGGCGCCGAGATCCTCGGGTTCGTGCGCATGGAAGTGGGCGAAGGCATCGAGAAGAAGGAAGACGACTTCGCCGCGGAAGTCGCCTCGATGGCCAAGAGCTAAGAAAAACAGGGCAGGGCGCCCGGCCCGGCCCGGAACATCGACGCGGCGCCAGTGGGAACGCTGGCGCCGCGTTTCTTTTTGACCGCGCGCCAATTTGGGATGGAACGCACGGCCCGGATCATTACGCTTGGCCCAGGCCCGAGGTCACGCAAACACACGCCCAACCCGGTTCGGGATGGGCCATCCCGAAATCGCGGGCGCCCCATCCCATGTTCCCGGCCTTAGGCCACCACTCACGGAACGATCACATGATCCGCGAGAGATACCCTGCGATAAAGTCAGGAAATCCTTACCGTTTGGCAAATTCTGTCGAGCGGGCCGTCACGACTTCGTGAAAATGCGCGCTAGAGGCGAAAGATCTGGTTCAGGACGCTGGCCTTGAGCAGCGCCTGCGCGGTCGTGTCCACGCCGAGGCGGTCACGGGCGAGCCGCAGGTGCTTCTCCACCGTCGCAACCGAAACGTCGAGAATCTGAGCGATATCCTGATTCGATTTACCTTGGCCGACCCAGCCAAGAACCTCGAGCTGGCGTTTCGACAACAGGCCGCGCGCCGTGGTCTGGGGCAGGGCGCGGAACTTCAGATGCGCCATGTTGTTCATCGCCTCGATTTCCCGGCCGTCGACCTGCCAGATCTCGTCCACCTCGGCCTGGCTCAGCCCCCGGCGCGCGGTGAGCGCGATCATTCCGAAATCGCGCGGGTTGGCCTCGGCGAAACTGATGGAGTAGCCGGCGGTCACTTCCATCGACGTGTTGAACGCCACCACCTTGCATTCCTCGGGGGTCAGCCGCTCGCGGTCGCGCCAGATCGCGCCCCAGCTGCACGCGCCGGTGTTCTCGCGCGCCCAACGCAGGATCGGGGCGTCGAGGAACATCTTGCCCCGGATGAAACCGTCGACATAGGCGGGATCGTGGTTGGTGAGAAACAACGCGTCCTCGAACGGGCCGAGCGATTCCCGGGTGCCGAAGCGGGTGTTGCCGTAGATCAGACGGTCGAAACCGAACGCCGCCATCGACCTGCAATGCAGGTTCCAGGCATCTTCCAGCGTGGTGGCGCGTGCCAGCGCGTCGAGGTAGTCGAGCATCGATTCCGCCCGCGGTCGAACCGAGGGGCGCCGCATTCCAGGTGGTGGCGTTGCATTGTGCCGATATCAATACAATCCAGCCGCGGCCTGTCGAGCCACTATTTGGGTGAGGTCCCGCGCGGCACGGCAAAACACGGCCCCGGGATATATTACATAATACTGATTATGCGCTTTACCGATGCCGCCAAATCTGCGGAAATCGCGAATTCTCGCTGGAAACCAACCGGTTGAGATCCACCCTCACCCGAGCGCGTAACCCGTGCCACGCACCGTGCGCAGCGGATCGTTGCCGCCGGCCTTGCGCAGCGCCTTGCGCAGCCGCCCGACGTGCACGTCGACCGTGCGCGTGTCGACATAGACGTCGCGGCCCCAGACCCGGTCGAGCAGTTGTTCACGGCTCCACACCCGGCCCGGCTTTTCCATCAGCGTCGCGAGCAACCGGAACTCGGTCGGCCCAAGCCGGATTTCCACGCCTGCCCGGGTCACGCGGTGCGTCTCCCCGTCGAGCGAAATGTCTTCGAATTCAAGACGTTCACCGACCGACACGGGGCGTGTCCGGCGCAATTGCGTGCGGATCCGGGCCATCAGTTCGGACACCGAATACGGCTTCACCATGTAGTCGTCGGCCCCAGTCTCAAGCCCGCGCACCCGATCCACCTCTTCCGAGCGCGCGGATATCATTATGATCGGGATATCAATGGTCTGCCGGCGATTCTTCATCCTTCGCAACACCTCGATCCCGCTCACGCCGGGCAGCATCCAGTCGAGCAGCACGAGATCAGGTTTCACCTCGTCGGCCAGGAGCAGCGCATCGTCGCCGTTCTCGGCCATGGCCACGTCATAGCCTTCCGACGCGAGGTTGTAGCGCAGGATTTCGCGCTGCGCCGGTTCGTCTTCCACGAGCAGAACGCAGGGCTTTTCGCTCATTCGTCGGATTCCTGGAACATGCTCGGGTCATACGGCGCGCCATTGCCTTTCGGGCGCGCTTCGTCGGGCAATTCGCCAGTGGCAAGATAGATGACCTGGTCGGCGATCGAGGTCACATGGTCCCCCGCCCGCTCAACGTTCTTGGCGATGAAATGCAGGTGCATACAGGCCGAGATGTTGCGCGGATCTTCCATCATGAAGGTCAGGAACTCGCGAAACAGCGCGTTGTACATCTGGTCGACTTCGATGTCGCGGTGGCGCACTTCGTCGGCCAGCGCCGCGTCGCGCTTGATGTAGCTGTCGAGCGCGTCGGTGAGCATGGCCTGCACTTCCTTCGACATGCGCTTCACCGCCCCGGAGGCGCCTTCGATCAGCGGCAGCTGCGAGAGCACCTCGGTTCGCTTGGCGATGTTCTTCGAATAATCGCCGATGCGTTCAAGATTGGTCGCGACCTTCATCACCGTGAGCACGGTGCGCAGGTCCGACGCCGCAGGTTGGCGGATGGCAACCACGCGGGCGCATTCCAGGCTGATCTGCTCTTCGAGCGCATCGATCTGCTTGTCCCCCTTGCGCACCTTTTCGGCGAGTTCCAGGTCGCGCTGCTTGAGTGCCTTGGCACTCTTGCGGATGCTGTCTTCCACCAGCCCGCCCATCTTCATGAGCAGGGCCTGGATCGCCTCCAGGTCGCGGTCGAACGCAGATGCAATATGCTGATGCTGGTCAGTCATGTGGCCAGGGCCTCCCTGCCCCGTCAGCCGATACGGCCGGTGATGTAGCTTTCGGTCCGCGGGTCCTGCGGATTGGTGAAAATGTGGTCGGTGTCGCCGTATTCGACCAGGTTGCCGAGGTGGAAAAACGCCGTCTTCTGGCTCACCCGCGCAGCCTGCTGCATCGAGTGGGTCACGATCACCACCGAGAAGTTCTGCTTGAGCTCGTCGATCAGTTCCTCGACCTGCGCGGTGGCGATCGGGTCGAGCGCCGAACAGGGCTCGTCCATCAGCAGGACCTCGGGTTCGGTCGCGACCGCACGGGCGATGCAGAGCCGCTGCTGCTGGCCGCCCGAAAGGCCGGTGCCGGATTCCTGCAGGCGGTCCTTCACCTCGTCCCAGAGCGCGCCGCGCCGCAGGGATTGCTCAACGATATCATCGAGTTCCGCCTTGTTCTTCGCAAGGCCGTGAATGCGCGGGCCGTATGCAATATTGTCGTAGATCGACTTCGGGAACGGATTGGGCTTCTGGAACACCATGCCCACCTTGGCGCGCAGTTGAACCGGGTCCACGCTGGGGTGGTTGATGTCCTCCCCATCCAGCTTGATGTCCCCCTCGACGCGGCAGCTCGGGATGGTGTCGTTCATCCGGTTGAGCGCGCGCAGGAACGTGGTTTTGCCGCAGCCCGACGGGCCGATGAAGGCGGTCACGGTATTGTCGAGGATATCGACGTTGACGTCCTTGATGGCGTGGTTGTCGCCGTAGAACACCTGCACGTCGCGGGCTTCGAATTTCAGGTCCATCTGGTCCACGAGTTTGCGTCCTTCCGAGTTGTCTTTCATCGCCGTCTCCCCGATTACCACCGGCGCTCGAACCGGCGGCGCAGCATGATTGCGAGGATGTTCATGGCCATCAGGAACACCAGCAGGATGATGATCCCGCCCCAGGCGCGCTCGTAATAGGCCGGATCGGCGCGCTTGGCCCATTCGTAGATTTGCGCCGGCATCGCCGAGTTCGGGCTGAGGAAGCCGTCGACGAAGGTATCGGGTGCGTCCGAGGCGATGAAGCCGACCATGCCGATGAGCAGGAGCGGCGCGGTTTCGCCGAGCGCCTGGGCCAGCCCAATGATCGTGCCCGTGAGAATGCCGGGCATCGCCAGCGGCAGCACGTGGTGGAACACGGTCTGCATCTTCGAGGCCCCGACCCCGAGCGCGGCTTCGCGGATCGACGGCGGCACCGCCTTCAGCGAGGCGCGGGTCGAGATGATGATCGTCGGCAGGGTCATCAGCGTGAGCACGAGGCCGCCCACAAGCGGCGCCGAGGATGGCAGATGTGCGAACTGGATGAACACCGCGAGGCCGAGGATGCCGAAGACGATCGAGGGCACGGCGGCGAGGTTCGAGATATTGACCTCGACGAGATCGGTGAAGCGGTTCTGGGTGGCGAATTCCTCGAGGTAGATCGAGGCGGCTACGCCGATCGGCAGGCTGAGTGCCAGCACCACCAGCATCATGAAGAACGAGCCAATCATCGAGACCCCGAGGCCGGCAGATTCCGGACGGCTCTCGGAGGCATCGGCGCCGAGAATGAAGTCCCAGTTGAAGGTCTTCACCACCACGCCGAGGTCGCGCAGTTGATCGACAATGTCGAGATGCTCTGCATCGAGGTTCTTGTCGCGCGCGATGCTGTCGCGGGTCACGCGGCCCTTGAGGTAGCCGTCGACCCGGCTCGAGGTCAGCAGGCGGAACTCCTGCGTGGTGCCGACGATTTCGGGATTCGCCAGCACCGCGTCGCGCACCTGCGCGGCGGCCGAGGCCGACATGATCTTGCGCAGGTCTTTGTTCTTGGAGAACGGGCTATCGATGCCGTTGGCCTCCAGCGTGGCGGCGAGGGCGTTGTCGATCAGGGGCGCGTACCCGAAGGTCGAGACCTTCTTCATCACCTCGAGGTCGCGCTCGCCCGATTTGTCGAGTTTTTCTTCCGGCAGTTCGACCTGGATCGTCACGAACGTCTGGGTGAAGGCCGGGATACCGTTCCAGACGATCGACGCGAGCAGCACGACGAGGAACACGAGGCCGGTGGCAATCGCGACGATGCCGTAGACGCGGAAGCGTTTCTCGGCCGCGTTGCGCCGCTTCGTGCGGGCATCGGTGGCGTAGAGCGAGGTCTTGGAGCGCGCGGTGGGTTGGGTCGCGTCGGTCATTCGTACTGCTCCCGGTATTTGCGCACGATGTAGAGCGCGAGCACGTTGAGGCCGAGGGTGACGACGAAGAGCGTCATCCCGAGCGCAAAGGCCACCAGCGCCTCGGGCGAGGCGAAGTCGCTGTCGCCGGTGAGCTGGCTCACGATCTTCGCGGTCACGGTCGTCATCGCCTCGAACGGGTTGAGGCTGAGCCGGGCCGCGGCCCCTGCCCCGAGCACCACGATCATCGTCTCGCCGATGGCGCGCGAGGCGGCCAGCAGGATCGCGCCGACGATGCCGGGCAGCGCGGCGGGCAGGATCACCTTGCGAACGGTTTCCGACTGGGTGGCGCCTAGGCCATAGGAGCCGTCACGCATCGCCTGCGGCACGGCGTTGATGATGTCGTCCGACAGCGACGAAACGAAGGGAATGAGCATCACCCCCATGGTGACACCGGCGGTCATCACCGCGCGGCCACCGCCCATCCACCCGAGCCCGTCGTCGCCGAACACGGTCATCAGGATCGGGCCGACGGTCAGGAGCGCGAACAGGCCGTAGACGATGGTGGGAATGCCCGCGAGCACCTCGAGCAGCGGCTTGGCATAGGACCGCACCCGCTTCGAGGCGTACTCGGAGAGGTAGACGGCCGAGAACAGTCCGATCGGCACCGCCACCAGAAGTGCGACGAGTGAAATGTAGAACGTGCCCCATAGCAGCGGGATGATCCCCAGCTTCGAGGCCCCGCCCCGCCCGGAGAAGCTCGGGGCCCATTCCAGCAGGGTGAAGAACTCGCGCGCCGGGTAGAGCCGGAAGAACTCGACCGTGTTGAAGAACAGCGACAGAACGATGCCGATGGTGGTCAGGATCGCGACCGTCGCCGCCGCGATCAGGAGCCACAGGATACCTGTTTCCACCCGGTTCCGGGCCCGGAGCGCGCCGCTTGTCTGCCGGTAGGCATAGAAAAAGCCGGCCAGCGAAATCAACAGGATCACGCCGGTCATGAACCAGGCGCCGGTGCTGGAGAGGCTGCGGTAGCGTTGCGCGGCGGTCAGCACTTCAGGTTCGACATTCGAGCCGAGCGCCACGCCCACCCCGGCCAACAAATCGCGAATGTCGGTCGAATCGGCGCCGAGCGTGCGCGCCTCGTTGGCCGTCAGCGCACCCTGCTCGATCGCGGTATCCAACCCGTCGGCCACGCGCTGCACGTCCGACATGATCAGGTTCAGGGCGCCGGCATCTTCGTAGGAGGTCTCGGGAATGATGTGCGAGACCATCGAGTTGACCACGATGGGCTGAACCACCAGCCAGACGCCAAGCAGAAGAATGGCCGGAACGAAGGCCAGCATTGCCACGTTTGCGCCGTAGTAGTTGGGCCGTGAATGCAATTTGCGGTGATCGTCGACGCTCGCGAGTGCCCGGGTGCGCCCGAACATGAAACCGAGGACCGCGAGCACGAGAATGATGATGAGGAGCCAAAGAGGCGACATGTCGACACCGCACGTGTGGGTCTGCGCAAACACCGGCACAGACGGCCGGTGCGGTGGGGTGAGGCGGCGCGATCAGAGCCGCACCGCCTCGGTCGTCAAGTTACTGCATGGTCTCGCCGGCGGCAACGGCTGCCTGCGTTGCGGCCAGTTCCGGATCCGACACCAGGCCGTACTCCGAAAGCGGGCCGTCGGGGCCGGCCATATCGTCCGACACGAAGAAGTCGGCGTATTCCTGGAGGCCCGGGATCA
>Ga0180436_10005302_pt1 | contig 11438 bp, 6 predicted proteins | sample SS_ome_2_FD_132434 | JGI IMG/M metagenome (GOLD analysis project Ga0180436, IMG submission 132434) | Hypersaline lake sediment archaeal communities from the Salton Sea, California, USA - SS_3_S_2 metaG | ecosystem: Environmental > Aquatic > Non-marine Saline and Alkaline > Hypersaline > Sediment...
GGTGAAACGGTCCATCTGCCAGCCGTACTCGTCGAGGAATTCCCGGATCGCCCCGGGCACGGGTTCCTGGCTGGTGGCACAGGCGGCCAGAACGACGATGCAAAACAGGACGGCGATGTTCTTCACGGCGGGCGCTCCGGGGCAGGAGATGTCCCGACCAGTATACACCGAGACGATGCGGATCTGTCGATCCGTTCTCAGGCGTCGGCGAACTGCAGGGCGTGGAGGTTGGCGTAGACGCCGGCCCGGGCGATGAGCTCGCCGTGGGTTCCTTCCTCGATGAGTTTGCCGTGTCCCAGAACCATGATGCGATCGGCCCGTCGAATCGTCGAGAGCCGGTGGGCGATCACCAGGGCGGTTCGGTTCTGCAGGAGGCGATCCAGGCCTTCCTGAAGGAGATGTTCGGTCTCGGTATCCACGTTCGCCGTCGCCTCGTCCAGGATGATCACCCGGGGATCGTGGGCGATGATCCGGGCGAAGGCGATGAGCTGACGCTGGCCCGCCGAGAGGTTGCCCGCGCCTTCGGTCACCGGCGTGTCGTATCCCCCGGGAAGGGTGCGTATGAAGGCGTCCGCCCGGGACAGGCGGGCCGCCTCGACGATCCGTTGCCGATCGATGCCCGCTCCTAAGTCGATGTTGTCCGCGATGGTGCCGGCGAAGAGGAAGACATCCTGCTGGACCGGCTGGACGCTCCGGCGGAGGTCCGGCAGAGGCCTCTCCCGGATGTCCCGGCCATCCAGGAGGATGCGGCCTTCGTCGGGGTCCCAGAGGCGGGTGAGGAGGTTGGCGATGGTGGTCTTCCCGGCACCCGTGGCGCCGACAATGGCCACGGTGCGTCCCGCCTCGATGGTGAAATCCAGGCCCCGGAGCACCGGCTCGCCGGGCACGTAGGAGAAGTGCACGTCCTCGAAGCGGATGGAACCGCAGACCGGCTGCTGTGCGCCGTCGCCGGAATCGTCGTCGCAGTCCGCGGTGGCCGTACCGCCGTCGGGAATCCGGTCGACGGTGTCCAGCATATCGAAGATCCGTTCGCTCCCGGCCATGGCCGATTGGAGGATGTTGAATTTCTCGGCGATGTCCTTCACCGGCTGGAAGAACTTCTGGATGAGCTCGACGAAGGCGATGAGCACGCCGAGGCTCACCAGGCCGCTGTCATGAAGTCCCGTGGAATACCAGATGATCAGGGCCACGGCGGCCGAGGCGATGAGTTCGATCAGCGGTCGGAAGACCGCCATGATCCGCATCTGTCCCAGTTCCGCCCTGAGGAGGCCGGTGCCCTTGGCTTCGAAGTTCCGGGCGCTCCGGCCCTCCGCGGCGAACAGCTGCACCGTCCCCATTCCCCCGAGGCGTTCCGACAGGAAGGCGTTCACGGCGCTCACCCGGGCCCGGACCTTCCGGAAGGATTCCCGCATCCGTTGTCGGAATACGACGATGAGAACAATCGTCGGGATGACGGTTGTCAGGGTCAGCAAGGCCAGCCGGACGTCCAGGACGAAGATGACGGCGATGACGCCGATCATCACCGATCCGTCCTTGAGGAAGGAAATGGTGACGTTGGTGAAGAACTCGTTGATCGTCTCGACGTCGTTGGCGGTCCGGGACACGAGGCTGCCCACCGGCGTCTTTCCGAGATAGCGCAGGGATTGGCGCATGATATGGGACAGCAATCCGCCACGCAGATCGGCCATGATGCGCTGGCCGATCCAGGACGCCGTATAGACCTGAACGAAGGTGAAGATGAGCACCGATGTCAGGAGTACCAGATACAGCAGGCCTCGGTCCCGGAGGCCCCGGATATCGGCGGCGCTGATGGCCCGACGTTCCTCCGGTTCCAACCGGTTCCGGTCGTCCACGCGGATGGCCCTGTACTCTCCGGCCGGGCCTCCGATCACCAGATCGGGATTGTCCCGGACCACGGACGCGGCCTCGTCGGTCTCCAGTGTAAACACATACCATTCCGACGCATCCAGCCATCCATCCGCGCGAGCGGCGTCCTTTTCGGCCGAATCGAGATCCGATAGCACCCGCGGGGGAACAAAGATGCTCTCGTCGATGGGCGTTCCTTCGGCGAGAATCCGGTCTTTCAATTCGCCGGTGAGAGGGGCATCGGCCCGCAGGCGGTACTCCCGGCGCATGACATGGTCGTCCAGGGCCCGTCGCATCACCACGGGCATCGAGAGTTCGGCGCCGGTGGCGAGAAACAAGGCCGCGATGGTGAAAGCCGTCATGACTTTGTAGGGCCGGACGTAACCCAAGAGGCGCTTGAACACCGCCGACGAGGAACCGCGGATGATGTCGTCGCTCATGCACTCTCCTCTTCGATGGTTTCGAGTCGCTGGAGATCGGCGATCTCCCGGTAGAACCCGCCGGCGGCGAGCAGCTCGTCGTGGGTTCCCGACGCGGTGATGCGTCCGTCCTCCATCACTACGCATCGATCGCAGCGGGAGAGGGCGGATACGCGATGGGAAATCATCAGGGTGGTTCGATTCCGGCGCAGGGCGAAGAGGTTCCCCAGGATCCGCTCCTCGGTGTCGGCGTCCACCGCCGAGAGGGCATCGTCCAGGACGAGGACCTCGGGGCCGGCCACCAGGGCGCGGGCGATGGCGATCCGCTGCTTCTGCCCTCCCGACAGGGTGACTCCCCGCTCGCCCACGACGGTCTGCAGACCCTCGGGGAAGAACGGGAGGTCGGCCTCCAGTCCGGCGGCGCTCACCGCGGCGTCCACCTCGGCGTCGGTCGCGTCGGGCCTGGCGAAGACGATGTTCTCCCGGATGGTCTCCGAGAAGAGGAAGACGTCCTGGGGTACGATGCCCAGGTAACGGCGCAAAGCCGACCGGCGGACGGTCCGAACGTCCCGGCCGCCGACGTAGACCCTCTCCGGCGGCGGATCCAAGAGCCGGGGTATCAGCTTGACGAGCGTGGTCTTGCCGCTGCCGGTCCGGCCCAGAATGCCCACGGATTCGCCGGCGTCGACGGAGAAATCGACGTCTTGCAGAATCGGCTCAGCATCGCCGTAGGCGAAACGAACCCGTCGAAATTCCAAAGCGGCGTCGCCCAGGCTTTCCACGGCGTCCGGTGCATCGATGATTTCCGGTTCCTCATCGAGAATGGCGTTGATTCTCTTCATCGAAGCGGCGCCCCGCTGCAGCATGTTCACCACCCAGCCGGCGCCCATGGCCGGCCAGGTGAGCATACCCAGATAGGACAGGGCGGCCACGAAATCCCCGGGACTGAGACGGCCGTCGATTACCCGGCCGCCGCCGAAGACCAGGAGCAGGAGTACCGACAGTCCGGCGACGAAGCCCATGGCCGGGAAGATCATGCCCCAGAAGCGGACCAGAGCCATGTTGGCCCGGCCGTATTCGGCGTTGATGTCCCGGAAGTCGTCCAGGGCCTTCTCCTCCCGGACAAAGGATTTGATGACTCGGATCCCCGACAGGGTTTCCTGGACATGTTCGCTGATCCGGGCAAACTTCTCCTGGACCCGGCGAAACAGGGGTCCGATGAGCCGCCCCAGGAACAGGGCCATGGCGGTGACCAGGGGAAGGGGCAGAACCACCAGGAGCCCGAGACGGCCATAGCCGATGAACAGCGTGGCCAGGATGACCAGGGTCATGAACACGCCGTCGACGAAGGCGATGAGAGCCATGCCCGTAGCCATCCGCACCGAGTGGAGATCGTTGGTCATCCGGGCCATCAGGTCGCCGATCTTGTGGCGGCCGTAGAACGACGGTCCCAGGGTGAGAAAGGTATCGTAGAGCCGGAGCCGGAGGTCGGCTTCCACGCGCCGGGCCGATCCGATGATGAAGTTGCGCCATCCGAACCGCCCGACGGCCACCAGGGCGGCGATTCCGACGACGAGGAGCATCAGCAGGCCCACGTCCCGTGCCGATCCCCCGCCGCCGGCGATGACATCCACCGCCCGGCCCAGGAGCCGCGGTATCATGATTTGACCGGCGTCGGCGAGGATCAGGAAAGCCAGGCCCGCAATATAGGCCCAGCGGTAGGTTCGGATATGGGACCGCAGGGACCGGAACTCCCGGAGCAAGGGAATCCGTTCCCGACGGCGCCGCTCTTGATCGGTCGACATCCTACCAAGATACGGAAGAACCGGCCCGACGGCAAAGCTGCCGGGGCTCGAAAGCCCCGGATGGTCCTCGACGATCCGCGACTAGAGAATGTGCTTCAGGAATTTCCTGGTGCGTTCCTCGAGGGCGTTGTCGAAGATCTGCTCGGGACTGCCGATTTCCACGATTTCGCCTTCGTCCATGAACACCACGCGGTCCGCGGCGGCCCGGGCGAAACCCATCTCATGGGACACCACCATCATGGTCATGCCTTCTTTGGCCAGATCCAGCATGACATCCAGGACTTCCTTCACCATCTCGGGATCCAGGGCGCTGGTGGGCTCGTCGAAGAGCATCACCTTGGGCTCCATGGCCAGGGCCCGGGCGATGGCCACCCGCTGTTTCTGACCGCCCGAGAGCTGACCCGGGTAGGCGGATTCCCGGTCTCCGAGACCGACGCGCTTCAGCAGCCGCCGAGCCCGTTCATGGGCATCGGCCTCTTTCAGCCCCTTCACCTTGATCGGGGCCAGGGAGATGTTCTCCAGGGCCGTCTTGTGGGGGAAGAGGTTGAACTCCTGGAAGACCATGCCGGTTTCCTCCCGGATTTTGCGAATGTCCGCACCGGGGCCCACCAGCGGATCGCCGTCCACCAGGATCTGTCCGCCGGTGAGGGGTTCCAGTTGGTTCACGCTCCGGAGCAGTGTGCTCTTGCCGGAACCCGAGGGACCGATGATGAGCACCACCTCGCCTTCGGAAACCTGAAGATCGACCCCTTTGAGGGCCATCACGACGCCGAAGTCCTTCTCGGCGCCTCGGATATCCACCATCACGCGTTTATCGCTCATGCTGCTTCATCCTGTCTTCCATCATGGCCACCAGTTTCGAGAGGATCAGGGTGATCACCAAGTAGACCAGGGCCACCATGGCGTAGGTTTCCAGGGAGAGGAAGGTCCGGGCCACGTGCTCCCGTCCTCGACGGAGGATGTCCCGCAGGGCGATCACCGAGATGAGGGACGAATCCTTGAGCATGGCGATGAACTCGTTCCCGATGGCCGGGAGGACGATCTTCATGGTCTGGGGCAGGATGACGAAACGCATCGCCTGGCCTCGGGTGAGTCCCAGCGCCAGGGCGGCTTCCATCTGTCCCTTGGGAATCGATTGGATCCCCGCCCGGAAGATTTCCCCCATGTAGGCGCCGTAACAGATCGAGAGGGCGATGATGGCCGCCGGCACGCCGTCGAGCTGGAAGAACTTCCCCAGGGCGAAGTAGATGAAGATGAGCTGCACCAGGAGGGGAATGCCCCGAATGAGTTCGACGTAGACGCCGGCCACCAGGTTCAGCGCCCGTCTCCGGGCGATCTGCCCCAGGCCGGTGAAGAGGCCCAGGACGATGGATCCCAGGATGGCGCCGGCGGTGACGCCGAAGGTGAGCGGGGCCCCCTTGATGATGACCTGGAAGATCTTATCGAAGGGATCCTTGGCGATGAACACCATCACCAGGATACCCAGGAGGGCCATGGCGATGGTGAGGCGCCAGGAATTGATGATCCGCGCCTGCTTCCGGGTGGGAAGCAGGTCCCCGTCGGTAACTTCGATCCGGGGCCCTTCGTGCTGGTCTAGCTCAGCCACTTCTCGACGACGTCGGCCTGTGTGCCGTCGTCGAAGACCGCGGCCAGGCCTTCGTTGATCAGGCTCAGGAGCTCTTCATCGCCCTTCTGAACGGCGATGCCGAATTCTTCTTCGGTGAAGGGTTCGCCGAGGATCTCCAGCTTGCCCATGAAGTTCTCGTTGGCCGCGACGTAGTCGATGGCTGTCACCGAATCGCAGACCACGGCATCCAGGTTGCCGTTCACCAGGTCTTCCACCGCCAGGCCCACGTCGTCATAGGCCATGCGCTCGACGCCGGAGACCTCTTCCACGGCGAAGTCGCCGGTGGTGCCCTGCTGGACACCCACCTTCTTGCCGACGAAGTCGGAGAGCTGGTCGCCGCCGGAGTAGCCGGCGGGAACGATGAGGATCTGGCCGGCATTGATGTAGGGATCCGAGAAGTCCATGGTGGCCTTCCGCTCCTCGGTGATGGTCACCGAGCTGATGATGGCGTCGTAGGATCCGTTGGCCAGGCCGGCGAAGATGCCGTCCCACCCGGTGTTCCGGACTTCGTATTCGAAGCCGGCGGCGTCGGCGACGGCGGCCAGGAGGTCCATGTCGAAGCCGACGATGTCGCCGTTTTCATCGACGAACTCCATGGGCGGCCAGGTGGCGTCCGAAGCGAACACGTATACGTCGCTTTCCTTCTTGCAACCGGTAAGCGCCGTTGCCAAAACGACGAGGACAGCAACAGCCAGAATCGTGAGTTTTCCTGTTTTCATGTCAGTCTCCTTTTGAGATGCCGATCCCAGAGAATCGAGTCTTGCATTTTTATACACGATGGACCGGGTGAACGAAAGGCTTCACGGCAAAAATCACCCTTGAAAGGTTCAGGAAGCGGATCAAGCTACCAAAATGTAGGGATCTCGTACACTTTTATCGTTTCTGGCACCAAGTCGCGGCAGGTTGAGGACGGAATCGCGGCAAGTTCCTGCCGCATGAAATGGTGAATATCGCCTTGACCCCGGTGCCGGGCCATGATCTAATTCTTACACTTTGTAAGTAAAGGCGGGTCCATGGGATCGGAATCGACGGATCGGGGGCACGGCAGTCCGAAAATCGGCCTCGGACGGCTGGTGGCCTACGGAATGGGCGACATCTACGGCGGCGGAGCCTTCCTGGTCATCGGCATGCTGCTGCTCTTCTACCTCACCGAAGTCGTGGGTTTGCCCCCATGGTCCGGAGCCCTCATCTTCGGCATAGGCAAGGTCTGGGACGCCGTTTCGGATCCGCTGATGGGGCGGATATCCGATCGGACGCGCTCGGCCTTCGGCCGTCGGCGTCTCTGGATCCTCATCGGCATCCTGCCGGTTTTCGGGAGTTTCGCTCTTCTCTGGACGGCTCTCCCGGAAGCCTCGCCGGGAATCCAGATCCTGTACTCCGCCCTGGCCTATATTCTCTTCAGCACCGTGTTCACCATGGTGATGGTGCCTTACAGCGCGTTGAACGCCGATATCACCCCGGATTTTCGGGATCGCAGTCGACTGAGCGGGGTTCGAATGGGATTCAGCATGGTTTCGGCCCTCCTGGCGGGAACCATCCCCAAGATCATCATCGACGGCCGCGACGGGGGATTCGAAGGCTACCGGACGATGGGCCTGGTTTTCGGCGCGTTCTACGCCCTCATCCTCATTCCCGTGGTCTTCGGAACCCGGGAGATCCGGGGGGAGGATTCCGCGGCTCCTTCCGGCGGCTTGATGGATCTGCTGCGAAGCTTCGCCGCCCTGGGTCGGAATCGCAGCTTCCGGCTCCATATGGGCATGTACATCTGCGCCTATTCGGCGATGGACGTGCTGATGATCCTCTTCGCCTACTACCTCACCTATGTTCTCAAGCGGCCGGGCCTGTATTCGGCGGCCATGGGAACCCTGATGGGATGCGAGATCGCGGCACTGGCCCTCTGGGTGACCCTGGCCAACCGCCGGGGCAAGGGCGTCGCCTTCGCCTGGGGACTCGGTTTCTGGTCTCTGGGCCTGGTTCTTACGGCCTTTCTCGGATCCGGCACGGCGGTGGCGGCGGTTCTGGCGGTCTGCGGCCTGCTGGGCTTCGGCCTCTCCGCCGGCGTCTTCGTTCCCTGGGCGGCTTTGCCTTCGGTCACCGATGTGGGCGAACTCATCGACGGCGAGAACCGCGCCGGTCTCTACGCCGGCGCCATGACCCTGGCCCGGAAACTCGCCCAGGGCGCCGTCGCGGTTCCCCTGGTGGGCCTCAGCCTGGGATTCCTGGGGTTCGGGAACGGGGCGGCGGCTGCCGGGGCGAACATCACCGGCCTCCGCGTCCTTTTGGTCGCCGGAACGGTTCCCCTTCTCATCCTCGGCATCGTCTTCGCCCGGCGGTTTCCCCTGACGCCGGCCACCCACGCCGTGCTCCGGGATGAGATCGAACGGCGAAGACGATCCGATTCTCCGCCGGATCCCCAGGTCCGGGATGTCTGCGCCCGCTTGGCCGGTCGGTCCTGGTCCGAGTCCGCCTGAGAGAGGACTGCCTTGTCCCCGGCCGCTCGGCCGTGATAAGTTGGCCCATCACGAACTTCTCTTGAAGTCCATATAATCCCGCGATACGGGCGGGAGTTTCTACAGGCCGCCGTAAACGGCCTACTATGGGCGAATGGCCGACGTCGGCACGGTCCGCGTCGGACGTTCTCCCTGTTCCCGGGGGGAACGATGACTGTCGAAAGACTGTATGTGGAGCGCATCCCGGGACGAGACGACGAGGCGCGCTCCCTTCTCGATGAAATCCGAACGGCCCTGAAGCTTCCCGGGCTCTCGAATCTCCGCCTCATCACGGGCTACGAAATTTCCGGTCTCAGTGCGGCCGATCTGGAGGATTCCGCGCCGGGGCTCCTGTACGAGGCACCCCGGGATCGGATCCTGGACGCCCCGCCCGCCGCGTCGGGGCTGATCGCCCGGGAGTTCCTTCCGGGGCAGTTCGATCAGCGGGCGGATTCGGCCCGCCGCGGGCTGCTTTTGGTCCATCCCGATCGGGATATCGCCGTCAGTCGATTCGACGTCATCCTTCCCGAGGGCGATTTGTCTACCGAAACCGTCTCCCGCATCGCCTCCTGGCTCATCAACCCCGTGGATTCCCGGCCCAAGGACCTGAGCCGATCCTCCCTGGGGGAACAGGCGCCGGAACCCGAGGCCGTTCCGATTCATCAGGGTTTCCGCGGCCTCGGCTCCGAGGACCTGGAGCGCTTCGCCCGGGACGAAGGGCTGGCTCTGTCCCTCGAGGATCTGGATTTCGTCCGCCGGTGGTTCTCCGAACAGGAAGTCCGGGATCCCACCCGGGCGGAAGTCCGGGTGCTGGATACCTATTGGTCGGATCACTGTCGTCATACAACCTTCGAGACCGAGATCGACGGAGTGGATGTGGACGACGGGCCCGGCGCCGATGCCGTCCGCTCCGCGCTGGCCCAATGGGACGAAGCCCGCCGGAACTCCGGCCGGGCGGACCGGCACCGGACCCTGATGGACCTGGCCACCGTCGCCGCCCGGGAGGCCGCCGCCTCGGGACGGCTGGACGACTGGGACCGCTCGGAGGAAATCAACGCCTGCACCCTGAAGGTCGACGCGCTGATCGACGGCGAACGGCGGCCCTGGCTTTTATCCTTCAAGAACGAAACCCACAACCACCCGACGGAGATCGAACCCTACGGGGGAGCGTCGACCTGCCTCGGCGGCGCCGTTCGGGATCCCCTCTCCGGACGGGCCTACGTCCACCAGGCCCTTCGGGTGAGCGGCGGCGCCGATCCCCGGACGGCGGTGGACCAAACGCGCCCCGGGAAGCTTCCCCAGCGGCTCATCGCCCACGGAGCCGCCGAGGGTTATGCGGGTTACGGGAACCAGCTCGGCCTGGCATGCGCGGTGGTCCGGGAGCACTACCACCGGGGATACGAAGCCAAACGCCTGGAATGCGGCGCCGTCATGGGAGCTTCGCCGGCGCACCACGTGGTTCGGAAGCCCCCGAAATCCGGCGATCGGGTGCTCCTGATCGGCGGACCCACCGGCCGGGACGGGATCGGCGGGGCGACCGGTTCGTCCATGGCCCACGACGGCGCGTCGCTGGAAAAGGCCGGAGCGGAAGTCCAGAAGGGCAATCCGCCGGAAGAGCGGAGGCTCCAGAGGCTGTTCCGGAATCCGGATGCGTCGCGGCTGATTCGGCGCTGCAACGATTTCGGCGCCGGGGGCGTCGCCGTGGCCGTCGGTGAACTCGCCGAGGGCCTCGAGATCGACCTCGACGCGGTCCCGGTGAAATACGCCGGACTGGACGGCCTCGAGCTGGCGCTCTCGGAATCCCAGGAGCGCATGGCAGTGGTTCTGAGTCCCGAGGACGTCCTCCGATTCCAAGAACTGGCCGAAGAGGAGAACCTGGAAACCGCCGAAGTGGCGGTGGTCCGGGAAGACCGGCGCCTGCGGATGCGCTGGAGGGGCGAGACCATCGTCGATCTCAGCCGGGAGCTCCTGGACACCAACGGCGTCCGCCGGCGGACCCGGGCCCGGATCGAAGCGCCGGCGCCCCGGGACGAGGGTTCGAAACCCTTCGGCTTCCCGGCCCTCGTCGAGCGCCTGGCCGGGATCGACGTGGCGTCCCGCCGGGGCCTGGAAGAGCGATTCGACGGCACCGTCGGCGGCACGACGGTCCTCTCGCCCCGGGGCGGCCGGCGGCAGAGAACCCCGGCCGAGGCGTCGGTTCACCTCCTGCCGGCCGAAGGCGAGGTGGGGACCGCCGGCGTGATGGCCGTGGGCTTCGATCCCGCTCTCTGCGCCGACGATCCGTTCCGCGGCGGTCAGTTCGCCCTCATCGAGGCCCTGGCCCGCATGGTTGCCGTGGGAGCGCCGTGGCGCCGGACACGGTTCAGCCTGCAGGAGTTCTTCGGCCGAACCGATCGCGGCGAGGCGGCCTGGGGACGGCCGCTGGCGGCCCTCCTGGGCGCCCTGACGGTTCAGCGCTTCTGGTGCCTCCCGGCCATCGGCGGCAAGGACAGCATGAGCGGGAGCTTCGAAGACCGGGATGTTCCGCCCACCCTGATCGCCTTCGCCGCGGCGGCGGCGGACACCGCCGGCATCCGCGGAGCCGCCATCCCCGAGAGCGGACTCACCCTGGCCCTGGTGGGCCCGGCCGTCGAGAACGGCGCCCCGGACCTGCCGGCCTTGGAGGCCTCCTGGGACTGGATCGGCGGCCTGGGCGAACGGGGAGCGGCGGCGGCCGCGGCTTCGGTCGGGCCCGGCGGCTGGGCCGCCAAGCTGGTGATGATGGGCCTGGGCAACGGCGTCGGTGCGGATCTGATCGTCGGCGAAGCCTCCCGACCCTTCGAAGCGGACTACGGCCGCATCATCGTCGCGTCGAACCTGGCGCCGGACGATATGGAAGCCGAAGCCCGGGACGCCGGAGTTCCCCTGGTTGTTCTGGGACGCAGCATTCCCGAACCGCACCTGGCATGGAAGTCCCGGATCGTGAGCCTGGACGATCTGGAGTCGGCCTGGACCGGGACCTTCCGGGAAATTTGGCCCCTGGACGACGCCGACGATTCGTCGGAGACGGCCCAGCCGCGGCCGCACCGGCCATCGGGTTCCGGTTCTCCGGAATTCTCCGCGGCCTCCGGACGGACACCGGTGCGCCGATCGCCGCCGGCGGCCCGGCCGCGGATCTGCCTGCCGGTCTTCGGCGGGACGAACGGCGAAGACGACGCCCTGCGGGCCTTCCGGCGGGCCGGCGGCGAGGGAC
>Ga0180436_10005303_pt1 | contig 11437 bp, 12 predicted proteins | sample SS_ome_2_FD_132434 | JGI IMG/M metagenome (GOLD analysis project Ga0180436, IMG submission 132434) | Hypersaline lake sediment archaeal communities from the Salton Sea, California, USA - SS_3_S_2 metaG | ecosystem: Environmental > Aquatic > Non-marine Saline and Alkaline > Hypersaline >...
CACCTCAGAATCCAAGATAAGAAAATCAAATTGGGGGGAGACCTTGGGGGAAAACCTTGGGGGAAGGGGTCTACCAAGTTATTGTAATTACAGAAAAATAGGGTTCTGGCGGAGGAGGAGGGATTCGAACCCCCGGAACGCTCACGCGCTCAACGGTTTTCAAGACCGCCGCATTCGACCACTCTGCCACTCCTCCGGGCCGGGCTTTGCGATACCCTGCGAAAGCTGATTCTGGAAGGCATGGTTTCCGGCCGTCCACGCGGCACCACCGGCCGAAATTGCATTTTCCGACTTTTTTTGTTATAATTTAATAACGGACCTCGATAGATACTCGGCAACAAGGCCGAGTGGAACGCGAAAGGACGAGGTCCAAACGGAACTGGGAGGGAAAAATGATCAACACGATTACGCAATATGCTGCCGTTGCTGGCATCGCCCTCGCCATGGTGGGCGGTATGGCGGCACCGGGGTTTTCCGACGAAGCCGGGGAATTTGAGTACATGAGCGCATGTGCGTCGTGCCATGGCATCGACGCGCAGGGCACTGGGCCGGTTTCCGAGTACATGAGCATCGTTGTTCCACCGCTCACCGGGCTTTCTGAAGCAAACGGGGGCGTGTTCCCGATGCAGGACATCATCGCCATGATTGACGGCCGCACCGACGTGCGTGGGCACGGTTCGGGCATGCCGGTTTGGGGCGCGGTCTACAACGATCCGATGGCCGCGGAAGTCAGCGGTCAATCGCCGGGCTTCATCGTGCGGGGACGTATCCTGTCGCTCGCATACTACCTGGAGTCGATCCAGAAGTAGCGTGCGAAACCGGGCGAGACTCGCATGTCACACTATCGCGCCGCGCCATTCGAGCGCGGCGCGATTCCATGACCGGGTCGGAAGCGTGAAACGAATGCGCGAAACCGCCGATACCGTCACGCAGGCTTTTCATAAATCACTTGAGACGCTAAAGTCGCGCCCAAAGCGCGTGAACAAGCGCAACAACAATGGGCACACCGGCACAATGCGTGCAGCAGGGGCGAAGGCAAAAAACATGGCGAGCAAAGTCCAATTCAAGCTTGTTGGGATTCTGGCGGGCGCGCTTGCGCTGGCGGGATGTGGCGACGATGCGCCGTCGTTCCTGCGCGGCGGCGGATCCGGCGACACGGCCACCGCGAACGCGACCTCGCGCACCGTCGAGCGTGACGTCGAGGCGCCCGAGGTGTTCCAGGTGTCCGACTCCGGCCTGTGGGACGGACGGCCGTCGCTCGGCGGGGTCTGGGTCGCCCACCCGGACGTGGACGAACCCGAGCGGGTAATCATCCGCAACGAAGACAACAGCAAGTTCGTGATCGGCGTGGTCTATCGCCCCGAACGGCAGACGCCGGGCCCGAAAATCCAGGTGTCGTCCGACGCAGCCGAGGCGCTCGGCATGCTCGCCGGCAAGCCTGCGTCCCTGAACGTAACCGCGCTGCGCCGCGAGAACGTCGCCGAAGAGCCAGCGGAGGATGCGCCGACAGGCACGCTCGCCGCCGCCCCGGCCGTGGCCGCGGCCACGCTCGACGACCCGATCGAGGCCGCCGCCGCCGCGCTGGACGCCGCCGAGGGAAAACCGGTTGCCGCCGCGGCGCCCGCCCCGGCCCGCCCACAGGCCGCCAGCGGGCTCACCAAACCGTTCATCCAGATCGGGATCTTCTCGGTGCAGGCGAATGCCAACAACACCGCCGAGGCGCTGCGCCGGGCCGGCATGGTGCCCACGATCAAGCCTGGCAAGATGAGTGGCAAGGACTTCTGGCGCGTGATCGTGGGGCCCGCGCCCTCCACCGCCGAACGCGCCGCCTTGTTGAAAAAGATCAAGGGGCTCGGGTTCTCCGACGCCTATTTCGTGACCAACTGATCCGGGTTGCATGACGCTGCCGCATCGGCGGCCCGGAGACAACTGACAGGACCGACCCGCACATGCTTCGTTCCCGAACGCTCGCCCGTCTGCTCGCCGCGTTCCTCCTTATCGTCCCGCTCGCGGCCCTGCCTGCGCGCGGGTTCGACACCACGGCCACCGGTGCGATCGTCTACGACGTCACCACCAACACGATCCTGATGGAAAAAAACGCCGACGTGCCGCTGCCCCCGGCATCGATGTCGAAGCTGATGACGATCAACATGCTGTTCGAGGCGTTGAAAGACGGGCGTGTGACCATGGACACGCGCTTCGGCGTCTCCGCCCGCGCCCAGGCGATGGGCGGCTCGACGATGTTTCTCAACACCACCGACAGGCCGACGGTGGAGGAACTGATCAAGGGGATCATCGTCAATTCCGGCAACGATGCCTGTGTCGTGGTCGCCGAGGGTCTTGCCGGCAGCGAGGAGGCCTTCGCCACGATGATGACGGAGCGCGCCCGCGCCCTCGGCATGACGAATTCGACCTTCGGCAACTCGTCCGGCTGGCCGGACCCGCGCCAGCGCATGTCGATGCGCGACCTCGCGATCCTCGCCACCCGGCTGATCACCGAGTTCCCGACGCTCTACACCTACTTCGCGATGACCGAATACCCCTACGATGGCCGCGCACCGGACAACCGCTTCAACCGCAACCCGCTCCTGAAGCTCGGTATCGGCGCGGACGGGCTGAAGACCGGGCATACCTCTGAAGCGGGATATGGCCTTGTCGGATCCGCCGTTCAGGGCCAACGCCGGATCGTCTTCGCTTTCACCGGCCTCGCCTCGCAGGAAAGCCGGGCGAAAGAAGCCGAGGCGATCGTCAACTGGGCGTTCCGCCAGTTTGCCATGAAAACACCGGCCGAGGCCGGAGAGCGGGTGGCGGCGCTGCCGGTATTCCTGGGTGCCGCGCAGAGTGTCGGCGTGGCGCCGGCGGCGGATGTCGCGTTCCTGATGCCGGTCACGGCCAACAACCAGATCTCCGCCGACATCACCTGGATTTCCCCGATCGAAGCGCCGATCGCCGCGGGCCAGCAACTCGCGCGCATGACCATCGAGCGCCCCGGCCTGGCGGATATCGAGGTGCCGCTCTTTGCCGACGCCTCGGTGGCCAAAGCGGGCTTCGTGCCACGCTTCCGGGCCGCAGCCACGCGCGCGCTCGCGCTGGCGCAGGAGCTCACCGCCGGCGAACCGCCCGCACCGGTCACACCGGTGGCCCCCGCCCCGGAGGCGCCGGGCAACGCGCTCACCAACTGAGACGATGGCCGGGCTCTTCATCACCTTCGAAGGCATCGACGGATCGGGTAAATCGACCCAGGCCCGGATGCTTGCCGAGGCGCTCGGAGACGCCGGACGTGCCGTGCGCAGCACCCGCGAGCCGGGCGGCAGCCCGGGCGCCGAGGAAATCCGGCGGCTGGTGCTCGAGGGCGATCCGGACCGGTGGTCGGCCGAAACCGAGATCCTGCTGTTCACCGCGGCCCGGCGCGACCATCTTGAACGGGTGATCGAACCGGCCTTGGCGGCCGACGAGGTGGTTGTCTGCGACCGCTTCGCCGATTCCACGCGGATGTATCAGGGCCTGCGCGCGCCGGGCCTGCGCGAGATCGTCGATCAGTTGCATAGCCTGATGATCCGGCGCGAGCCCGATCTCACCTTCATCATCGACATGGACCCGGCCAAGGGCCATGCCCGCGCCAAGAGCCGCAACGGGCGCGAGGAGCGGTTCGAGGATTTCGGGACGCAATTGCAGGAACAGATGCGCGCCGGGTTTCTTGAGCTGGCGCGCGAGTTTTCCGACCGTTGTGTCGTAGTTGATGGCGACCGCGCGCCGCAAGAGGTCGCCGACGAGGTCATCCGGATCGTGCTGGAGCGCCTCGAATGAACGACGCCGAGGCCCCGCCGGAACCGGATCGGATCGAAGGCGCCCCCCACCCGCGCGAAACCGGGCGGCTCGTCGGCCACGGCGCCGCCGAAGCCGCGTTTCTCGATGCCTACAACTCCGGCCGGCTGCACCACGCCTGGCTGATCACCGGACCGCGCGGGGTGGGCAAGGCAACGCTGGCGTGGAAGATCGCACGGTTTCTGCTGGCGACCCCGTCGGCTGGCGACGCGGGATTGTTTGGTGAGGCCCCAGCCCCAACCAGCCTCGACGTCGACCCCGAACACCCGGTTTCCCGCCGCGCCCGCGCGCTGGCCGAACCCGGCCTCATGCTGATCCGGCGCAGCGTGAACGAAACCACCAAAAAGATGTCCAACGAGATCCGGGCGGAAGACGTACGCAAGCTGCGCGGATTCTTCGGGCTGTCGGCAGGGGACGATGGCAAGCGGGTCGTGATAATCGACGCCGCCGACGACATGAACCCCACCGCCGCCAACTCGCTGTTGAAGCTTCTGGAAGAACCGCCAAAAGGCGCGGTGCTTCTGCTGGTGAGCCACCAGCCCTCGCGCCTCCTTCCCACGATCCGGTCGCGTTGCCGGACCTTGCGGCTCGACCCGCTGAGCCCGCCTGATCTGGCCGAGGCCCTCGCGGGGGCCGGTGCGGAACCGGGGACCGACACCGCCGCCCTTGGCGAACTCGCCGGCGGATCGGTGGGGGAGGCGCTGCGGCTGTCGCATCTCGATGGTCTTGCGGCCTATGGCGAGATCGTCCGGGTTTTCGAAAGCGCCCCGCGCTACGACCGCCCCAGCGCCATCGCGCTGGCCAACTCGGCCACGGGTGCGGCGAACGCGGCCCGGTTTGATCTTCTGTTGCGCCTGTTCGGGCTGTTTCTCGCCCGTCTTGCGCGCACCGGCAGCGGGCACCCGCCGTCTGCCGACGCCGCGCCGGGCGAGGCAGCCCTGCTCACACGCCTTGCGCCGGACCCCTGGGCCGGCCGGCAATGGGCGACAGGTCAGCAGGAGTTGACCGCGCGGGCCACCCATGGCCGGGCGGTCAACCTTGACCCTGCCGCGCTCATCCTCGATATGGTTTTCAGGATCAACGAGACAGCTGAAACCCGCGCCGCATGACCGAGCCGCACATCACCGACAGCCATTGCCATCTCGATTTTCCCGATTTCGAGGGCGAGTTGGAGGCCGTGGTGGCGCGCGCCGCCGAGGCGGGCGTGAGCCGGATGGTCACGATCGCCACCAAGCTGCGCAACGTGCCTCAGGTGCGGGCGATTGCCGAAGCGCATGAACCGGTGTTCTGGGCCGCGGCAACGCACCCAATGAGCGTGGCCGACGAGCCGATGGCGACGGTCGAGGAACTCGTGGCGCTGGCGGGGCACCCGAAATTCGTGGGCATCGGCGAAAGCGGGCTCGATTACCACTATACCGCCGAGTCCAAGGCGGTGCAGCAGGAGAGCCTCCGACTTCACATCGAGGCAGCGCGCCAGACCCGGCTGCCGCTGGTCATCCACGCCCGCGACGCCGATGACGACATGGCGCGCATCCTCGGCGAGGAGCACCGTGCCGGCGCCTACACCTGCGTGATGCATTGCTTCTCGTCCGGGCCGGACCTGGCCCGCGCCGCGCTCGATCTCGGGTTTTACCTGTCGATGTCCGGTATCGCCGCCTTCCCGAAATCCACCGAGTTGCGCGACATCTTCGCCGCCGCGCCGGTGGATCGGATCCTCGTCGAAACCGACAGCCCCTACCTCGCACCCCCGCCCCACCGGGGCCGGCGCAACGAACCGGCCTACACCGCGCATACCGCGCGCGTGGGCGCCGAGGTGTTCGGGATGGATTACCCCGCGTTCGCGGCGCAGACGCAGGCGAATTTCGACAGGTTGTTCTGGAAGGCGGCCGCGTTCGAGGCGGCCGCCTGATGGCGCGTCTCACCTTCACCATTCTCGGCTGCGGTTCCTCCGGCGGCGTGCCGCGGATCGGCGGACACTGGGGCGATTGCGATCCCGACAACCCGAAGAATACCCGCACCCGCTGTTCGATGCTCGTCATCCGAGAGAGCGACGACGGCGCCACACGAGTGCTGATCGACACCTCGCCGGACCTGCGCGCGCAACTGCTCGATGCCGGCGTGTCGGAACTCGATGCAGTGGTCTACACCCATTCGCATGCCGACCATGTGCACGGGCTCGACGATCTGCGCCAGGTTGTCTTCAACATGCGCCAGCGCCTGCCGGTCTGGGCCGATGGCGCGACGCAGGACGCGCTGCTCTCGCGCTTCGGCTATGCCTTCGTGCAGCCCGAGGGCTCGTCCTACCCGCCGATCCTCGATCTGCACACCATCCGGGGCGACGTGAGCATCACCGGCAAGGGCGGCACGATCACGCTCACACCGTTCGAGGTCGAGCACGGCGCGATCGACTCGCTGGGGTTCCGGATCGACGATCTCGCCTACCTTCCGGATGTCTCCGACATCAAGGGAGAGGCCTGGGCGACGCTCAAGGGGCTTGACTGTTTCGTCATCGACGCGCTCCGGCGCGCGCCGCACCCGACCCACGCGCATCTCGACAAGGCGCTGGAATGGCTGGAGAAATCAGCTGCGAGGCGCGGCGTGCTCACCAATATGCATATCGACCTTGATTATGCCACCGTCGCCGCCGAAACCCCGGACAACGTGACCCCCGCCCATGACGGGATGACGATCAGCTACGACATCTGAGATGTCGGCGCTCCTCGAGGTCATCCTGCCGGTCTTCCTGGTGATCGGCTTCGGCTACGGCGCGCGGGCGCTGCTGAAAACCCCTGACATCCTGTTCGAAGGCGCGATGGGGTTTGCACAGGCCTTCGCCTTTCCCGTCCTCCTGTTTCGGGGCATTTCGCAGCTTGATCTTGGCCAGACCTTCGACCCGTTCATGCTCACGGCGTTCTATACCGGCGTGGTTGCCGGGTTCTTCGCTGGGCTGTTCGGTGCGCGGTTCCTGTTTGGCCGGGCCTGGCCCGACAGCGTGGCGGTCGCCTTTGCGACGGCGTTTTCAAATGGCGGGTTGCTCGGCCTGCCGATCACCGAACGGGCCTACGGCGTCGAGGCGCTCAGCTACAACTTCGCCATCATCGCCTTCCACGCCCCCTTCGTCTACCTGCTCGCGACCACGGCAATGGAGATCGTGCGCGCGGACGGGCGCAGCGTCGTGGCGACGGTGGCGTCCGTCGTGCGCGCGATGGCGAAAAACCCGATGCTCATCGGCATCGTGCTTGGCGCGTTGTGGAACGTGGGCGGCCTGGTGATGCCGTCTCCGATGGCGAGTGCCGTCGATCTGGTAGCGGGGGCCGCCATACCCACCGCGCTGTTCGGCCTCGGCGGCATACTTGCCGCCTACCGGCCCGAGGGCGATCTGCGGCTTGTCGCCTGGATCGCCGCGGTCTCGCTGCTCATGCACCCCGCGCTGACCTACGGCCTCGGCCATGCCTTTTCGCTCAGCGACGGGGCGATCCGCTCCTCGGTGCTGATGGCCGCGATGGCACCCGGGGTGAACGCCTATGTCTTCGCCTCGCTCTATGGCGTCGCGAAGCGGGTGGCGGCCACGGCAGTGCTGATCGGGACCGCGGCGTCGCTTATCACCGCCTGGGGCTGGCTCGCGGTCCTGGGCTGAGATCAGCGACGGGTGAGACGTCCGACGGCGGTGCCGACGATGAACACCGCCGCCGCCGCCGTCACGATGCTCGGCCCCGCCGGCGTGTCGAATTGCCACGACACCCAGAGGCCACCCAGCGCCGATACCGTCCCGATCGCCACTGCGCCGAAAGCCATGGTTTCGGGCGAGCGGGCAAACCCGCGGGCGGCCGCCGCCGGAATGATCAGCATTGCCGCGATCAGCAGCGCGCCGACCACCTTGAGCGCGACGGCCACGACGACGGCCAGTGCGAGGGTCAGAACCAGGCCCTCGCGGTCGGCGTCGATGCCGGAGGCGGCAGCAAGTTCGCGTGAGAGTGTCGCGGTCAGAAGTCGCGCCCAGCGCCAGGCGAGCAGCGCGGCCACGGTCAGCGAGCCGCCCCAGATCACCGCCAGGTCGGATTTCGAAACGGCAAGAATGTCGCCGAACAGGAAGGCGGAGAGATCGACCCGCACGCCCGGCACGAAGCTGATCGCGACCAGGCCAAGCGCAAGCGCGGAATGGGCGAGCACGCCGAGGGTGGCGTCCATGGCGTGTCCCCGGTTCGCCAGCCAGCTGACCGCCGCCGCCATGGCAAGCGCCACGAACAGCGTGCCGACCGTCACCGGCACCGAAAAGATCAACGCAAGCGCGACACCCAGGATCGCCGCGTGGGCGGTGGCGTCGCCGAAATAGGCCATGCGGCGCCAGACCACGAATGCTCCAAGCGGGCCGGCGGCGATGGCCAGCCCCACGCCGGCGAGAGCGGCACGCACGAGAAAATCGTCAAGCATGGCCGCCCCCGTGCGCGTGGTCGTGATCGTGGTCATGATCGTGTTCGTGCTGGTAGAGCGCGAGCGCGCCATGGGTGCCGCGGCCGAACAGGGCGTGGTATTCCGGCGCATCGCGCACCACCGTTGGGGTGCCCTGGCAGCAGATGTGATGATTGAGGCAGATCACCCTGTCGGACGCACTCATCACCACGTGCAGATCGTGGCTGACCATGAACACCCCCGCCCCGGTCTCGCGTCGAACCGTTTCGAGAAGATCGTAGAACGCCGCTTCTCCCGGTTGGTCGAGCCCCTGGGTGGGCTCGTCAAGCACAAGCAATTGCGGATCCGAAAGCAGCGCGCGGGCCAGCAGGACGCGCTGGAACTGCCCGCCGGAGAGATCGGCCATCTGCCTGTGCTCGAGCCCCGGCACCCCGGTGCGCTCCAGAACCTCGGCCAGCCTGCCGGCCGGCTTGCGCGCCGGCAGGGACAGGAACCGCGCCACCGGCATCGGCAGGCTCGCGTCGATATGCAGCTTCTGCGGCACATAGCCAATCCGCAGCCGCCTCGCCCGGGTCACGCGGCCGCGGTCGGGTTTCTGCACCCCCAGCAGCACCTTCACCAGAGTCGATTTTCCCGACCCGTTCGGGCCGACCAGGGTGACGATTTCGCCAGGCTCGACCTCAAGACTGACGTGCTCCAGAACCGTCGCCCCACCATAGGACACCGAGACATCCTGCGCCGAAATCAGGCTCACAGCGCGCCCTCCCGGCAGGCCGCACACAGCCCCACGGCTTCGATGCTGGTCCGGTCGACGCGAAACCCGATCCCCGCGGCGGATTCCTCCAGCGCGCCACGCACCTCGGCACCGGACGCTTCGGCCACGGCATCGCACTCGGCACAGATCAGGAAGACCGGCGCATGGGCGTCACCGGGATGGGTGCAGGCCGTGAACGCATTGAGCCGGCGAATGCGGTGCGCGAGCCCTTGCGCAACGAGGAAGTCGAGCGCCCGATAGGCCACCGGCGGTTGCTTGCCGAAACCGTCGGCCGCCAGACGTTCCAGCACATCGTAGGCGCCGAGCGCGCGGTGTTCTTCGAGCAGGATTTCAAGCGCCCGCCGGCGCACCGGTGTCAACCGGGCCCCCGTTGCGGCGCAGAGCGCCTCCGCCTGTGCCATTGCTTCGGCGGCGCAGCGCGCGTGGTCATGTGGTGAAAAGGCGTTGGCCGGATCTGGTGTGCTCATCGGACTTGCGCCCCGCGTTTTGTTATCTTATCACATCTGAGTAATAGTATAACACAACCCCACGCAAGCCAAGGTGCCCCATGCTTCGCCTCACCACAGCCACAACCGCTCTGTCCCTTCTCGCCACGCCCGGCCTCGCCGAGGCGCCCCGCGTTGTCGTTGACATCGCCCCGGTGCATGCCCTCGCGGCACGGGTCATGGACGGTATTGCCGAGCCCGAACTGCTGCTCGAGCAGGATGCCAATCCGCATGCCGTGCAGCTCCGGCCGAGCCAGGCCCGGATGCTGTCGGACGCCGATCTGGTGATCTGGGTTGGCCCGGAGCTCAGCCCCTGGATGGAAAGCGCGCTCGAGAGCTATGGCGAGACGGCGCAGATCATCCTGATGGAACACGACGCTACGTCATTGCGCGATTTCACGCCGCCGCTGGATGCGGAAGACCATGAGGACGGCGACCATGACCACGGCGCGGATCACGACCATGACGCGGATCACGACCACGGCGAAGAGCATGGCGAACACGAGGCGCACGACGATCATGACGATCATGACGATCATGACGATCATGACGATCATGGTGACGCCCATGCCCATGGCGACAAGGACCCACATGTGTGGTTGTCTGTCGACAACGCCCGTGCCTGGGTCGGCGCCTTCGCGGACGACCTCGCCGCGCGCGATCCGGAGAATGCCGCGGCCTACCGGGCCAATGCCGACAAGGCCGATGCCGAGTTGGCTGGCCTGATCGACCGGATCGAGGCGCGCCTCGCGCCGCATCGCGGCAGCGAGATCGTCACCTTTCACGCGGCCTTCGGCTACTTCGCCGATCGCTTCGACATCGAGATTGCCGGCAGCGTCCGGCCCGGTGATGCAACCACCGCCTCGGCCGGCGCGATCGCGCTTCTGGAAGAGATCGTGGCCGAACATGGCGTCGAATGCGCCTTCGCCGAGCCCGCCTTCGATCCGGGCCTTCTGGAAAGCATCGCCGGCGACACCGGCCTGCGCATCGGCACGCTGGACCCGACCGGCGCCCTGCAGACGCCGGGCATCGGTCACTACACGGCCACGCTCTACGCCCTCGCCGACAACCTCGCGGCTTGCCTCGAAGACGGCTAGGGCACGCCCCAGCCGCCGCCGCCGGGCGTGTGGATTTCGAACACCCCGCCGGCCGGCAGGGCGACCTCCGTGTTGCCGCCGAGGACATCGCGCCGACCGCCAGGCCATTCCGCGACGTTCTCGCCCACCGATCCTGGCGCCCCGCCCTCTACGCCGAACGGCGGCACGCGTCGGCTGAGCGACAGGGTGGTGACGGTGACGGGCGCGAGGAATCGCAGGCGGCGGACGACACCGTTGCCGCCGGGCCAGCGTCCGGCCCCACCGGAGCCGGCGCGGATCTCAAAGGTTTCGAGCCGCACCGGGAAGCGTTTTTCCAACACTTCCGGGTCGGTCATCCGGGTGTTGGTCATGTGCGTTTGCACCGCGTCGGCGCCGTCGAAACCCGGCCCGGCCCCGGCCCCGCCGGCGATGGTTTCGTAGTTCTGGAAGTCATCGTTGCCCCAGATGAAGTTGTTCATCGTTCCCTGGCTCGCGGCCATCGCGCCCAGCGCCCCCATCAGCGCGTTGCAGACGGCCTGGCTCACCTCGGTGTTGCCCGCGATCACCGCGGCCGGATAGGCCGGGTTCAGCATCGACCCTTCCGGCACGATGATCTCGATCGGCTTCAGGCACCCCTCGTTGAGCGGGATGTCGGCTCCGACCAATGTTCGAAACGTGTAAAGAACGACCGCCCGCGAGATGGAAAGCGGGGCGTTGTAGTTGCCTTCGTGCTGTTCGCTCGTGCCAGTGAAATCGACCACAGCCCGCCGCGCCGCCCGGTCGACGCTCACCTTCACGCGAATCTCCGCGCCGTGGTCGAGCGGGTAGGTGAAGGCGCCGTCCGACAACCTGTCGATCACCCGGCG
>Ga0180436_10005304_pt1 | contig 11435 bp, 10 predicted proteins | sample SS_ome_2_FD_132434 | JGI IMG/M metagenome (GOLD analysis project Ga0180436, IMG submission 132434) | Hypersaline lake sediment archaeal communities from the Salton Sea, California, USA - SS_3_S_2 metaG | ecosystem: Environmental > Aquatic > Non-marine Saline and Alkaline > Hypersaline >...
ACTTTATCGGCTGAAGGATGGTGTCGCTTGAGGGGTAAACGAAGGCCATTGTTCGCGATCTCCTCCGGAAAATTCGCAATCTGCTTGATCGGTGTCGAGATTGTTATGCGGCACTGAATTAGACTTTCTCCATGGCAAGGTCAAATTTTCCACTCATCCCGTGACGACTGAGCAACTTCTGCTGTTCATACTGATACTGGTGATTTTGGTGTTCCTTGTTTGGGGAAGGTTTCGCTATGACCTCGTGGCCTTTGCCGGACTGGTTATCGCCTACCTGATTGGTGCAGTCCCTGCGGATTCCGTTTTTTCCGGCTTTGGTCATCCTGCAGTCGCCATTATTGCACTGGTGTTGATCATCAGCCGCGGGCTGTCGCGATCGGGAGCAATTGAACTGCTTTCCCGTCATCTGTTGGATGCTTCCCGTAGTCTGCAGGCCCACGTCGGCATCATGGCGGCAATCTCTGCTGCACTCTCGAGCATCATGAACAATGTCGCAGCGCTTGCTTTGCTGATGCCCCTGGATCTGCAGGCCGCGAGGCGGGCAAAGCGCAGTCCTGCTGAGACGCTGATGCCATTGTCATTCGCGTCGATACTGGGCGGCATGGTGACGTTGATTGGCACACCGCCGAACATCGTTATCGCGACTTTTCGCCAGGATGCACTGGGGGAGCCGTTCACGATGCTGGATTTTGCGCCCGTTGGAATCGTGGTTGCGATAACCGGCATCGTTTATATCGTGTTTATCGGTCGGCGCCTGATACCCCCGGAGAGGCGCAAGCACGACTCCGGGCGTGAACTCGAGGATCTCGAGGGTTACGTTACCGAGGTCCGTGTCGCGGAATCATCGAAGATGATCGGCAAGCAACTGAAGGACCTGGATGAACTCGTTGATGAGTATGGCGTGAGCGTTTTGGGGCTGGTCCGCCGTGGCAAGCGCCTGCCGGGCCTGGCACGCAACGAAGTTGTTCACAAGAGTGATCTCGTCGTGTTGGAAGGCGGTCCGGATTCGATCGACCAGTTCATCGGAGCGGCCGGCCTGACATTTACCAAGCCGCGCAAAGAGCGCGAGAGCCTGAAAGGCAACATGGCGATTTCGGAAGTTGTCGTGCCGGAAGGCGCGCGCATTGTTGGTCGATCGGCGCGCGAAGTCCGCTTGCTCTACCGGCATGGCGTGACGATGCTGGGAATCTCCAGACGAGGCACCCGCATTCGGGAACGTGTTCGTGACGCCAAGATCAAATCCGGCGACATTCTGCTACTGATGGGCCCCGAGGAGTCTTTGCGCGAGTCTATGGAATGGTTGGGATGTCTGCCGCTCGCCGAACGGGGCCTGGAAGTTACACAGCGGCGCCAGGCGTGGACAGCGATCGCGATCTTCGGTGCAGCGGTACTCGCGGCAAGTTTCGGATGGTTGTATCTGCCATTGGCGCTTGCGGCCGCAGTTGTGGCCTACGTGGTGCTCAGCATCGTGCCACTCAGCCAGGTCTATGAATCCATTGAATGGCCAGTGATTGTCCTGCTGGGGGCGATGATCCCTATCGGTGCAGCTTTGGAGGCGAGTGGCGGTAGTGCCTTGATTGCCGACACCTTGGTGAATTGGACGCAGGGTTTGTCCGCCGTAGCTGTTTTGGTGATTCTGATGATCATTACCATGACCCTGTCGGATGTGCTGAACAATGTAGCGACCGCGCTGGTGGCTGCACCCATCGCAATTGATGTGGCGGAGCGCCTGCAGGTAAACCCGGATGCATTTCTAATGGGGATCGCGGTCGCGGCTTCTTGTGCCTTTCTCACACCAATCGGGCACAAGAACAACATCATTATCATGGGGCCCGGTGGATACCGGTTTGGTGATTATTGGCGAATGGGGCTGCCGCTTGAATTAATGGTGCTCGCGATTGGCATACCGATGATTTTGTGGGTTTGGCCTTTGTAGGAATGTTATTCGGGTTTGGCTGTGCGCCATCTAACGTTCCCTTCGCAGTGTCTGAGTAATTCTGTTTCGCAATTCTTTGGTAACTTCTCAGAGCTCGACGATCTCACCGGCAGCCGGTACGGATGCGTCCAGTCCAAGTTCTGAAGCCAGGCGTTTTGCCAAGTCCGCTTTTGCTTCGTCTTCTCCGTGAACCAGATGCACCCGTGGTTGTGTCTTGAAGCTCCTTGCCCAACGTATCAGGTCATCACTATCAGCGTGAGCCGATAGTCCGCCAACGGTGTGGATATTCGCCTTTACCGGGTAGACCTTGCCATGGATCTTCACGGTGGGGTGGCCGTCGACGAGTTTTCGTCCCAGCGTGCCATTGGCCTGATAGCCCACGATCATGATGTGGGCACCACTGCGGGAAATATTGTGTTTCAGGTGGTGAATAATGCGGCCGCCGGTCATCATGCCGCTCGCAGAAACGATGATGGCGCCACTCTTGATGCGGTTAATGCCCATGGACTCTTCGGGTGACGGCGTCAGGTGAAGGTTTTTCAGATGCGGCATTTCGTTAACCTTGCGCCGCAGTTTCGTGGCCTCCTCGTCATACAGATGGGGGTATTCCCAGTAGACTTTGCTGGCGCGAATCGCCATGGGACTGTCAAGAAAGACCCTCCAGCGGCTCAGTTCCCATTCCTCGTAGTGTTTTCCCAGGTAGTAGAGGATTTCCTGGCTGCGGCCGATGGAAAAGGCAGGAATCAGCAGATTGCCGCTCCTGTGTGCGGCATCCTGGATGATGTCCCCGATCTCGTCGATGGTTGCTTGACGGTCACGGTGGAGACGATTGCCGTAGGTGCTTTCCATGATGACATGGTCGGCCTCTTCGATGACTGCGGGGTCATTGAGAATGGGAGTGTCGTACTGGCCGAGATCGCCACTGAACACCAGCTTTCTCTGCCTACCATTCTCGCTGAGCCAGATTTCCACCGAACCTGAGCCGAGAATATGGCCGGCATCGCGAAAACAAATTTTTACTCCGGTAAGGATCTCGCGCTGTTCACGGTAGGGCAGGCCTGTCATATTGGCCAGCGCGGCGCGCGCATCGTCAACAGTGTAAAGCGGCTCTACTTCTGGTTTTCCCCGCCGCGCACGCCATTTGTTTTCGTATTGCGCGTCTCTTTCCTGCAGGTTTGCCGAGTCCTGAAGAAGAATGTCACAAAGATCAACGGTTGCGTTCTGGGCATAGATCGGCCCGGTATAACCCTGTTTCACGAGGAGGGGGATGCGGCCGGAGTGATCGATATGGCCGTGGCTGAGCACGACCGCATCTACCTGTTCAGGCGGGAAGGGAAACGGCCTCTTGTTTTTTTCCATTTCCTCGCGCCTGCCCTGAATCAGTCCGCAGTCGAGCAGGATGGTGTGCCCGTTGGCCCGCAAAATATGGCACGAGCCGGTGACGCCGCTAGTTGCGCCGTAAAATTCTATCTGCATGGGACTTCCTCGAGGGTAGGGAGCTGTCATCAAACGAAAAGTCCACCCGTTTCCGCGTGTACTCGTTTACATAGCATCGGTATTGAATATGTCGATGCTCAGCCAAATATGCCATCCAGACAGATAGTGGCGCACACATCATGACTTGCCAAGTGGACTGGGAGGCCAAGAAAAGAATGGCCATGACATTTAACCTGTTGGAAAAACCCCGGGTAAAACAACGCTATGCGCTTACGGGCGCGGGCCATAGTTGCGTCTGACGTAAATCGGGGTTCCAAAAATGCGTTTCGATAATACTTACGCCGAATTGCCGCATAACTTTTTTGCCAGGGTGGCGCCAGCGGGTGCCCCTGCGCCAGCGCTGTTGGCCTGGAATGATGAATTGGCAGACCAGTTGGGCCTGGACGAGTTGCCATCAGAGCCGGAAAAACTCGCCCAATTGTTTTCCGGCAACGAGTTGTTGCCGGGAGCAGAGCCGATCGCGCTGGCTTATGCCGGGCACCAGTTCGGAAACTTTGTACCGCAGCTAGGCGATGGTCGGGCGCTGTTGCTCGGGGAATTGCTGGATGAAAAGGGCAGGCGCTTCGACATACAGCTCAAGGGATCGGGGCAAACGCCTTTTTCCAGGCGTGGTGACGGTCGGGCCGCGCTGGGGCCGGTGATTCGCGAATACCTCGTGAGCGAAGCGATGCATCGCATGGGTGTGCCGACCACGCGGGCTCTGGCAGCGGTTCGTACCGGCGAATGGGTGGTCAGAGACGGAAGGCTTCCGGGCGGAGTGTTGACGCGTGTGGCCGCCAGTCACATCCGGGTTGGCACGTTTGAGTATTTTGCGGCACGACGCGATCAGGCGGCATTGGAGACGCTGGCTGACTATGCGATCAAGCGCCACTATCCGGAAGTGGTTGAGGCAGAGAATCCGGTCGTGGCTTTCTTCGGCAAGGTGGTTGAAGCCCAGGCGAAGCTGGTTGCCCAGTGGATGGGCCTGGGATTCATCCATGGGGTGATGAACACGGATAACACCTCCATCAGTGGTGAAACGATAGACTATGGGCCTTGTGCCTTTATGGACGAGTTTGATTATCACAAGGTCTTCAGCTCGATCGATCAGTTGGGTCGCTATGCCTATGGCAGGCAGGGCACGATTGCGCATTGGAACCTGGCTCGTTTGGCCGAATGCCTGATGCTATTGGGCGATCCGCAGGCCTCGTTTGAAGAGCAGCTGGCTCGTTTCCAGACACTGTTTGAAAATGAATTTGCTCGCCGGATGGGAGCGAAATTAGGACTCCAGTCCCTGGAGAAGAGTGACCAGGACTTGATCTCCGCCTGGCTGCAATTGATGCAGGATGAGGAACTTGACTACACCCTGAGTTTTCGCCAATTGGCCGATCGGGTCGAGGCGCAGGACAACGCGGTGTTTGGTGACTTCGAAGGGCGCTGGCGTGCCCGTCTCGAAAAACAAGGCGTTTCTCCAGCGCAAGTGCGAGAGCAGATGAACGCGGTGAATCCGCTCTTCATCCCCCGCAATCACCAGATCGAGCGTGTGATCGATGCTGCCGTGGACGATGACCTGGCGCCGTTTGGTAAACTGCGCCAGGTGTTGCAGGAGCCATTTGACGCGCAGCCCGGCTTCGAAGCGTATGCGAAGCCACCGGGGTTGGGTGAGCGTGTCACCGAGACCTTTTGCGGCACCTGAATTAAACTCGCGCCATGGATCTGATTCAGCGTGACCAGGCGTGCGTCTGGCATCCCTACAGTTCAATGCCACACCCCTTGGCGCCGTTCGCGATTGTGTCGGCCAACGGGGTGCGACTGCGCATGTCGGATGGTCGTGAACTCATCGATGGCATGTCGTCCTGGTGGTGCGCGGTGCATGGTTACAATCACCCGGTGCTCAACGCGGCGATCGAGAGTCAGCTCAAGGACATGGCGCATGTGATGTTCGGTGGTTTGACCCACGAGCCAGCGGTTCAACTCGCTGAGAAACTGGTTGAGTTGTCGCCGAGTTCGCTCAAGACGGTTTTTTTCGCAGACTCTGGTTCGGTCTCTGTTGAGGCCGCGATGAAAATGGCGATCCAGTACTGGATCGCCATTGGCCAGCCCTCCAAGCGGCGCTTTCTATCACCTCGCAACGGCTACCATGGTGACACTCTGCACGCGATGTCGGTGTGCGACCCGGTTACCGGCATGCACGGTCTGTTTGCCGAGGTGCTGCCGCAGCAGTTTTTCGTCGAAGCGCCCCAGCCGGGCTTTGGTGAGCCGTGTGAAGCGTCACATCTTGTGGAGATGGAGACAATGCTCCAAGCGCATGCCAATGAGATTGCGGGCTTCATTCTTGAGCCCATCGTTCAGGGCGCTGGTGGCATGCGCTTTTATTCCGCTGACTATCTGAGGCGGGTGCGTGAGCTTTGTGACCGCTATAAGGTGTTGTTGATTGCCGACGAGATCGCCACCGGCTTCGGGCGCACCGGAAAACTGTTTGCCTGCGATCATGCGGGTGTCAGTCCGGACATCATGACCGTCGGCAAGGCTTTGACGGGCGGCTATATGACGCTTGCCGCTGTACTGACTACCGAACAGGTCAGCACGACGATATCGGAAGGCGAGCCGGGCCTGTTCATGCATGGGCCAACGTTCATGGCCAATCCCCTGGCTTGTGCGGTAGCGCTCGCCAGTATCAATTTGCTGCTGGAGTCTGATTGGTCGCAGAACGTTTCGCGCCTCGAAAATGGATTGCAGAAGGGGCTTGAACCCGCAGCGGATTTGGGCAATGTCTCGGATGTGCGCGTGCTGGGGGCAATAGGCGTTATCGAGTTGCATGAACCCGTGGAGATGCCGCAAATCCAGCCGATGTTTGTCGAGCGTGGCGTCTGGGTGCGGCCGTTCGGTCGATTGGTTTACCTGATGCCTCCGTTCGTGATGTGCGACGAAGACCTACAGGCTTTATGCGCAGCTACAGTGAGCGTGGTGCGGGATATTGGGACATCGCTGAGGACCGGAAATTGAAGATGCGAAACTGGTGCCTGATCGGCCTGGCCATGGCAGTGTTGGTCGGATGCGTGAACAGTAATGAAGTCACCTCTGAACAACTGGCCATGATGGACCAAGCAGACAAGGCTGTCGCCGGGGCCTTGTTTGAAGCCGAGGTTGATGCCTCCACATCCTACAACGTGCGCAAGGATGGCTTTGTCGCGATCTGGTTCTCCCTGGATGTGCCTAACGATGTGTACACCCGCGTGGTGTCACAGTTGCGTGCGGATGAAAGGGTCAAAGGCGTCCGTGCAGAGCAGGGCGGGCGCGAGGTTTGTGTGCTGAAACAAGCGCGCTGACCTCGTTACTGGTGGTTTCCAGCTCAGCTGGCCTTCGTTATAATTACCTCAATTAACCGCGCCGGGCATCTCGTGCCCGGCGCTTTTGCGTTTCACGTGGCCTCTCGTAGTGGCCACCACTGAGGAGACACACGCACATGCCTGTCGTTACCCTTCCTGATGGTTCCCAACGTGCTTTTGATAATCCGCTGACGGTGGCGGATGTGGCAGCCGATATTGGTCCCGGCCTTGCCAAGGCCACGCTTGCGGGCAAAGTGGACGATCGCATGGTCGATGCCTCTTTCCTGATTGAGAATGATGTCGACCTGGCAATTATCACCAACAAGAGCGACGAAGCACTTGAGCTGATCCGCCACGATGCCGCGCACGTGATGGCACAGGCGGTACAGGAACTGTACCCCGGGACCCAGGTGACCATCGGCCCGGCCATCGAGGATGGCTTTTACTACGACTTCGCGCGCGAAGAACCGTTCACCCCGGCTGATCTGCAGAAGATCGAAGACCGTATGCGCGAGATCGTTGGTCGGGATCTGCCAATCCAGCGCGAAGTATGGGATCGTGCCGAGGCGATGAAAGCCTTCGGTGAGATCGGCGAGAAGTACAAGGTTGAGATCATCGGCGACATCATTCCTGAAGGGGAAGAGGTGTCCGTTTATCGCCAGGGAGAGTGGTTCGACGTCTGTCGTGGTCCGCACCTGCCTAGCACCGGCAAGCTGCCCAAGGCCTTCAAGCTCATGAAGCTGGCCGGCGCCTACTGGCGGGGCGATTCCGATAACGAAATGCTGCAGCGCATTTACGGTACGGCCTGGCGCGACAAGAAAGAGCTCAAGGCCTACCTGACGCGCCTGGAAGAGGCGGAAAAGCGCGATCATCGCAAGATTGGCAAGGCGCTGGACCTGTTCCACTCGCAGGAAGAGGCGCCGGGCATGGTGTTCTGGCACGACAAGGGCTGGAGCATCTACCTGACTGTGCAGCAGTATATTCGCGACAAGCTGCGTGATCACGGTTACCAGGAAGTGCACACGCCGCAGGTGATTGACCGCACGCTGTGGGAAAAGTCCGGCCACTGGGACAAGTTCGGTGACATGATTTTCACCACGCATTCGGAAAATCGTGACTACGCGATCAAGCCGATGAACTGTCCGGCGCACATCCAGATCTACAACCACGGTCTGAAGTCCTATCGCGACCTGCCGTTGCGACTGGCGGAGTTCGGCTCCTGTCACCGCAACGAGCCATCCGGCACCTTGCACGGCCTGATGCGCGTGCGCAACTTCGTGCAGGACGATGCACACATCTTTTGTACCGAAGACCAGATCCTGTCTGAGGTCATTGCGTTCAACGATCTGCTCTTCGAGGTCTACAAGGACTTTGGCTTCGAAGACGTGCTGATAAAGCTTTCGACCCGGCCGGAAAAGCGGGTTGGCTCCGACGAGACCTGGGACAAGGCGGAGAAGGCGCTGCAGGATGCGCTGGATTCCCAGGACCTGGAATGGGAGCTGCAGCCGGGTGAGGGGGCTTTTTACGGTCCGAAAATCGAGTATTCATTGCGCGACTGCCTGGGGCGTGTTTGGCAGCTCGGTACCATCCAACTCGACTTCTCGATGCCTGGGCGCCTCGATGCGACTTACATCGCCGAGGACAACAGCAAGCAGGTGCCGGTAATGCTGCACCGCGCAATTCTCGGTTCACTGGAGCGTTTCATCGGCATTCTCATCGAACATTATGCAGGCGCCTTGCCATTGTGGCTCAACCCGACCCAGGCAGTGATGATGAACATCACCGACAAACAAGGGCCGTTCGTGGAAGAAGCTGTTAAGTTCCTGCGGGACAAGGGATTTAGAGTCGATTTGGACTTGAGAAACGAGAAGATCGGTTTTAAAATCCGCGAGCACACACTTCAGAAGGTTCCGTACCTTTTGGTGGTTGGTGACCGTGAAGTGGAGGATCGCGCCGTTGCGGTGCGAACCCGCGACGGCAAAGACCTGGGTACAATGTCCCTGGATGATCTGGCCTCGCACCTGCAAGATCAGGTTAACAAACGGTCGTAAGTGACTGTCCGACTTGAAAAAAGCACCGGCTCGTCAAGCGGTGCTTTTCTCGTTGTCGGGCAGTTTTGGTTTTTTTGGAGGAACTTGATATCGCCAAGCAAGATAAACGCAACCGTCTGAACAATGACATCACGGCCACCGAAGTGCGCCTGATTGGAGCAGATGGAGAGCAGGTTGGAATCGTCAGCATCGAAGAAGCGATGCGTGCAGCAGGAGACGCCAACCTGGACTTGGTAGAGATCGTTCCCAATGCGGAGCCGCCTGTTTGTCGAATCATGGACTACGGAAAGTTCGTGTTTGAGGCGAAGAAGCAGAAGCAGGAGCAACGCAAGAAACAAAAGCAGGTGCAGGTCAAGGAGATCAAGTTCCGTCCTGGCACTGATATTGGTGACTACAACGTCAAGTTGAAGAACCTGCGCAAGTTTCTCGAGAATGGTGACAAGTGTAAGGTCACCATGCGTTTCCGTGGCCGTGAGCACGCGCACCGGGAGTTAGGCCTTGAGGTGCTGGAACGCGTCGAGAAGGACCTGGAAGAGATTTCGCAGGTCGAGCAGCGCCCTATGATGGAAGGGCGCCAGATGGTGATGGTGCTCGGCCCCGGCAAGAAGAAATAGACGATAACTGTTAATCAGGATCGTAAGTAAAGACTTCGCCTCCGTGTCACGGGGCGTGAAGGCAAAGAACCCGGCGGCATGTGCCGCCACGAGTGGCCTGGCCCAAGGCATTGCCTCGGTCACTCATGAAGCAAACCGGACCTTAGGGTCCGAATTATTAGGAGAAGCAAAATGCCGAAGATCAAGAGCCTTAGCGGTGCTGCTAAGCGTTTCCGCATTACCAAGGGCGGAGTCAAGCGCAACCAGTCTCACCGTCGTCATATCCTGACGAAGAAATCCACCAAGCGTAAGCGCCAGTTGCGTTCGCCGGCCATGCTGCACAAGTCCGATGTGGCTGCAGCACGTCGCATGATCCCATACGCCTGATTGGACTGAGTTTAGGAGACTGAGAGATGCCAAGAGTAAAACGTGGTGTGCAGGCTCATGCCAAGCACAAGAAAGTCCTCAAGCAGGCGAAAGGTTATTACGGTGCGCGTCGCAAGATCTATCGCGTCGCCAAGCAGGCCGTTATCAAGGCCGGTCAGTACGCGTACCGTGACCGTCGGGTCAAGAAGCGTCAGTTCCGTTCGCTGTGGATCCAGCGTATCAACGCTGCCGCACGCCTTAACGGCCTGTCCTACAGCCGCATGATTAACGGCCTGAACAAGGCTGGCGTGGCTATCGACCGCAAGATGTTGGCTGATATCGCGGTGCATGATGCGCCGGCGTTTAGCCAGCTCGCAGAGAAGGCCAAGGCTGCCCTCGCGAGCTGATAGTTAACGGCCTCACTGGTCGTGACTGTCGACGTTACGTAAGCAAGGGGGAAAGTCTGGCAAGGCTTTCCCCCTTTTTTGTCTCAAGAACATAGAAAGAAGTCACAATGAGCACAGAGCTGGAAATCCTGCTTAACGAGGCCCAGGCGGCCGTAGATGGTGCGGGCGATCTTCGCGCACTCGACGATGTGCGCGTCCGATATCTTGGCAAGAGCGGCGTCTTTACCGAGCAACTCAAAGGCCTGGGTAAGTTACCCAAGGAAGATCGTCCGGCTGCAGGACAGGAAATCAACAAGGCCAAGCAGGCACTGCAGAAGGCGATTGAGGCTCGCAAAACCGCGCTGGAAACCGCAGCTTTGGCTGAACGGCTGGCGGCAGAGCGTATCGATGTGTCGTTGCCGGGACGTGGCAACGGTAATGGTGGGCTGCATCCAGTCACCCGTACCATGCAGCGCATCCAGGAAATCTTTGGCGGGGCTGGCTTCGAGGTGGCGACCGGGCCGGAAATCGAAGACGAGTTCCACAACTTCGAGGCGCTGAACATTCCCTCGCACCATCCGGCGCGCGCGATGCATGACACCTTCTATTTTAAAGAGGGCACGCTTTTGCGTACGCATACCTCGCCGGTGCAGATTCGCGTGATGAAAGATGCCGAGCCCCCCGTGAAAGTGATCGCTCCGGGCCGCGTTTACCGATGTGACTCGGACCTGACCCATACCCCGATGTTTCACCAGGTCGAGGGTTTCATGGTCGACGACGAGGTGAGCTTTGCCGATTTGAAAGGCGTGCTGAATGCCTTCCTGCACACCTTCTTCGAGCGCGATGACCTGGACGTGCGCTTCCGTCCGTCCTACTTCCCGTTCACCGAGCCGAGCGCGGAAGTGGATATCCAGTGCGTGATGTGTGGTGGCGATGGCTGCCGTGTTTGCTCGCATACCGGCTGGCTGGAGGTTCTGGGCTGCGGGATGATCCATCCGGAGGTCATGCGTCACGTCGGTATCGACAGCGAAAAGTACAGCGGCTACGCCTTCGGTATGGGCGTAGAGCGCCTGGCGATGCTGCGATATGGCGTGAATGACCTGCGCCTGTTCTTCGAAAACGATCTGCGCTTCCTCAAGCAGTTCGCGTAACAAGTTTTTAAGGTAGGAATTAGCAATGCGATTCAGCGAAGCCTGGTTGCGTGAGTGGGTGAACCCGGATGTGTCCACCCAGGAGTTGGCCGACCAACTGAGCATGGCCGGCCTGGAAGTGGATTCTGTTGAGCCTGCGGCTCCCGA
>Ga0180436_10005306_pt1 | contig 11435 bp, 9 predicted proteins | sample SS_ome_2_FD_132434 | JGI IMG/M metagenome (GOLD analysis project Ga0180436, IMG submission 132434) | Hypersaline lake sediment archaeal communities from the Salton Sea, California, USA - SS_3_S_2 metaG | ecosystem: Environmental > Aquatic > Non-marine Saline and Alkaline > Hypersaline > Sediment...
ATGCAGGAGGACAGACCATTCGCGTCCGTGACGTCGCCAACATCCACGAAGGCGTCGGCCCGCTGGAGATCATTCGCCAGAACCAGGTCAAGCAGGTTACGGTGGAGGCCAACGCGGCCGGCGTTGACCTTGCGACCGCCGTGGCGAACGTGCGCGCCTCGCTCGATGACCTGGAACTCCCGCCGGGCTACGAGTTCGGCTTCGGCGGCCAGGCCGAGCTGATGGCTGATATGCGGCAGGCGGTCACGGCCGTCGTGGCGTTTGCCGTCTTCTTCGCCTTCATCGTTCTCACGGTGCAGTTCAACAGCCTCAAGCTGCCGGCGCTGATTCTGGGTAGCGCGCCATTCTGCCTGGCCGGCTTGGTGTTTGGGCTCTATCTGTCGGGACTGGCGTTGGGTGCGACCGTGGTCATCGCGATTCTGGTTGTCATCGCTCTGAACGTGAACGATGGCGTACTGCTGATGACGTTTGCCGAAGAGTTGCACCAGCAACAGGGCCTCAGTGCGACCGAGGCCGTTCTTCGCGCAGCAAAACTGCGGCTCCGTCCGCGACTGATGACCACGATCACCACGATGATCGGCTTTGTCCCCCTGGCGCTCAACCTGGGCGAGGGCGCCGACATGCTCCAGCCCATGGCCATTGGGGCCATCGGCGGACTGACCATGGAGGCCTTGGTCGCGTTGTTCTTCATGCCATGCCTCTATGCCTTGGGTACCCGCAGTCCGCGACTTGCGCGCCCAGCGCGGCCTGCCGTCCGCCATCCGGAACCAGTCGAGGCATTGGCAGCTCGGTGACCCGGCATTGGACGATGATATCACTGACGGCTGGAGGACGATTAGAACTCATGTCACATGACAACCGAAGACGGTCGTGAGCGATTCAGATCGCTATCAGTAGCGATTCAGATCGCTATCAGTTCCCACACGGACGACGCACTCCAAAGGTCGCCAGCGGCGACGGCCCAACGTCCCCATTTGGGAAAACAACCCTCGCGACTTGCACCGCATGGCATGCTATCATATGGGATTCACAACCACGCCCCGACTCACAATCCAACGGAAGAAATCCACATGGCAAGTCACAGCTTCCATCGCTGTCTGCTTCCGGCACTCCTCCTGGCCGCGATGCTGCTCGGCGGTCTTCCTCGCCGCGCCAACGCCCAACACTGGCAGCTCGCCTGGTCCGACGAGTTCGACGACACCGGGCTGCCCGACGAAGCGAAGTGGGGCTACGAGGAAGGGTTCATCCGCAATCGCGAGCTGCAGTATTACACCCGCGGGCGGAAGGAGAATTGCTGGGTCGACGGCGGCGTGCTGACGCTGCGGGCCCGGCGGGAGCAGTTTCCCAACCCGCGGTTCCGCGAGGGGGCGTCGGCCGACGACTGGAAGGGGAGCCGGAAGACGGCCGAGTACACGTCGGCCAGCTTGACCACGCGCGACACGGCCACCTGGCGCTACGGCCGGATCGAGGTGCGGGCGAAGCTGCCGAGCGGCCGCGGGGTGTGGCCGGCGATCTGGATGCTCGGCGCGCCGAAGGCGCGGATGGGCTGGCCGGCCTGCGGCGAGATCGACATCATGGAATACGTCGGTTTCCAGCCCGACACGATCCATGCCAACGTCCACACGGCGAAGTACAACCACAAGAAGGGAAACAACAAGGGAGCGAAGATCACCGTCGAGCGGCCCTACGGCGCGTTCCACGTGTACGCCATCGAGTGGAGCGGCGAGAAGATCGACTTCTTCGTCGACGAGCGGAAGTACTTCACTTACGAGAACGAGGGGACCGGCCCCGACGCTTGGCCCTTCGACTGGCCCCACTACCTGATCCTGAACATCGCCGTCGGCGGGAGCTGGGGCGGGCAAAAGGGCGTGGACGAAGAGATCTTCCCGCAGACGATGGAGATCGACTACGTCCGCGTCTACAAGCGAAGCGACTCCCCGTAGGACGGAGCTCCCGGTATCTCCAGGTCCGTCCAAGCCGGCACCGCGTCGGCCCACTGGCGGGCGGCGGCGGCCGGTCGCTATAATGGCCTGGAGGACGCGGTTCGGACGCGTCGCCACGCAATTTCCCGTGCGAGAGGGGGTAATTCGTAACATGCGGGTATTCCTCGAAGCAGGCGGCCCTCGATTCTACCGAATGAAGTAAGCGAATGGTAGAATAGGTAACAATTCGCCCCTCGATCCCGCCGGAGACCACACTCATGAGAGCCTTGCCAACGATCCCACTTCTCCTGGTACTGGTCGTCCCGACGCGGGCCATCGAGCCCGAGGACCAACTGCCGTCGCTCCCCGGCGGCAAGAGTTGGAAGCTCGTCTGGCATGACGAGTTCGAGGGGGACGAGCTGGATACGTCAAAATGGGATGTGCCGAGCAACCGGCGTCGAGATGGCTGGTGGTCACCGAAAGCCGTCTCCATCGACAACGGCCGCCTGGCGATCAGCACGCTCAAGGACGGCGACCGATATCTCGATGCCTGCGTCCGCACGCGGGGCAAGTTCGAGCATGCTCACGGGTACTACGTCGCTCGGATCAAACTACAGGAGCAGCCCGGGCATTGGTCGGCCTTCTGGCTCTACAACACCGGCGTCGGCAAAGTAGGCAACGATGGCCGGGACGGGACGGAGATCGACATCATGGAGAAGCCCTGGCTCGACGATCGGGTGGCGCATAACCTGCATTGGGACGGCTACGGCAAGGCTCACAGGCACAAGGGTGTCACGAGACGTATCCCGGGCATTATGGAAGGCTGGCACACGTTCGCCCTATGGTGGAAGCCCAATGAATACGTGTTCTACGTGGATGGCAAGGAGACGTGGAGGACTGACGCTGGCGGTGTGTGCCAAGTGCCGCTCTATATCAAGCTGAGCGACGAGATCGGGAAGTGGGGCGGCGACATCGCCAAGGCGAAGTTGCCGGATCGGTTCTTGGTCGATTACGTGAGGGTGTACGACGTGGTGGACGGCGAGTGACCAAGTTAGATCACCCATGCAGCCACAATGCCATCTCGGAGGCCCGCTTGCCGAGGTTCCGAGCCGCGGCCATTCCCAACCCGACCTCCCCGACCTCCTTGAGCCCGCCGCTGGCATTCTGACTAACGTGGCGAAACGGGCCGCTTATGCCGGGTGATGGTTTCTTCCGCCGACCCGAAACAGCTTAAAAAACGGGCTTATGGGGGCATATCTAAGTGATGGAAACGACGTAGCTATTCCACTCGCCGTTTCCGCTCTGGGAGCTTGCTGATCGACCGTCTCAGTCGACCGGCGGGCTGACTTCGTTTCGCGTTCATCGTGCCTCGCATCAGGCGGGGCGGTTTCACGTTTCCCAACGTGGCCGCCTCGCCGGGCGGCCCAAGCTCCAGAAAGGTCGCCCATGAGTACATGCCCACAGCCGACGCGTCCCTCGCTCTCCCCCGAGCAGCAACAGTTGTTCCTGCGGATGCTACCCGGCATCCGCCGCTTCGCCCGTCAGCGATTCGCCCATCTCGACCCGGACGCAAAGCAAGAAGCCGTTGCTGAGGTGATCGCCGCCGCCTTGGTGATGTTCGTCCATCTAGCCCGTGCCGGTCGGGAATCGTTGGCGTATCCCACGGTGCTCGCGAGGTACGGCGTACGTCGCTATCGGTCGGGCCGGAAGGTCGCCAGCTCCCAGGGTTCCCGAGATGTCATGAGCCGGGCTTGCAGGCTAGCCAACGGCGTCACCGTCGAGCGGCTCGATCGTCCCAGTGTCGACAGCAAAAGCTGGGAAGAAATCGTAGTCGAGGACAAGAACGCCGGCCCGGCTGAAGTTGCCGCCACACGCATGGATTTCGCAGCGTGGCTGCAGTCACTGCCGAAGCGGGATCGGCAGGTCGCCGAACTGCTTGCCACCGGCGAATCGACCGGCAAGACGGCGAAGAAGTTCGATGTGTCTGCTGCCCGGGTCAGCCAACTGCGTCGGGAGTTGCGGCGTTCGTGGCAGCAGTTCGTGGATGAACTACCAAAGATCCCGCCGGCTGCAGCGGCGGCGTAGGTGATGTGCCCTGGTGTTTGAAAGCGTATTCAAAACTCCAGTCCCCGCCGGCCCTACCAAGCAAATCGCCGGGCAGTGCCGGTCACGGGTCGTGCGCGGCCCCGATCGGCGCTGCCCGGCACTCATCCGAGGCCCCTGCCGCGGCATGGATCACGTTTAGCTATCCGAACTCCAGTTCCCTATTTCAAACAAGGAGGAACCCCGTGCCCATGACCCTCAACGTCGGCTTGTCGAAGAAGATTGGCCTGCCAGATTACGGTTCCGTCGGCGCATCATGCAGCGTTCAAGTCGAGCTCGATGCGCAGCTGCTCCGCGACGACCTCGATGGCTTCCACGCTCAAGTCCGCAAAGCGTACACAGCCTGCCGTCAGGCCGTCCAGGATGAGCTCTCACGCCATCAAACAAACGGGATATCCCCGCAGCCCATCGCCAACAACGACGCACCAGCGGGCCGCACAGGCCGTCACAGCGGCAACGGCCATTCCACAACCAGCAACGGCAACGCGAGCCACACCGCCAGCAGCAAACAGCTCGACTACATCACGCAGCTCGCCCGGCAGATTCGCGGGCTGGGTGTTCGGCGCGTCGAGACGCTGGCACAGAGGATGTTCGGCAAGCCGCTCGCCGGCCTGAATAGCCTCGATGCCTCAGGGCTGATCGACATGCTCAAATCGGTGAAGTCCGGCGATGTCGACATCAACGACCTGCTGGAGGATGCCGCCCCCAGGTCGCCCCGGTGACGGGCTGCAACCGACCAACCCCCAATACCTGGAGGACTATCGTGGAAGGAGTGCTTGTTCTATGTGTCATCGTCTGGGCAGTCGGCTACTGCATCTATCGCGCCGGCAAACGAACCGGCTCGATCAAGGGCTACAACATGGGCCGCGATCATGGCCGACGGCGACGCTGAAGCATGGAAACGCCTCGGGAGTTTGCCGGGCGTCCTCCGGGGCGCCCGGCCGGGGTGTTTCCTTTTAGCCGTTGGCCGACTCGGCAGATTCGGCGGCTCAACCATCAGGCATCTTCCGCCTCGACCTGCCCCACACCGACCAATTCCATCCGCCTTGGATGGCCGAGCCCCGCCCAGCGACTACGTGGTCACCCACGGCGAGCTTCGCACGTCCACGCCGAAGTTTCGACGGCACCGGCCCGGCCGCTTCGTGCATAAGGTCCCGCCCTCCTGGTGCACGAAAACGTGGGTCGATTGGCGGGGCATTTGTCGTCACTGTGATGGCGTTTCGCTCCGCCCCAGCCCAAGATGCATAAGCTGCCGTTTCCCGCTTCGGCCGTGAAGACCGAAGCACGCAACGAATGGAGGCTTTGCTACGTCGGTCGGTGCCACCGCGGTGAAAAGGCGAAATACAGTTCGCTACTTCGGTGTGTCGGACCGAAGCACATTGGGACCGAGTGATTGACTGCACATCATACGTCCCTCTGTTCCGGTGTCGGCCTATGTCGATGGCTTGGGCCGCAGGTCTTTGGACCAAAGCATCGTTTTCGTAGCGGCTCTGAACGGGATACCCACAGCCTTGCAAGGTTTTCGGTAGTGTCCTGTTAGGCATTTTTGCGGACCAATTCGCGGAGGCCTGCTCCCGGCAACACTCCGATTGAAAAGTCTATCAATCCGTGATAGACTTCCTGTGTAGCTCTGAATCCACGGTGAAACGGGGAATGGTCTGCATGTATGCGCAATCTCAACACATCGAACGACGCTTGGAGACTCTCGTGGGACTTGTCCGGGAAGGCAAATACTCGGCTGGGCAATTGGCTGCCGAGTTGGGCGTCTCGATTGCCACGGTCTCGCGCTGCATTGGAGCCTTACGTGCGCGTGGACACCAGATTCAGGCTGTCCACCTTGCTGACGGCTGGGCCTACATGCTCGATCCGAATGGGAAAGATAGCGAGACCTGGGCGGAATAACGGGGGATGGCGGCAAGTGCGAGTTTGCGGGCGAAAGGACAGTTGCGTGTCGATAGAACCCGATAATGGTTCTGGACGGAAGAACCGAACCGAACCGACAGCAAGAAGACCACAATTGGCGGTGACATGAATTCAGATATACTCAAGCGATTGGTCACGGCGATTGCCATGGAGTCGCAAGACGATCTGGCAAGTCTCGCGGTGAAAATTGTTGACGCGGAACGCCGCCGGGGGCACGGACGCTTGGCCGGAGAATTGGAGTCCATTCTGGCCGACACGGGCAAGAAACACCGACAACGGCGTCCGGCTGGCGTTGACTCAGACCGGAGCATTCGCGAATTGCCGATCAGTCGGCGCCATCGCGAATTGTTGGTGACGGTCATTGCGCACGATGCGCTCGAACATCACATGGTACTGCCACGGGAGGTCGACGATCGGTTCGCCCAGGTAGAGAAGGAATTCGCTGCACGCGAACGGCTGTCTGCCTATGGCCTGGCGCCGCGGAAAACGGTTCTCCTTTACGGCCCGCCTGGATGCGGCAAGACGTTGGGGGCGATGCGAATTGCCTGGAACACGGGCCTGTCGCTGATGAAGGTTCGCTTCGACGCCTTGGTTTCATCCTATTTCGGTGAATCGGCGTCGAATCTTCGGGCCGTCTTCGAGGCGGCTCGTGAGCAGCCTTGTGTATTGTTGTTGGATGAATGCGACTTCATTGCCCGATCACGTGTGGCATCGAAGGACATCGGCGAGGTGGCCCGCATCGTCAACACGCTGCTGCAACTGATGGAAGAGTACGACGCCCCAGGCTTGTTGGTAGCGACGACCAATGTTGAGGCATCCTTGGACGAAGCCCTCTTCCGCCGTTTTGATGACGTGTTTCAGGTTCCGCTCCCTGGCAAGGAAGAGGTCGACAAACTGCTTCGGTTGACGCTTTCTAGTGTCCAACTTGATGATGCCATCCGGTGGCCCAAGCTGGTAGACACACTCGCGGGATTCTCTGCATCGCATGTCGTCAAGGCAGCCCAGGCCGCCGCAAAACTGGCCGTGCTGCGGGGACAACGTGTAGTCGAAGAAGACCACCTGAGCAAGGCAATCAACGAACTGAGGCGACCGGCTTCCCACCCGCCAAAGAAGTAGCTTCATGCCAGAAAGTCACAGCTTCCAACATTTGCCGCTGGTTTTCCGCGAAAAGGGACCTGCTCGACTAACCGGCCGTGGCACGGTGTCGGACACGACGCGACAGAACCGCCAAAATCGTCTGTCGCACAGCGCCGGCTTGCGACAGAGCACGACATCGTTCATTTCTACCTGGCAATCCCGGCAGACACAGCGTCAACAGGAAGACATGCCGACACTTCCACCGGGTGTCCCGCTTCTACTGGAAGTGGATCCCGATCTCGACGTTGACGCTCTTCGGCACTATCTGGGTTTCGAGGTTGTCTCGGAGGAAGAGGCGGGATTTGTGATCGTCGCCAGCGAGGATGTAAACCTGGCGGCTTTTCTCCAGCGCGTCCAGGATTTCGCCGGTCAGGTTCAGGGTTCCGCGACGGTCGCAAGCGTTCACCGGCTAGACGACGACCCCGACCAGGCGGCACGACTCCGACTGATTCTGTCGGAGCACCTGATGGAACAATGGCCAACACTCGACGAGAACCAGACCTACATGGTCGACATCGGGATCACTTGCCTGGGGACCCGCGAGATTGTCACGCCGCCCAAGCGTGGCAAACGAGACACGGACGCCAGCTGGGCTCGCAAGCAGCGGGATTGGGCGAACGACCGCGCGGAGGCCTACGAAGCCTGGGACGATCTCCAGGACACGAGAATCGGCGAGGCCCGCACAATTATCGTTGATGGCTACGGCGGCGAAATCAAAGAGATCACTCACGTCCCACCGGACGACGCAGCTGCACTGCCCGACAGCTTCACGATCCGCGTAGAGGTTTCCGGCAAAGGCCTTAAGGATTTCGTGCTCAATTACCCATACGTCTTCGAGGTCGTCGAACCGGACGATGTGACCTTGCCGCAATACGAGTCGAAGCCCGAAGCGGGCGATTTCCCGATTGCGGACCTTGATCGCCCCACAGACGACGCTCCGGCTGCCTGCGTCATCGACAGCGGGATTCAAGAGGAGCACATTCTGCTAAAACCGGCCGTCGACAAGCCGAGTTCCCATTGCTTTCTTCCCGCACCAACAACGTCATCCGACGTTGCCGACTATGTCCCGACCGGCGGCCACGGTACCAGGGTGGCCGGCGCCATACTTTTCGGCGAGACGATCCCGAAGACCGGGCGCTATTCGTTGCCGTGTTGGATTCAGAACGCCCGTGTCCTAGACAAGAATGCCAAGCTGCCAACCGATTTGCATCCGCCGGATCTGTTTCGGGCCGTCGTCAGACAGTTCCACAAGGGGTCGCGCAAGACGCGGATATTCAATCACTCCATCAATTCGACCTGTCATTGTCGGCTCGTGCATATGTCGGCCTGGGCCGCTCAAATTGACGCCCTCTGCCAAGCTTACGATATCCTGGTGATTCAAAGCACGGGCAATCTCTGGGAATCGGCCGCACCACCAAGTGCAGGGATCAAGGACCATCTTGCAGCGGGCCGCGACTACCCCGGCTTTCTCACGGAGCGTTCGTCACGGGTCGCGAATCCCGCTCAGAGCCTGCAAGCGATCACTGTGGGATCCGTGGCATATCGACTCTACGAGAGCACGGGTTGGAAGAGCTTCGCGGCCGAGAATGGCGAGCCATCGAGCTTCAGTCGTTCCGGACTCGGAATCTGGGGAGTAATCAAACCTGAGGTTGTCGAGTTCGCCGGCGACTACCTTCGATCTCCCGGAGACCCCGTACTGCTGGCAACGCCGGCAGAAGGTCGCGACTGTTACCCCGAGTTGGTCCGCTCCACATTGCAGTCGCCTGGCCCGCCTTATGACAGGGACGAGATCGGCACATCGTTCGCCGCTCCCAAGGTCACACATGTCGCGGCAATGCTTCAACGCATTTTGCCTGACGAACCATGTTTGCTTTACCGGGCGTTGATTGTCCAATCCGCTCGCTGGCCCGAATGGACGCGAACCGCAGATGATCTCGACAGAATGAAGACGTTTCGTTGTCTCGGCTACGGCGTGCCATCCGTTGAGCGAGCAACGACGAACACTGATTATCGAACCACGTTCATCTCGGCCGGGGAGACTGGCATCAAGGCGGGCGAATGCCACATTTACGAGGTGCCAATCCCCGAGTCGATGCGTCGCCCAGGCGATGACCACGACATTCTGATCGAAGTGACGCTCTCCTACGTTGCAAAACCGCGACGAACGCGACGAAATCTCCGCCGTTACCTCTCCACGTGGGTTGACTGGAAGAGCAGCCGCCTGCGCGAACCGATCGACTCCTTCCGACGCCGCGCCCTGAAAGACGAGGACTCATCCAGTTCTCAAGCAGGCGGAGACACCCTACCTTGGACGCTGCAAACACGCTCGAACCGCGGTGCCATCGAAGGTGTCAGTCGCAACGCGGGCACGGTCCAGAAAGACTGGGCGACGGTCAAGTCTAACGCGCTTCCCAAGAGCTTCTGCATCGCCGTTGTCGGGCACCAGGGCTGGAGCAAGGATCCTGACTCGATGGCCGCCTATGCGCTGACCGTCAGTTTCGAGAGCCTCGGCGAGGAAGTGCGAATCTACGACGACCTCCGAGTGGCCGTCGAAGAACTGCAAGCTGAGCTTGAGGCGGAGGTCGAATCTGAAATCGAATTGGACGACGTGTAGCTGCTCGCGTTTGCCTCATCGCCGATCCGGCGCGAGTCTCCATGGCGCATTCCAGCCACGGTGTCGTAACCTGCTTCGGTCACATCGACCGAACGCAGCTACACAGGGTCGGTTTCGTGCGTCGGCTGGATACACCGCTGAACTTGGCAACATGCGGTCTCCTGCGGCGGTCAAACCGACCGCAACTGACGCAGCCAAGACGGCTGGTCTGTGTCGTCACATTGACAGCACGAGGCAGTCGATCCCCACGCCCGTTGCCGCTGCCCGCTAACTGCACCCGGTGAATCACATGTGTCACGAACTGAGATAATCCGGGCGCCTGCCGCAACCCCGCCGGCGGGTGGGCACAAAGCTCGGTGATGAATGGTCCGGGGCAGTCATCGCGAGCCCTACGTCGCCTCGACCGGGCGGTCGGTCTTCGGGACCTGCGGCCCCGGCGGCGTCCCAATCGGCTATTGGGGAATTGGCCGGTCCCTGGGCGGAGCGAAGGTGAAGCCTCGGGACGGGGGCGAACGGCCGTGCACGCCACCTTCGGCAGCTGGAGACCGACGTGAACAAACGCGTCCAGCCACACCTGCGGCAAGCGGCCCAACAGCGGCCAGCAGGGGAATAGGCCTTGATGCGAATGCGAATTCGCTATGGCGGAATCGGGAGGGAGCTCCCCCGATTTTGAATACGTTTACAAAGCCGGTCTCGCCCCAGGGGCACGACACGGTTCGTTCATCCGTCGGCGTCTGGACCCTACCGCGGCTGCCGCCCACGGTGATGGCGACTGCCCACAGTCGGCTGCCTGCCCCGTCAGGCCACTTGATCCCCAGCAGGAGACACATACCATGTACAGCCCATGCAGCCCAGCAAATGCCGCAAGCAGCCAAGCAAGTTGTGCAGCCGTTGTGCAAGTGAATGTCGTTTGCTGCTCGTAAGTGTCGAGGTCACCCACGGCCCCCTTCACCTCCCTGATCGCTTGCTGCATACCGTTGATCCACTTGGCTTCGACAACCTGCTTGCCGACTACGGGTACCTTGCGAACACGCTCCATCGCCGACAGAAGTAGCTTCGCGGTGTGGACGGATCGTTGCCCTGTCCTTCTTGCTACGGCAAAGGTGTCGGCAATCTGCTCCTCTCGCGGCAGATTTCGGCCGAGTTGGACCAAGTAGACCGCCATGGTGATCTCAAGGCAGGCGAGGATGATGAAGAAAAGTTGACGTGCCCGGTAGAAGCCACTGCGTTGCATGGTACTCTCCTTGCCAGCTGGTCGCGGGTTAGGTCCGCGAAGGCGGCGCCAGGGGCTGGAGCATCCGGATCGCCCGGTCGCCCAGGCGCCGGATCAGCACGTAGTTGGCGAAGCCGGCAGCGCCTTTGCTCGCCACCTTGCCGCTGGCCGGTCGATTGGTCGGCGGTACCCGTGCGAGTGGCACGATGTGGGACCACTGCGAGGTGCTGGCGGGTCATGGCCGATCAGGTGAGCGGGCTGCCGGACCGGATCATCAAGGGCGGCATCGCGACCATGCCATCTAGCTCGTGATCGTCGTCATCATCTTCGTCCAGGTCCATGCCGGCAACCTCGGCTACATCAAGCAGCATGCGCATTAGGGCAAAGCGTCGGCGGTCAATCGGGTGTTTCAGATTATACGTTTCGCCCGCCTCGGCAATCTGCTGTTGAAGAATGCGGTCGGCTTCAACAGCCATCACGTAATAGCCGTCGCCTTCGAAGTTGTCGTAGTCGCCGAAGGCGG
>Ga0180436_10005307_pt1 | contig 11432 bp, 6 predicted proteins | sample SS_ome_2_FD_132434 | JGI IMG/M metagenome (GOLD analysis project Ga0180436, IMG submission 132434) | Hypersaline lake sediment archaeal communities from the Salton Sea, California, USA - SS_3_S_2 metaG | ecosystem: Environmental > Aquatic > Non-marine Saline and Alkaline > Hypersaline > Sediment...
CCGACCCTCCTTGCTCTTCGAAAGCCCCTCCAGATCCTCGTGCACCAGCCACAAGATTACGGGGTTCGCGTCCAGGCACTCGTCGATCCACCCGTATTTGGCTCGATAATCCCGCACGATTTTCAGGCTTGTCTCCTGATTGAAATCAAGGTAGGTCTGTTCATCAAGAACGCGGCGCATTGGCTACTCCTTTCTGTGTTGTTTGCTTATTCACAGAAAAGCCGATGCGCCCTTTCTTTTCAAGCCAATACCCTTTCCGCAACAGAAACTAATTATCTCACGGCCTGAATCGGACGAGCAAGCAGATAACTTCTTGAGCTCTTGCCAGCAAGTTCTTCGTGCCGTTCTCGAACCCGACGTCCGCCGCGGACGGCTGACGTGCTGCCCAGCGGCGCGCCGGAGCCCCTCTACATCCAGAATAGGCCTATCATAAGTGAGCGTATTTACGCCGATGGCCACTTAGGCCCAAAACAAGCGAGTCTTCCTGCTGCGACGACAAATACACCCGAACCTACTGGACTTTCTCGACTTCGGCACTTCGCCGGTATGTCCATACAGGTGAAGCGCCTCAGCCAAGGAAAGCCCAGCATCTCCGGGCGTCTTCGTCGTCTCGCGACGGAATCCTCGCTTGTTTTGGGCTTAGGTGTCATGGCGCGAAAGGCGCCTATTCTTTCGGGCGCAACCCGACGGCTTCTTCCAGGCGCCGGATGTCGCGGGCTTCCCAGAACCGCAACCTGGCGAGGCTGTTTGTATCGCCGTAACGCTCGTCGAGAGCGAGAGCATGCTCGTAGGCCTGTTGCGCTTCGGCGCGGCTACCGGTCGCCGCGAGGCCGATCGCCAGTCCCGCCCAGGCGTCGGCATACTTCCCCTGGGTCACCTCCAGGCATTGCCGCCAGGCCGCTATGGCCCCGCCGTGATTGCCCTTCTCCAGCCTGGCGAAGCCGAGGTTGTTCCAGGCCGGGGCCGAGTATGGATTTTTGCGGCAGGCGTCTTCCCAGAGACGCACGCGGTCGCGCCAGACCCATTCGCGCTGAAGTGTCAACACTGTCAGCACAACCAGCAGACCGCCGACCGCGGTGCGCGCCGCCGTTCGTATTCTGCCGCCGGCGGCGGTCACCATTCCGCCCCCGACTTCGCCGGCAATCATGCACAGGCCCAGCATCGGCATGTACAGGTAACGGTCGGCGAGGGGTTTGTAAATCGGAACGAAATTTGAGACCGGAAGCAGCGCAACGGCGCACAGCACGACTCCCGGGACAAGCGTGACGATCCGCCGCCTCAGGAGCACGACAGCCGCCCCAACGCCCGCCAGAACCGCAAGCGCCGCCGGCAGGGAGATGTAGCGAACCGAATACGGGCCGTAGTCCGGGTTCAAACCCAGCGGCAGCAGCACGTGCTGAATCTGAAACACCCAGAGCCGGGGCTGAACGGCCAACATCCCCAAGAACGAACCGCCAGGATACGAAGATACAGGGCGGAAGACCTCCGAAACGCGCGGCGCCATCGCCCACCTTACCGCGGCAAACGCCCCCGTGAGGGCAAACGAAGAGAGCAGCAGCGCCGCCCATATGCGCGGGTTCTCCTTTCGCCTGAACATGTGCCACGTTGCCGCAAGCAGAAACGGCGTCACGAACCCCGATTCCTTGGATCCGGCGGAAAGCGCCACGCACACGCAACAGGCCGCTGCTCGGGCCACCGGCTTGATAGTGGCCCGGCCTCCGAATCCGCGTCCGAGGTTGAGCGCGGCCAGAAGGAACAGGACCGCCAGGAGATCCTCCCGGTAGCTGATTTCGCATACCACTTCGGAATTGACCGGGTGCGCGGCGAATACCAACGCGCCGATCAGAGCCCCGGCCTCAGCGATGCGGCCGGTCCGCTCCGCAGAGCGTTCCTGCCGGTCACACAGTGCTCTGCCCAGGACATCCAGGAGGAAAAGATAGAGCAGTCCGGCGCAAAGCGCGTGCAGCACCACGTTTGTGAGGTGGTACCCGAACGGATTCAGCCCCCAGAGCCGCGCGTCAAGCATCATGGAAAGCAGATGGAACGGACGGCCGCGGTCAATCACGTCCATTCCCAGCACACGCAGGCTCACGACGTCGGCGACGTTCTCCCAGCGGCTGATGAAGTTCTCGGCCAGCACCTGGGCGCGGGTGTCGTAGGTGAAGGTGCCCCCCAGGATAGGAACGTAGAGCACGACCGTAACAGTGAAGACGAGAAGCGCCCGGACCCGGGCCGCGCCGGAGCGTTCAAGAGTCGATTCGTGAGACTTGCGCATTAAACAGTCCCCACAACCTTAAGGAAGCGTGGCCACCAGCATTTCACATGAGACCCGGATCTTCAAGTGTGCGAAAGAATCACCTTTCCCCTTGGCGCTCGGTCTCCGGGAGGCAATAGTATCTTGATAAACCACCGAATTCAGGCGTGGGACAGCGGTCGGTTATGGAGAAGAAGCTAAACGGCAATTGTTGCATCGAGCGGCGCTCGCGTCACGGCATGGATTCCGTTGTTATGCGGCGCGGCGGCCTGACGGAAGCCTCCGTTACGGTGCATATCAACGGTGAAAGGGGTTTGGCTGCGCTGCTTGAGGAGGCCCGCGCCGAAGTCGATGCGCTGGGTCTGACGGTCCTGCGGCAGAATGTCTTCGGCACTCCCGCACAGCACGATCTGGCGCCCGAGTTGCTGCGCGGCATCTTTGGTGAAGTCGACTGGCCCGTGACCTGGCTGGAGGAGGGCGATTCCCTCGGCGAACGACTCACCGGGACACACATCTATGCGGTATCGGGCGCCGAAGTCCGGCGCCTGACTCACAACGGGGAAGTGGTAGGGAGCACTTTCGCGGACGGGTTTGCCGAATACTGTCATCTTGGGAGCATTGTGAGCCGCAACCTGTCGGGCGATCGAAGGCAGCAGGCAATGGATGTGTTTCAGCGGATGGAGGCGGCGCTCGGCATTGCGGGCTTCGACTTCCGGCAAGTCATACGCACCTGGTTCTACCTCGATCGCATTCTGGACTGGTATGGTGATTTCAATGCCGTGCGGACCGCCTTTTTCGAGGAACGGGGGGTGTTCGGGGGTCTCGTGCCCGCCAGCACGGGAATCGGCGGCGGTAATCGCTGCGGCGCCGCTCTCGTTGCCGATGCGCTGGCGGTGCGCCGGCATGACGCCGGCAGCGGGCGGATCGATATCCGTGAAGTTCCTTCCCCCCTGCAATGCCCTGCGCTTGATTACCGCAGCTCCTTCAGCCGCGCGGTCGAAACAGCGGTCGCCGACCACCGCAAGCTCTTTGTGTCCGGCACGGCCAGTATTGCCCCGGACGGGAATTCGGCGCGGGGCGCCGACGTGGCTGGACAGGTGGCTCTGACGCTTGACGTGGTCGAGAGCATCCTGGATTCGCGCGGAATGGGTTGGCCCGACGTTACGCGCGCCATCGCCTACGTGAAGCGCGGCGCCGATGCGGACGCGTATCACGCTGAGCTGAACCGGCGCGGCCGTGGGCCTCTGCCGGCGATCGTCACGGAGAACGATATCTGCCGCGACGAACTGCTCTTCGAGCTGGAGGTCGACGCCTGGCAGCCACAACGGGAAGAAAGGTACTGTCAAGAGTGTTCATGAAAAGTATGAAAACGCGTGTTGCGAGGATGTGAGCGTGTGGGGGGCAAGGTTAGGGATTAGGCGTTAGGCGTTAGGCGCTAGGCGTTAGGCGTTAGGCGCTAGGCGTTAGGCGTTAGGCGTTAGGCGCTAAGCTTTAGGCGCTAGGCGCTAGGCTTTAGGCGTTAGGGGCATGGCGGTGAGGGATGTCAATAAAACCAGCGGACAAGGATGAAATGACGGTTTTCCGTACAAGACGGACCCGGCCGTGGCGCGCGGCAATCCTGACGGCGGCAGCCCTGGCGGCAACGGTTTGCGGGACTGACTGTGCTCGGGCCGGCGCACCGTTCTTTCCCGATGCTGGCAACGAACTCAAGTTTCCGGCTCGGCAAGCACGTTTTATCAGACTAACGATCAATGGCAGTTTCGGCTCGCAGCCTTGCATAGACGAATTGGAGGTCTATGCCGAGGGAGGCAAGGAAAACCTGTCGCAGGCCGCTCGAGGCGCCAGGGCCACTGCCTCATCGTGCCTCGCGGGCCATGACTTTCACCGTATCGAGCACCTGAACGACGGGCGTTACGGCAATTCGTATAGCTGGATCGCCGCCGGCAACCGCAACGAGTGGGCGCAGATCGAGCTTCCGGAACCGGCTGTGTTGGACAGGGTCGTCTTCTCCCGCGACCGCGAGGGCCGCTTTACCGACCGCATGCCGCGCAGCGTGGAGGTTCTGCTTTCCATGGACGGCAACGAGTGGCAAAGCGTCTGCCGGGAGCCGGGGACACTGACATCCAAGGCGCTTCTGCGGTACGCCTTTCTTTGCGAGAGGGTCGCCTGGAGCCGCATGAATTCCACCGATCATCTTTCTCCGTTGCGCGTCGAGCGTCCGGCCTACCCCGGCGGCGAACCGTACTGGGGACGCGTCGCCCGGCTGGATCCCCTGGAGCGTGCGCTCGTTCAGATGGAGGAGATGACGTCCCGCCTTGAGGCCAAGGGTCTGAACGTTTCCGCCGAGCGAGATGAGTTGGTCGAGTTGCGGCGGCGGCAGGCGGCGCCGGGCGGCAAAGACAACGAATCGCTTTATATTGACGCCCGCCTGGCCAAGCGCCGGCTGATGTTTCGCGACCCCGATCTTGAGGGCTTGCGGCGAATACTTTTCGCCAAGCGGCATCCGTACCTGGCATCGCACAACTACAGCGACGTAATGGACTCGCAGTTCCGCCCGGGCGGCGGAATCTGCGTGCTCGACATCCCGCATCGCAAGGGCCGCCTGGAGCCCGATGAAGCGAAGCTCACCGTGCTGTTCGACGGCAGCGACGGCATTGCCCGCGACCCAATCACGGATTTCGCGTCCGAAAAGGTCTATTTCGCTTATCGTCCCGACAAGAGCCCCATCCCCGGCCGGCAGTGCTACTGGCACCTGATGGTGATGAGTATCGACGGCAGCAGTCCGCGGCAGATCAGCGACGGCCCTTTTCACGACTACTTCCCCTGCCCTTTGCCCGATGGCGGCCTGGCGTTTATATCGACGCGCTGCAAGGCCCGCTTCCTGTGCTGGCGACCTCAGGCGTTCGTGCTTTTCCGGATGGACCGTGAAGTCGGCGATCCGCGGCCGTTGTCCTTTGCCAACCTCAGCGAGTGGACTCCCGCAGTGATGCGCGACGGCCGGATTCTCTGGACGCGTTCCGAGTACCAGGACAAGGGCGCCAACTTCGGCCACACGCTGTGGGCCATTCGCCCCGACGGATCGCACCCCGAACTGGTCTTCGGCAACAACACGGACAACTGCTACATGAACGCCCATGAGGTGCCCGGCACGCGTGAGTTGGTCTGCACGCTCGTCTCGCACGGCGGCGATCACAACGGCCCGATCGGGCTGGTGGATCTGAGCAAGGGGCCGTTCGATCCGTCGGCCATTACGAGCATCACGCCCGATGTTACACCTCAGTACGACATGGCCTGGCTGGCGCAGCGCTGCTTCCGCGATCCCATTCCTGTCTCGCGGGACTATTTCCTGGTCAGCCACGCGCCGGCAGATAATTTCGGAATATACCTGATCGACCGCTTCGGCAACCGCGAACTGCTGTACATGGACCCGGAGATCGGCAGCATGCGCCCGCGTCCCTTGGGTCCCCTGCCGACCCCGCCGGTTCTGCTGGCGCAGGAGTTTATTTCGCAAACGGAACTTGGGCAATTCACGGTGGCCGACGTTTATCGAGGGCTATCGCCGGCGGTGCCGCGGGGAAAGGTGAAATACATCCGCGTGTGCCAGGAGGTCAGGTCCGATTTGGAGCAGTTGGCGAACGGAGAATACCGCAGCGATCACCCGCCCTTCACCGATTTCTACGCCACGCCTATCCACAGGGTGAACGGCCCGTTCGGTTGGCCGAGCTACGTGGCAAAGGCGTCGCTGGGACTTGCGCGCGTCGAGGAAGACGGCTCCGCGAACTTCTACGCCCCCGCGGGCAAGGTACTGTATTTCCAGGCGCTGGATGATGATTACAACGAACTGCAGCGCATGCGTAGCGTGGTCCAGCTCCAGCCCGGCGAAAAACGCAGCTGCATCGGCTGCCACGAAGACCGCGGGTCGACTCCTCCGGTGGCACGGACGATCGCCGCGCGCAGACCGGCCGAGAAGCTGCAGGCCCCACCGTGGGGACCGGAGCCCTTCTCTTATGAAAAGGTGGTGCAACCGGTCTGGGAATCGAAATGCGCGGCCTGCCACGGTGCGGGTGACGAGCGGGGGTTCAACCTCAGCGGGACGCTGGATGCGGACCGCGTGCCCGCATCATATCGGACACTGATATCCGGAGGCTGGGTCCACTACTTCAACTGGGGGTACGCCGAGCGTCCCCGCAAGGCCGAGCCCATGACTTTTGGAACGGTCAAAAGCAAGCTCTGGAAAGTGATCGGCGACAAACACCACGACGCGGAACTGACGCGCGAGGAAAAGCTGCGCATCAAGTGCTGGATCGATCTCAATTGCCCTTTGTGGCCGGACTACGTTTATCGTATGAACCGTTAACCGGCAACTCACGGCAAACGGCGCCCTTGCTGCTGCCCGCTGCTTCGCAATGGGCACGTCGAAGAAGAGGAGTGGGGCACGACATGCGACAACTCTGCCAAGCATTGCTTGGCTCTCAGCTTTCGAGTTGGGCTGCAATGTCTGCCGGCAGTTTATCCTTTAGGTCAGGATGGCCTTCAACAAGGCGCATGATGTCGGCCAGGTCTTTCTGTCTCTTACTCTTACGTCTTGTTTCGTCGGAATAGGCCCAGATCTTGCCCGTGAGCACATCCGCCAGGCTGGCAACCGACATCGTGTAGCCCAAGACGTCATGCAGTTCGGCATGGGCAAGGAAATTTTGGTAGCGTGGATCTGTTTGCAGCTGGATCCGCAGGTCGGATCCGCTGATGGACAGATTCACGCTATGTTCGAATTCCTCGACCTTCATTCCCTTCGCTTCGGCCGCGGACCGAATCCGAGGAATGTGGTCTAAAACAACCACCAGGTCGAGATCGAGACTGACCACAGGTTCGGCGTATGCGTTAACGCCGAGCCCGCCGATAACGCAGTACATGGAACCGCTTTCCTCAAGAAGTGAAAGCAAGAGCCTGACGATGTCGGTCTCGCCATTGGCGATGCTGTTCAGAAAAGTCTTGCCGATCACGACAACCACCTCTTCATGTACCATACCAGAAGAGACACAAAAATGACCAGATATTCCTGAGCGCGAACGTCTGCCATAACGCACGGACTCCTCGCTTGTTTTGGGGCAACGCAAAATTCAGACCTCCTGACATACCGCTCACCGTACGTCTGAGGTGTTCGCGATAATATGTCCGCTTTTCTGATCAAAGTGCAGGTTTTGGGCAGTGTTTGCAATGGTAATCGGTGATCGACCGCATACCGGAAGTGTTCGCGATAATATGTCCGCTTTTTTTGATCGCTGGACGCCGGTGGTAGCATCGGCGCATGAAAACTTCGAGTCAGCAAGTGGAACTGCCTCTGCAGGTGTCGTCTGCTGGGGACACAGTTCCGATCAATGCGCGATGCTCCTTGAAGCGGGAGGGTTCACTGCGCATGGTGTCGGTAGCGGGGTTGCCGATGCATCAGTGGGTGGCGGGCGATCGGCTGGGCGAAAGCTATGCAATCGTCAATCTGCTCCAATGTGGTTAGGCGCAGCAGACGGAAGTCGCGCGTGCATTTGGGTATACGACGCGCACCGTGCGGCGCCTACAGCGTCGGTACGAACTCGACGGAGCATCGGGACTGGGCAGGTCGTCGGGACGTCCGGCCGGTACTCAGGGTGCACCCGGAGAATGGGTTTGCGCGGCGCAGGCTCTTCATCGAGCCGGAACGGGGACTCGGGCAATCGCACAACGTCTGCGGGTAAGCGTATCGACCGTGAGCAAATGGCTGAAGCGCGGAGAACAATCAGATGTCTCGGCGGTGGACGAGAGCGGCGATGTCGAGAAGTCAACGCCAAGCGATATGACGGCGTCTGCGCTGAAGCCAGCAACGGAGCCACCTGGAGAGGGCGGCGAGATCCGCCCCGCCACGTACGATGTGGATCCAAGGAATCGGCAGATCGATCGACTATTGGCCCGCCTGGGTCAACTACAGGACGCAGCGCCTTTGTTTTGGTCGGCAAAACACATCCCCCGGGCGGGAGTACTGCTGGCGATTCCGGCCTTGGTGCAAACGGGCGTATTTGCGGTGGCCGAGGAGGTATATGGCACAATCGGTCCTGCGTTCTATGGGTTGCGGACCACGATGTTGGCGCTGTTGATGATGGCCTTGCTGCGGATTCGGCGTGCGGAGGGATTGAAGAAACATCGTCCGGCCGAGATAGGGCGGCTTATGGGGCTGGATCGGACCCCCGAGGTGAAAACGTTGCGGCGCAAGCTTGCTCGGTTGGCGCAAGAAGGCAAGGCGGAGAGCTCTGGCAAGAAGCTGGCGCAGCGACGGGTGGCGAAGCGGGGCGCCATGATGGGGTTTCTGTATGTCGATGGACACGTACGGGTCTATCATGGTTGCCGACGGCTCTCTTCGGCCTTTGTGGCGCGGATGCGATTGGCGCTGCCTGCTACAACGGATTACTGGGTCAACGACCGGAAGGGGGATCCGGTTTTTGTGGTGACCGCCGACGTCAACGCCGGGATGGTCACGATGCTGCCGGTCATCCTGCGAGAGATTCGCGGCCTGGTGGGCAAGCGACGCGTGACGGTGGTGTTTGACCGTGGCGGGTGGAGCCCGAAATTGTTCCGTGAAATGATCGACAACGGATTCGATATTCTGACCTATCGCAAAGGCAAGTGGCGGCAGATTGCCCGCAGCCGGTTTACGACGCAGAGCAAACGGATCGAAGGGCGGAAGATCTCTTACGAGTTGAACGACAAGCCGATCCGGCTGCTGGGCAGGAAACTGCGCTTGCGACAGGTGACGCGTCTGCGGGAGGGAAAGCACCAGACGGCGGTGGTGACCAGCCGCTGGGATCTGTCGACCGTGGAGGTGGCCTATCGTATGTTCGAGCGATGGCGTCAGGAGAACTTCTTCAAGTATCAGCGCGAAGAATACGCGATTGATGCGTTGGTGGACTATGCCGCTGAGGCCGAGGATCCCGAGCGCTTGGTGCCGAATCCCCAACGACGCAAGGTGGAGAAACAGTTGGCGAAGGCACGAACGGAACTGCGCAAGCTGGAAGCGATGCATGGGAAACAGGCTCAGAGGCGTCGCCACCCGGATCGGCTGTCGGGGCGTGTGGCCAAGATGACGAAATCGGAACTGAAAGCGCAACTGCACCAAGCGCAGCGACGGGTGGAAAGGCTCCTGGCGCGTCGCGACCGGTTGCCGAAACGAATAGCGGTCAACGCTTTGGAAGGAGATCCCCTGGTCCGACTGTCCCGGGAGCGCAAACATCTCACCAACTGCATCAAGATGGTGGCTTATCAGGCGGAAAGCGATCTACTGGCCTTGGTTCGTCCGCACTACGCCCGAGCCGATCAGGAGGGGCGAACGTTGGTTGTCAGTGCGCTGCAGAATCCCGCGGATGTAGAAGTTGATGAGACGAAGAAGGAGCTGCGCGTCATGGTGTTGCCGTTGAGTTCCGCGCATCGCACCCAGGCAATCGCAGCCATGTGTAGGGAATTGGATTCGATGAATGTCTGCTTCCCCGGCAGCAACTTGCGCATGCGCTTCGGCATCGCCAAAGAGGGCCCCGAATGCTGAAAAGCGGACAAATTACAGGACGGGTATGTCAGGAGGTCTGAAGTAACACGTGGAGGCGCGTAACAGAACACCGTCGACGGGTGCTTTGCCCCCATAGCCATCAGTAGATGCGCCTCTACCTCTCCCCCAGCGGCACGTCGAAGTGGTTCTCCAGCTCGTGGCAGGCCATGAGCCACTCATCATAAAAGCCCCACGAGTCGAAGTGGGTCTGGCCAGGCGTAGGCCTTCCGCGACGGCCTTATGTCTCCTCGGCCAACTCCCTTGCAATCTGCGTCCACTGTTTCAGGCGTTGGCGATCGCCGCCTACGCTGGTGACGTCCTTGAGCATGATGTCGACATTGCAGTCACCCGCCTCCCTGAGACCTTCGGCCAGGCATTTGCGCACGTAGTCCGCGTCGGACCCGCATACCACCATTGCCGGATTGGGTTTCCAGGAGAGCACGTGGTCGCGGCCGATCTGCTCGGCACACCGCCGCACATTCGCCACCGGCGAGACACCGATACGACGCAGGTTGGGAATGCGGCGCAGCAGGTCGAACTTCGTGGTCAGGTCCTCGCAGCAACCGTAGGCCACGAGGCCGAACTCCTGCATGATCGAGAGCTGGTACTGCATCATGAAGTCCCAATGCTGTTCAGCCGACACGAGCGTGAACTCCTGCGCGCTGGTGAAAAACCAGAGGTCCTTCATCTTCGCGGGCGCCGGAGAAGGGCTGGGATCGGGCAGTTCCCGGGCATAAGGCTCACCCATGTTGACCCCATTGCACAGCCGCCAATCGCCCGCCTCTTCGCACTCGCGTATGTTTGTGACCACCGCATCGCGCATAAAGGACACCAGCCGGTGGATGAACTCGGGGTCGTCGTGCAGGCCGACCATGAACTCCTCCAGGCCCACGAGCGCACCGAGCGCTTCCGAAAGATCCGTGCCTCCCCACCTGCCGTAAACGGTGGATCTGTCTACCGCGACGTCGAGAATATCCCCGATCGTGTCCTCGATGAGGGACACCTGCCGCCTTGACTTCTCTTCGTCCACACGATGGTGCGTGGCAACGAGCCGGGCCACATCCTCGATACCGGCGAGGACGGGCATCCTGCGCCAGCCGTGCCCGTCTGGGTCCCTTGCGACCTCCTGGGGAACGCCCCACCTGCCGTGCTCGGGGCATTCGACCGCGGCCCGCACCACAATCCATGGCTCGCACACATGATCGTCACCGAGAGTGTCGTGGAAGATCATGTTCCGGAGCCATCGCTCGTGGGGGCGAAGGAGCTCGCTCTCGCACCGCATTTCGTCGGCCAGGAGTTCGGCGGCGGCATTGCTGCCCCAGTGCCAGGAACAGAGCACCGGCGGGCGGGTCTTGACCAGGCTGTTGTGATTTCGCCACAACTCCCGCCGCTCTTCCTGCACGTCCTTTTCACAGATCTCGCGGTACTTCCCGGCCAGTTCGCGTAGAATCCGACGATCGCGTCCGCTCACCGAATCGGTCATTCCCTGATCCTCACTTACTCATTCACTCCGCCAATCGACACATCGAAATGGTTCTCCAGTTCACGGCCCGGTCGTCGTCCCGTCCTGAATGCGGACCCTGTCCTCACTCGCGGCGCGATGGTTCTTTGCATGGC
>Ga0180436_10005308_pt1 | contig 11431 bp, 11 predicted proteins | sample SS_ome_2_FD_132434 | JGI IMG/M metagenome (GOLD analysis project Ga0180436, IMG submission 132434) | Hypersaline lake sediment archaeal communities from the Salton Sea, California, USA - SS_3_S_2 metaG | ecosystem: Environmental > Aquatic > Non-marine Saline and Alkaline > Hypersaline >...
ACGACGCCATCGTCGTCGGCGCCGGCCTTGGCGGGCTGACCGCGGCCGCGCTGCTGGCGCGGGCCGGCCACCGGGTGCTGGTGCTTGACAAGAATGCCGGGTTCGGCGGCGCCGCCACCGGGTTCGACCGCGACGGCGCCCGGTTCGAGGTCTCGCTCCACGAGACGACGCTGCCGGGTGACCCGGCCGATCCGAAGACCCCGATCTTCGCCGCGCTGGAGCTCGACGACGCGCTGGACTTCGTGCCGGTGCCCGATTTCTACGAGGTCCGCTCGCCGCATGTCGGCGCGCCGCTGGTCATGCCGCACGGGTTCGACGCGATCGAGGCCGCGCTCGCCGCGCGCTTCCCCGGCGATGCGGCGGGCCTTCGCCGCTGCCTGCGCCAGATCGCCCGCACCCAGGAGGCGATCGCGCATTTCTCGGCCCGCCATGGCGGGCTCTGGTGGCTGGCCCACGCCCCCGACCTGCCGCTGGATCTCTGGGCGGTGCTGCGCGACCTGCGCTCGTCGCTCTCGGACGTGTTCGAGCGGTATTTCGGCCCGAACGAGGCGCTGAAGCTCGCGATGGCCGCAAACCTCGCCTATTACGCCGACGATCCCGACAGGCTGTGGTGGCTGGCCTATGCCGCGGCGCAGGGCGGCTATTTCCGCGGCGGCGGCTACTACATCCGGGGCGGGTCGTCCGCGCTGACGGCGGCGCTGGTCGAGGCGGTGCGCGGCAATGGCGGGGCGGCGCTGGCCGGCCACCGGGTGACGGGAATCCTCACCGACGCGGCCGGCCGCGTCACCGGCGTGCGCCACCACCGCCCCGGCGCCGACGCCGCCGAGGACAGCTTCGCGCCGGTGGTGATCGCGGGCACCGCGCCGCACGCGCTGGCCGGGATGCTGCCCGAGGCGCTGGCCGAAGACTTCATGGAGCCCTATCGCGACCGGCCGCTGTCGATCTCGCTCTTCACGGTCAGCTACCGCCTGGCGCGCCCGGGCGGCGAACTGGGGATCACCGCCTACTCGACGGCGCTTCTGCCGGACTGGATCACGCGGCTGGCCGACTACGCCGAGGCCGGCGCGCTGCTGTCCGCCGCCCCCGGGGACCGGCTGCCGCCGCTCATGGTCGTCGACTACGGGCAGATCGACAGCGGCCTCGCCGGCGACGGTCCCGCCCCGGTCACGGTGACCGGGGTCGACAGGCTGGCCAACTGGGAGGGCCTCGACCCGGCGGCCTACGCCGCCCGCAAATCGGCCTGGACGGGCGCGATCACCGCGCGACTCGACGCGGAATGGCCGGGCTTCGCCGCCGCTGTCGCGCATGCCGAGATGGCGACCGCGCGCACGATGCGCGATCATCTCGGCACGCCCGGCGGCGCGGTCTACGGCTTCGCCCCGGTGGTGCCTGACGCCGGGCGGCTGGCCGGGCCGCCGGGCACGCCCCGCACCGCGGTGCAGGGGCTGTTCCTGGCCTCGTCCTATGCCGGTTTCGGCGGTTTCACGGGGGCGATGGGCGCGGGCGCGGCGGCGGCCCAGGCCGCGCTCAGGGCGCTGGGCTGAGGGCGCTCAGGGCGCGTTCAGCCAGTCTTCGGGGCCCCAGCCGGGCTCGGGCCGGAAATAGGCGATGATCCGGCCGTCCTCGGGCGCCTCGGCCCCCTCCTCCCAGGGCGCGACCCCGTGGATGGCGAGGCGATGGACGATATGGGCCCCGCCCGGCGCGGCGTGCAGGGTCACGCGGCGGCAGGTCTCGAACACCCGCCGCCGCGCCGCCTGGTAGATCCCGGTCACGTCGGTCCGGGCCCAGCGCGCCGGCGCGATACCCGCGAGGGCCTGGCGCAGCGCGGCGCGGATCACCTCGTGGCTGCCCTCCCACACGACCAGGGGCGACGCGCCCGGCCCGGTTGCCGTCAGCGGCAGGCCCAGGATGAACCCGTGATGTTCCCGAACCATGCGCCGGCGCGCCGGCCCCACGGGCAGCAGCCCGTCGAGATGCGCGGCGTCACGGTCGCGGCGGAAGCGGAAGGCGGCCGGGCTCTCGCCGTGCCAGGGCCTCGGGTACCCCGGGTAGCAGATCGAGACCTGCGCGCGATCCCAGGCGATCCCGTCGAAGCCGAGCGGCCCGGCCACGAAACCCGCCGCCGCCCCGGCAAGCGGCAGGCCGCCCAGGCTGCCGTCGGGCGCGTTGGGCAGGACGTTCACGCCGGCGAACCACGTGCCGCCGCAGCGCAGCCAGCGCGACCGCGCCGCGGGATCGGCCGCGGCGGCGCGGGCCGCCGGCAGCGCCGCCGCGGCCCAGGCCGCGGTCGGCGCATCGGGCGGAAAGGCCAGCCAGCCACGCCCGAGGAACCGGGTCAGAGCATCCATGCCTTCCTCAGCATGTTCAGCCCGACGACAAGCAGGAAGACGCCGAAGATGCGCTTGAGCCGCTTCGGGTCGGTCGCATGCGCCAGCCGCACGCCCAGCGGCGCGGTGAGCAACGTCATCGCGATCACGATCGCGAAGGCGGGCAGGTTCACGTGCCCCACCGTCAGCGGCGGGCGCGCCCCGGGCGGAACGGAAGCGACGAGAAATCCCGCCACCGAGGGCACGGCGATGACCAGCCCGAACCCCGCGGCGGTGGCGACGGCGCGGTGCACCGGCACGCCGTGCAACGTCATCAGCGGCACGCCCAGCGATCCGCCGCCGATGCCCAGGAGGACCGAGAGAAAGCCCACGACCGGCCCGATCGCGGCGCGGCGCAGCCCCGTGGGCATGACCGCGCCCAGCCGCCAGTCGCTGCGCCCGAGCGTGGTATAGAGCCCCACGAGCAGGCAGAGCCCCGCGAAGACGGACATCAGGGTGGCCGAGCGCAACGCCGCCGCGGCCAGCATTCCCAGGGCCGCGCCCAGCGCGATCCACGGCGCCCAGCCGCGCAGGATGGCCCAGTCCACCGCCCTCTTGCGGTGATGCGCCATGACCGAGCGCGCCGAGGTGAAGACGATGGTGGCGAGAGAGGTCGCGAGGCAGATCGTCATCAGCGACGGGCTCTCGAAGCCAAGCTCCGCGAAGGCGTAGTAGAAGGCCGGCACCAGCACCAGCCCGCCGCCCACCCCAAGCAGACCGGCAAGGACGCCGGCGACGGCCCCGATGGCCAGCAGCATCGCGACGAGCGGCAGAAGCGTTGCGAGATCGGGCATGGCGATTCCGGTGACTGATCCGGCGTCTTGGTGACACGCCCGGCGGCGAAACGCCAGCGCCGTGACCGGCCGCGCCGCGCCCGCCGTCACGACACGGCGCGCGTGGCGAGGCGGCTCGGCACGGCCGCCAGCGCCTCTTCGACCAGTTCCGGCCCGGCGCCGGGGCGGTGCGCGCCGTCGGACAACAGCCGCCGCCAGGCCCGTGCCCCCGGCCGGCCCGCGAACAGCCCCAGCATGTGCCGCGTCACCTGGTTCAGCCGTCCCCCGGCGGCGAGGTGGCGCTCGATATAGGGCAGCATCGCCTGCACGACGGCCTCGACCGAGGGTCCCGGCGCGCCGCTGAACAGCGCCCGGTCGACGAAAGGCAGGATCGAGGCGGGATCGTGATAGGCCGCCCGCCCCACCATCACGCCATCAAGCCCCGCGGCGAGGAAACGCTCGGCCTCGGCCAGCGTGGCGACCCCGCCGTTGATCGACAGGTGAAGATGCGGAAAGGCGTGTTTCATCGTGATGACAAGCGGGTAGTCAAGCGGGGGGACCTCGCGGTTCTCCTTCGGGCTCAGCCCCTGCAACCAGGCCTTGCGTGCATGGATCGCGAAGCGGCGCACGCCCGCCGCCGCCACCGCCTCGATGAAGGCGGGCAGCACCTCGCGCGGGTCCTGGTCGTCGACGCCGATCCGGCACTTGACCGTCACCTCGGCCCCGCCCGCGCCCGCGATCATGGCCGCGGCGCAGTCGGCCACCAGCGCCGGGCGCTCCATCAGCACGGCGCCGAAACAGCCCGACTGCACCCGGTCCGACGGGCAGCCGACATTGAGGTTGATCTCATCATATCCGGCCTGCCGGCCGATCCGCGCCGCCGCTTCCAGTTCGCGCGGGTCCGACCCGCCGAGCTGCAGCGCCACGGGATGCTCGGCCGGGTCGTGGTCGAGCAGGTGCAACGCACCGCCCTGAACCAGCGCGGGCGCCGTCACCATCTCGGTATACAGCAGCGCCCGACGGGTCATCAGCCGGTGAAGATAGCGGCAATGCCGGTCCGTCCAGTCCATCATCGGGGCGACGGAAAACCGGGCGGCGGCGCGCGCGTCGTGGCGGTCGAAGCTCGTCATGGCGCGTCTCTACAGGCGGTGGGGGCCGGCTGTCAAAGCGCCGCGCGCCCCTCAGCCGGGCGCGGCGTCGGCGAGATGGGCGGCGAACCAGCCGGCGGCGAGGCGCGTCACGGCCTCCAGCGCGCCGGGCTCCTCGAAGAGATGCGTGGCCCCCGGAACGACCTCGAGCCGTTTCTCGGTTTCCAGGCGGTCCGCGGCGGCCTCGTTCATGTCCAGAACCGCGGTATCGGCGCCGCCGACGATCAGCAGCACGGGCGCGCGCACCCCGGCCAGGGCCGCACCGGCCAGGTCAGGCCGCCCGCCGCGCGACACCACGGCCGCGACCCGGCCGGTTCCGGCCTCGGCCGCCGCGCAGACCAGCGCCGCCGCCGCGCCGGTGCTGGCGCCGAAGAGCCCCTTGGGCAGCGCGCCGACCGCCGCGTCGTCCGCGGCCCAGTCGAGCGCGGCGGAAAGCCGCCCCGCAAGAAGCGGAATGTCGAAGACATTGGCCCGGTCGCGCGCCTCGTCCAGCGTCAGGAGATCGAAGAGCAGGGTCGCGAACCCGGCCCGCCCCAGCGCCTCGGCCACGGCCGTGTTTCGCGGGCTGAGCCGGCTGGACCCCGACCCATGGGCGAAGATCACGAGGCCCCCGGCCCCCTCCGGCACGCGGAGAAGGCCCGGCAGCCCCCAGGGCGGGATCGCGATGTCGCGGGGCGCCGTCACTTGCGGGTGATGGCGATGGTGCGGCCCTCGGGCTCGGCCCCGGCCGTCTTGGGCAGCGTCACGGTCAGCACGCCGTCGGAGACATGGGCGGCGATCCTGTCGGCGTCCACCCCGTCGGGCACGCGGAAGCTGCGCTGGAACGCGCCGTAGCGGCGCTCGGAGATGTAGTAGTCCTTCTTCGTCTCCTCGCTTTCCTCGCGCTTCTCGCCCTTGATGGTCAGCACGCCGTTGGCGAGCTTCACCTCGACCTCCTTCTCGGTCATTCCCGGAAGCTCGGCGGTGATCTCGTAGGCATCGCCCCTGTCGGCCAAGTCGACCGCCGGTGCCGGCGCGCCAACGGTCTTGTCCCCGAACGGCTGGCCACCCCGCCACGGCCAGGCACCGGGTTCGAACGCGTCGAAAAGCCTCTCGACCTCGTCGCGCAGCGACGCGAAGCCGGGCACCCCCGCCGACGGGGCGGCGGCGCGCTTTTCCTTCTTCTCGTCGCGGGATTTCTTCTTTTCCTTGTCGGACATGAAATACTCCTTCTCGCCAGGGACAGCATGCAAGACGGGCGCAGTGTCGCGCGGGCGTCTCCGCCGCGCATTGCCGCGGATCAATGCGCCGGGCGTCGCGCCGGCGGGTCGCCGGCCCCGAACAGGTGATCGAGCAACCCGGTCTCGACCTGCGAGATCTCGGCCAGCCGCTGCATGTCGACGATCTCGAAATGCTGGGGATCGAGGATCTCGATCACCTCCTGCCGCGCCAGGTCGTGCAGGCTGCGGCTGAGCGTTTCGGCACGCGTTCCGAGATGGGCGGCGAAATCGGGCCGGCTGATCGGAATCTCGACCGTTGGGCGCTTGGCGCCGGGCACGCTGAAAGGTTTGCGGCGGGCCGCCACCAGCAGGAAGGCCGCCACCCGCTCTTCGGCGGAAAGACAGCCCAGCGCCCATGTCCAGAACAGCACCCAGTCCATCCGCTCCAGCGTGACGAGCAGCAGCCGGTGCTGCAGCGCCGGGTTGGCCTCGACCAGCCGCTCCAGCGCCGCGCGCTCGAAGCAGCAGACGCGGGCCGGCGTCGCCGCCTCGACGGTGAAATGCTGCATGCGTCGGATGACCTGGCCGAACATGTCGCCCTCGGTCAGAAGCGACACGATCAGCCGGCGGCCGTTGGCCGCGGTGCGCTGCAGGCGAATCACCCCGTCCAGCACGTGGCCAGCGACCTGGCTGGGATCGTCGCCCGAAACCAGCACGTCGCCGGGCTCGAGACGCCGGATCGTCGAGATCCGGTCGAGTTCGGCCTGCAACTCCGCGTCGTCGACGGCGCAGATGGACGCCCCGCGCACCGGGCATCTGTCGCACTTCCTGGCACTGGTCCTCAGCCTGAGAGTGCCCATGGCAGTCTCCTCCCCCCGGCGCCGCGCTCTCTCGGGTGCGGGCCGTTCTGGGTTCGGCGCGCGGTCGGGAGCGTTCCGGCGAGACCGATTTCGGTCACATTGATGATTCCAATCGGAACGCGTCACGCGCATTGATCGACGTCAACAGCCTGACATTCCGCGCGGCAGGCGGATCAGGCGCCGGCCACGGTCAGTCACAGAAAGGGGGGCAAGAAATTTCATCAATAGTCTTTGCATAAGGGGGATTGATGCCCATATAGTGATATATATCAAGAGACGCGGTCACACGAGGACGAAGCGTGCGGGGGGATATTCTCATATTGACGCAATGCCTTTCGGGGCAGCGCACCGCGACGGTGCCGGGCGCCCCTGCAAGGACCTAGCCCGGGCCCGGCCTGCGCGCCCCGTTTGCGCAAAGAGTGACGATTTCGGTTTTCGATCCATTGGCTTGATTACGGAACGGATGAGAAATGACGGCACCTACCCTTCGAACCGGTTCATCCGTGCCCGCAAAGCGCTGCGGGTGCGATGTGCATGCCTTCGGCGTTTGCGCCAAGGCATCGCCCCGTCTTCTCGAGCGGCTCAGCCGGGCCAGCCGGATACGCCATTTCAAGGCCGGCGAGACGATCATCGCGGATGACGACGACGCCGGCCTCGTCGGGCACGTGGTGGATGGCGTTCTGCGGATGCAGAAGACCATGCCGGACGGCCGCCAGCAGATCGTCGGGCTCTTGATGCCCACCGACATCTTCGGCCGCGTCTTCGCCGAACGCACCAATTTCGCGCTGGAAGCCGCGACCGATGCGACGCTTTGCTGCTTCGACCGCTCCGCCTTCGAATCGATCCTCGCCCAGTTCCCGGAACTCGAGCACGACGTGCTGATGAGCGTGCTCGACGAGTTGGACGCCGCGCGCGAATGGATGCTCCTGCTCGGCTGCCAGACCGTGCGCGAGCGCATCGCCAGTTTCCTTCTCATCGTTGCGCGGCGCTGGCCGCGGGGCCTCGGCCCGGAACGCGGCACCGGGCCCACGGCGGAGATCAGCATCCCGATCAGCCGGCAGGACATGGCAAGCTATCTTGGTACCCGCGTCGAGACGATCAGCCGCGTGATCCAGAGTTTCGCGCGCGAGGGTCTGATCCAGATCCTGGGGCCGCAACGGCTGGAGATTCTCGACTTCGACCGCCTCGTCGAAATCTCCGGGAATTTCGACCTCTCCGACTCCGACGCCATCGGGCGCCAGAAGGCCGTGGGAGAGGCCTCGTGAGCGGTCGCGGCGCCGGAACGGCGGTGGTCGGGGCATGAGCCTGGCGCTGCGCTCGGCCGCCTTCGAGCACGGGGGCGAGATACCGGCCTTCTTCACCTGCGAAGGGCGCGACCTGTCGCCGCCACTGGAATGGAGCGGCCTGCCCGACGGCACCGTGACCCTGGCCCTGATCGCCGACGACCCCGACGCGCCGCGCGGCACCTGGGTGCACTGGATCGTGTACGACATCCCGGCCGGCCAGCGCGGCCTGCGCGAGGGCATGGCGCGTCTGCCGAACGGCGCCCGCGCCGGGCGGAACTCCTGGGGCCGGGCCCGCTATGGCGGCCCCTGCCCGCCCTCGGGGCGGCACCGCTATTTCTTCCGGCTCTTCGCACTGGATTGCCGGATCGGGCCGCTGGAGACAGCCGACAAGCCCGACCTGCTGGCCGCGATGGAGGGGCACGTGCTGGCCACGGCCGAGCTGATGGGCACCTATCGAAAGCGGGGCGCGTCGACCTGACGGGTCCGCCCGGCTTGATCGGGGTCAAGGCGTTCCGCAACCTCCGGCTGCATCATCGGCACCGAATCCCCGATCGCGGAGGACGGATCATGCGACCAATCCTGACAGCTTGCGCCATGGCCCTGGCCCTCGCGGCCGGACCGGCCCCGGCGCAGGAGATCACCACCTTCGGCGGCGATGTCTACGCCGCCGGAGACGATGCCGCGCTGCCCGGCCCGGCGCCGCGCGACGCCTTTCTCTCGGGCTTCACCGCGCGCCTGGACGAGACGGTGGCCGGCGACGCCCACATGGCCGGGTTTGACCTCGACGCCTCGGCGCCGGTCGAGGGCAATCTCTACGCCGCCGGGTTCAGCCTGACGCTGGGCGCGCCCGTGGGCGAGGACCTGACCGCCGCGGGGTTCACCCTGACCCTGCCCGCCGGCGGAAGCGTCGCCGGCAATGCGCGCCTCGCCGGCGGCACGGTCACGGTGGAAGGCGCCGTCGAGGGCAGTCTCCTGGCCTCCGGGGGCACGGTCACGCTGGACGGCGCGGTGGCGGGCGACGCGCGGTTGTCGGGTGGCGAGATCCGCTTCGGCGATGCCGCGCGCGTCGGCGGTATCCTGACCTACGCCGCGCCTGAGCGGGTCGATGTTCCGGCCTCGGTCGCCCCGCCCGAGCGCGTGCGCTTCGAAAGGCTGGCGCCCGGAACGGCCTTCGACGACTGGCGCGAAACGGTGGGCGAGATACCCCGGCCCGAGGGGCCAGGCGCGCTGGCGCTGGTTACGGGGTTCCTGCTGACGCTGGCCTTCTTCCTCGCCGTGGCGGCGGCGGCGCTGGCGTTCCTGCCGGCCACCGTCGCGCGGCTCTGCGAGGTCGCGACGGCGCTGCCGGGCCGCGCGCTGCTGATGGGTTTCCTGGGGCTTGCGACCCTGGCCGGGCTGGTGCCTGTCAGCGCGATGACGCTGGTGGGGCTGCCGCTTTTGCCGGTCGTGGTGCTGCTGATCATCGCCGGCTGGACGCTTGGCTACCTTCTGGGCGCCTACGTGATCGCGCGGCAGATCCTCGCGCAGGTACAGGGCAAGACGCCGGGCACCGGCGCGTCGCTGGCGGCGCTGGCCGGGGCGCTGGTGGTGCTGGCGCTGCTCAATTTCATCCCGGTGCTGGGCTGGATCCTGAACCTGGCCGTGGTGTTCCTGGGCCTCGGCGCGATCGCGCTCGCGCTGATGGCGCGCGTGACCGCCGGAACCGAAGGCGCGGCGGCGTGAACCGCGCCCCCGGGATCGAGGAGAACCGCCGCATCGCGGCGCTGCTGCGCGACTATGCCGGCCTGCTGGAGGCGCAGGGCGCCGACGGGTTCCGCATCCGCGCCTATCGGGCGGCGGCGGACACGGCCGATCGGCTCGACGAGCCGCTTTCGGCGATCCGCGACCGCGAGGGGCGCGACGGGCTTGTCGCCCTGCCCGCGATCGGCCGCGGCATCGCCGGGGCGATCACGCAGATCCTCGATACCGGCCGCTGGGCGCAGCTCGAACGGCTGCAGGGCGAACTGTCGCCCGAGACGCTGCTGCGGACCCTGCCCGGCATCGGCCCCGCCCTGGCCGAGCAACTGGCCGAGGAAGACGGGATCGAGTCGCTCGAGGAACTCGAGGCCGCGCTTCACGACCCAGACGTGAAGTTCGCCGGGATCGGCCCGCGCCGACGCAGCGCGCTGATCCCGGTCCTGGCCGAGCGGTTGGGGCGCGCGCCCGGGCGCGGGCGGGCGCGCCACGGCGGGCCGTTGCCCCCCGTGACGCTGCTGCTGACGGTGGACGGCATGTATCGCGAACGCGCCGCCGCCGGGCAGCTGCGCCGGATCGCGCCCCGGCGCTTCAACCCTTCGGGCGAGGCTTGGCTGCCGGTGATGCACGCCGGTCACGACGACTGGCATTTCACCGCGCTCTTCTCGAACACGGCGCAGGCGCACCGCCTGGGCAAGACCGATGACTGGGTGGTGATCTATCACCAGAAGGAGGGCGAGCCGGAAGGCCGCAGCACCGTCGTGACCGAGACGCGCGGCCCGATGAAAGGGCAGCGCGTCGTGCGCGGGCGCGAGGCCGACTGCGCCGCCCATTACCGCGCATGAAGCGCGCCGCGGTGGCGCTCTTGCTGGCCGCGCTGGCCGGCGCCGCACCGGCGGCCGCGGCGACGCTGGCGATCCTGATCGATATCTCGGACCAGAAGATGAGCGTCGTCGAGGACGGCCGCGTGGTCTATCACTGGGACGTCTCGACGGCGCGGCCGGGCTACCTGACGCCGCTCGGTCGGTTCTCGCCGACGCGGCTGGAGGAAACCTGGTTCTCCACCGTCTACGATAACGCGCCGATGCCGCATTCGATCTTCTTCTACGGCGGTTACGCGATCCACGGCACGACGGAGACCGCGCGGCTGGGACAGCCCGTGTCGCATGGCTGCGTGCGGCTGCACCCCGAAAACGCGGCGGCGCTGTTCGAGATGGTCGAATGGCACGGCATGGACGAGACCGAGATCTTCGTCTTTCCCTGACCGTGCCGCCCCCCGCCCCGCAGAGGCCGCCGCCCGTCGTCAGGCGATGCGCAGGCCCCGGCCCGGCCGCTCGCCCGAGGCCCAGGCGCGCACCGCTGCGCCGAAGGCGCCGAACAGCGCGCGCGACACCGGGTCGTTCACGGCGTTCCATTCCGGGTGCCACTGCACCGACAGCGTGAATCCCGCCGCGTCCTTGACCCAGATCGCCTCGGGCGTGCCGTCGGGCGCCCATCCCTCGATCACGATGCGCGGGCCCGGGGTCTTGATCCCCTGGCCGTGCAGCGAGTTGACCATCACCTCCTCGGCGCCGAAGACCTCGGCGAACTTGCCGCCCGGCGTCAGGCGGATGGGGTGGCGCAGCGCGAACTTCTCTTCCAGCGTGCCGTCGGGGGGCATGCGGTGGTTCATGCGCCCCGGAAGCTCGCGAATTTCCGGGTGCAGCGTGCCACCCATGGCGACATTGACTTCCTGGAAACCCCGGCAGATGCCCAGGAAGGGCTGGCCACGCTCGACGCAGGCGCGGATGAGCGGCAGCGCGATGGTGTCGCGCGCCCGGTCGAAGGCGCCATGCGCCTCGGTCTCGTCCTCGCCGTATTCCTCGGGGTGGACGTTGGGCCGCCCGCCGGGCAGCAGGAAACCGTCGAACCGGTCCAGCAACTCGTCGACCGACACGAAGCGCGGGTCCGACGGCACGATGACCGGAATCGCGCCCGAGACGTCGGCCACCGCGGAAGAGCACATCTGCCCGCCGGCATGCGCCGGGTACTGGTCGTTGATGAGGTAGCTGTTGCCGATGATGCC
>Ga0180436_10005311_pt1 | contig 11425 bp, 9 predicted proteins | sample SS_ome_2_FD_132434 | JGI IMG/M metagenome (GOLD analysis project Ga0180436, IMG submission 132434) | Hypersaline lake sediment archaeal communities from the Salton Sea, California, USA - SS_3_S_2 metaG | ecosystem: Environmental > Aquatic > Non-marine Saline and Alkaline > Hypersaline > Sediment...
GTGGAGATGCTTTTGAGCAACAACTGTCGGATGAAGCCAGGGAGGCTCTGGAAGATATCGCCAGTTTCACACGTATGGATATTAATGGCATTGAAGAGTCCGAAGAAGAGGAGGATGCACTGGTTGAGATTACTGAATTCATATGGGTTGCCTCCATGCTTATTCGTGAGACATTGCTGAGCGACCTGGTTGAGGGTGACTCGCTGCAGAATAATCCGGAAAACACACATGAATATCACTGAATTCAAAAGACGTAGAAAACAGTTGATGCGCATGATGGATAAAAACTCCATTGCCATACTGCCGACTGCACCTGAGTCAGTGAGAAACCGTGATGTCCATTACCCGTTTCGTCCGGATAGTGATTTTTACTATCTGACAGGTTTTGATGAGCCCGAAGCTGTTGCGGTTTTGATTCCCGGTCGCAAACATGCTGAATACATCTTGTTTTGCCGGGCAAAGGATGAAACCAAAGCCATGTGGGATGGGCCGATGGCCGGCCAGGAGGGCGCTGTAGCCGATTTTGGTGCCGACGATTCGTTTCCAATATCCGATCTTGATGAAATTCTTCCACGTATGCTGGAAGAAAAAAGCCGTATTTTTTATGCCATGGGCTGTAATAGTGACCTTGATCATCGTCTTTCGGAGTGGATTACAAAAATTAAGAGCAAGGCGAGATCAGGAATGCAAAGTCCTCTGGAAATTGTAGAGCTGGATCATTATCTTCATGATATGCGCCTTTATAAAAGTCGTTCTGAAATCAGCGCCATGCGCAAGGCAGCGAACATTTCTGCAGCTGCGCATAAAAAAGTGATGCGCAAATGCCAGCCGGGCATGATGGAGTACCAGCTGGAAAGTGAATTCCGCCACAGTTGTGCCAAAAAAGGGGCAAGAGAACAGGCTTATACTTCCATCGTTGGCGGAGGCAACAATGCCTGTGTGCTGCATTATGTTGATAATAACGACGAGCTGAAAAACGGCGATATGTTATTGATCGATGCGGGTTGTGAGTTCGACTATTATGCTTCGGACATTACCAGGACCTATCCGGTCAATGGGAAATTCAGCAAGGCCCAGGCCGAGCTTTATCAACTGGTTCTGGACGCACAACTGGCCGCTATCGAACAGGTCAAGCCTGGCAATCACTGGAACCAGCCGCATGATGCAGCGGTTAAAACCATAACCAGGGGCTTGCTCAGACTCGGTATTCTGAAAGGCACGCTGGCCAATGCCATCAAGAAGGAAACCTATCGTAAATATTATATGCATCGCACCGGTCACTGGCTGGGCATGGACGTACATGACGTGGGTGATTACAAGGTCGATGGTCAATGGCGCGAGCTTGAACCTGGTATGGTGCTCACCGTAGAGCCTGGCTTGTATATCCCCAAGGGGACAAGAGGTGTACCTCGAAAGTATCAGGGCATAGGTATCCGTATTGAAGATGATGTGGTGGTGACCAAAGACGGTTATGACGTGCTGAGCAAGCAGGCGCCGAAAGCCATAGAAGACATTGAAAACCTGATGTGCATGAGATGAGCGAGCCAGAAGTGCAGCACAGTTATGATGTCATCATTGTTGGTGGCGGCATGGTGGGGGCCAGCCTGGCACATGCCTTATCCGGTCACGGACTATCGATCGCGGTTATCGAGTCTTATCCTTTAAATACATCTTCTCAGCCCAGTTATGATGATCGCGCCATAGCGTTATCCTATGGTTCGAAGCGTATTCTTGACGCCTTGGGCTTATGGTCAAAGCTGGCATCTTCAGCAGAAGCGATCAAAAAGATCCATGTTTCGGAACAGGGGCAGTTTGGCTTTGCACGCCTTGATCATCAGGAAGAAGGTGTTGAAGCGTTGGGGTATGTGGTTACAGCCAGAGACCTGGGTTCGATATTGCTGCCGACTCTCACAGAGGTCGATGACGTGTCGCTGTTGTGCCCGGCAACACTGGAAGATTTCAGTCTGCAGGATAACCAGGTCACTGCCAAAGTATTTTTTGACGAAAAACCGGCCTCATTACAGGCAAAATTGTTGGTCGCCGCTGATGGAGGGCAATCCAGAGTGCGTGAGCAACTGGGTATCCAGGTCAAGGAAGCGGATTACGGGCAATCGGCCATCATTTCCAATGTTTCCAGTCAACAGCCTCATAACAATATCGCTTATGAGCGTTTTACAACCAGTGGCCCCGTGGCTTTATTGCCGATGACAGAAAATCGCAGCGGGCTGGTATATACCGTAAAAAATGAAGAACAGCATGCTGTCATGGCATTAACTGATGATGAGTTTCTGCAACAACTGCAACTGCGCTTCGGCTATCGTCTCGGAAAATTCACGCGCATCGGCAAGCGCTTTGTCTACGAACTCAAATACAAGCAGGTCGAAGAACATATCCGTCATCGTGTTGCCTTGATTGGTAATGCAGCCCATACCGTTCACCCGGTCGCAGGTCAGGGTTTCAACCTGGGTATCAGGGATGTTGCGGCATTGGCTGAAGTCATCGTTAAGGCGCATAAAGCCGATGCTGATATTGGTGAGCTTTCAGTGTTGTCCGAATACGAACACTGGCGCAAGAATGATCATCGTAATGTGATGACGGCAACAGACTCCATGGTAAAGCTGTTTGAACACCCGCTTTCGGCTGTCAGGATGGCAAGAAATGCTGGTATTCTCGCAGTCGATCTAATGCCCGGCGCCAGGCATTTAATCAGTCGTTTTGCCATGGGTTTAACAGGCAAACAACCAAAACTCTCCCGCGGGGTGCCGCTTGACTGAGTCAAACCATCATCAGGCTGATGCCAATTTTGATGCCAACTCTGATGCCGGCTCTGATACCGGCTCAGATGTCATTGTTATCGGTGCCGGCATGGTGGGTGCGGCCGCCGCGCTGGGCTGTGCCAGGCAGGGGTTATCGGTTATTTTGGTTGAGGCATTTGAGCCCAATACAGAATTCAATCCCGGATTTGTTTCCAATCGTGTTTCTGCATTAACACGTGCCTCTGAGAACCTGCTTGATGAACTGGGTGTCTGGACTGACATGAAGCGTATGAGAGTAGCGCCTTACTCTGATATGCATGTGTGGGATGCTTCAGGCAAGGGTTCCATTCATTTTGATGCTGCCGAAATTGCCGAACCTTCATTGGGACATATTGTAGAAAATCATGTGACACAGCTGGCTTTGTGGAAAGCGCTGCAAACTCATGAAAAGGTTTCAATCATTTGTCCTGACAAGGTGGTTGACGTCGGTCGTGATGGCAGTGACAGTAAAGTGCAGCTTGCAAGCGGTATAACATTAAGCGCATCACTGGTAGTGGTTGCAGACGGCAAGCAGTCCGCCGTTCGCGATATGCTGGCCATTGAAACTAGCGGTTGGTTATATGACCAACATGCCATTGTTGCCACCATAACCACTGAAAAAGGTCACCAGCATACGGCCTGGCAACGCTTCATGGAGACAGGGCCGCTGGCTTTCCTGCCTTTGGCTCATAATGATGACAAATCCTGTTCCATTGTCTGGTCAACCTCGCCGCAACACGCAGAACAGTTAATGGCACTTGATATACAAGCATTTAGCGCGGCTCTCACCGAGGCCAGTGAACGTGTGCTTGGCAATGTAATTGATGTTAAAGACCGCGGCGTTTTTCCTTTGGAACTGAAGCATGCCAAAACCTATATCCGTGAGGGATTTGTGCTGGTGGGCGATGCGGCTCATGCCATTCATCCGTTGGCAGGGCAGGGCGTTAACCTGGGTTTTCTTGATGTGATTGCGTTGCTTGAAGTGATATCGAAGGCTACTTCACAGCAGCGTGATATTGGCGGCATGCATACCCTGAGGAAGTTTGAGCGCGAGCGCAAGGGTTCCAATATCACCATGCTGGCAGCTATGGATGGTTTCAAACGCCTGTTCAGTAATGACGACATGCTACTTTCCACAATGCGTAATGCGGGCCTTTCTTTTGTTGATAATCTGGGTCCGTTGAAACAGTTTTTTGTGCGTTACGCCATGGGTCTGGAATGAAATTCATCTCTAAATGCAAAGCCGAGGAGCAGTAAACTCTCTTGTAAACTGCGCTTTCCCGATATTTTTTCGAGAATAGTGTTGACAGTAAAAGCTTTATAAATATAATTGCGAATCATTCTCATTTATATTTAGGTAGGTGCTGTGATGCGTTCTGTTATTTTTTCTTTACTGATCTCATTAATTGGACTGCCGTTGGCAAGTCTCGCTGCTGATGAAGTGGTGGTTTATTCGGCTCGCAAGGAGCATTTGATCAAGCCAGTGTTTAAGGCTTTTGAAGAAGAAACCGGCATTAAGGTTAAATACATTACTGACAAGGCAGGCCCATTGCTGCAGCGACTCAAGGCAGAAGGTAAACGCTCTCCTGCCGATATGTTGATGACGGTTGATGCCGGTAACCTGTGGCATGCAGCTGAAACCGGTGTGCTGGCGTCAACTCAATCCGATATTCTGGATAAAACGGTTCCTTCTCATCTGAAAGATCCGCAAAATCGCTGGTTTGGTATTACTGTGCGTGCAAGAACCATCGTATACAACAAGGACAAAGTAAAACCTGAGCAATTGTCGACCTATGAAAACCTGGCAGACGAAAAATGGAAAGGACGTTTATGTCTGCGCACCTCGAAAAAGGTCTATAACCAGTCGCTGGTAGCCATGTTGATCAGTCGTCATGGAGAACAGAAAGCTTCAGAAATTGTAACGGGTTGGGTCAACAACCTTGCCTTGCCTCCTTTTTCTAATGACACCAAAACCATGCAGGCGGTTTCTTCAGGACAATGTGATGTGGCGATAGTAAATACTTACTATTTTGGTCGGTTGGAAAAGAAAGACCCACAAATCAACCTGGCGCTGTTCTGGCCTAACCAGCAATCTTCCGGTGTTCACGTCAATGTTTCCGGTGCTGGTATTACCAAACATGCAAAAAATAAAAAAGCCGCTCAACAGTTGCTTGAGTGGCTGGTATCTGACAAGGCACAGTCAATGCTGGCAGGCTTAAACATGGAATACCCGGTTAATCCTGCTGTAGCCATTCCACAACAGGTTAAAAACTGGGGAGAATTCAAGGCTGATGACATCAATCTGTCTGAAGCCGGTCGTTTACAGGCGAATGCCGTAAAGCTGATGGATAAAAGTGGATATCGATAAAGCCCAACCTCTGCTCTCCGGAAATAGCGGAGGGCGATGGCAACTGGCCAGCATTATGCTGGCTTTTGTTGTTTTTATGCCTTTGCTGGTGCTGGGATTTTCCTGGTTATCATTTGATGGCGAAATCTGGCTGCATCTTTCTGAAACCCTGCTGCCGGATGTCATACTCAATACCGCCGTCTTAATCCTGGGTGTATCCGTGGGCGTGCTGCTGCTGGGCATCAGCCTGGCATGGTTGACCAGCATGTGTGAATTTCCGGGCAGGCGTTTTTTTGACTGGGCGCTAATGCTGCCGTTTGCCATGCCCACCTATGTGCTGGCATTTGTGTTTTTGGGGCTGATGGATTTTTCCGGGCCGATACAAGCTTTAATACGTTATGTATTTGATTTGCCAGCAAACTGGTTTTTTGACGTACGCAATGCTGGTGGCGTTATTATTGTCATGACACTGGTGCTCTATCCTTATGTCTATATGCTGGCAAGAGTGGCTTTCCTGAGTCAGGGGCAGGCGGTGTTCGATGCAGGGCGCAGTCTCGGACTTTCCCCATTTCAGGCATTCATCAAGGTGGCTTTGCCAATGGCACGACCGGGTATTATCGCCGGTCTGAGCCTGGCCTTGATGGAAGCACTGGCTGATTTTGGGGCCGTGGCTGTTTTTAACTACGATACCTTTACCACCGCTGTCTACAAAGCCTGGTTCGGCTTTTTCGATTTGCATCTGGCAGCACAGCTGGCAACGATATTGCTGATCCTGGTTGTCGTTGCTCTTACTGTGGAGCGCAGGCTAAGAGGGCGTTCACGCTATGATGAAAACCGTTCAAGACACTGGCGACGTATTCAGCTAAATGGCAGCCAAAAGTGGCTGGCAACCGGTTATGCAGCATTGGTCTTTGCATTGGCATTTTTTGTACCCTTGTTACAGCTCATCAGCTGGGCATGGGAGTCACGGGCAGATTTTGACGAAACCTACCGGCAGTTACTCGGGCATACCTTCACGCTGGGTATGATTGCTGCGTTACTAACGGTAACGGGTGCCTTCGTACTGGCCTACAATCGCAGAATTCACCAAAACCGTATCTCGGCAATTACCGTGCGTATAGGCACGCTGGGATATGCCTTGCCTGGTTCGGTACTGGCTGTGGGCGTGATGATTTCCCTGGTCTGGCTTGACCAGAGAATAGCGGATTTCGCTGAAGCCATTCTGGGCAGCGAACCTGAATTATTGTTAAGTGGCAGTGTATTTGCATTACTGATTGCCTATTTTGCCCGTTTTCAGGCAGTGGCTTTTGGGCCGGTAGAAAGTGCCCTGGAGCGTATTCGTCCGTCGATAAGGGATGCATCACGCAGTCTCGGAGCAACGAGTTGGGAAACAATTCGCCTGATTTATCTGCCCATGCTCAAGCCAGGCATGTTTACCGCGGCACTGCTGGTGCTCGTCGATACCATGAAGGAAATGCCTGCTACATTACTGCTCCGGCCTTTTGGCTGGGACACGCTTGCGGTAAGAATTTATGAGATGACGTCTGAGGGAGAGTGGGAGCGCGCAGCACTTCCTGCCGTTGCCCTGGTGTTGGTTGGTCTCATTCCCGTCTCAATTCTGGTGAGGAAATCCGCCCTTCATTGATGTAGTGTAGCAATCTTAAAATCTCATGATTTTCGTATGTGTTGTAGCGCATGAATTATGAGAAACTGCTTTCATCAGAATGCTACAGAGATCTTCTCTATGAAAAAAACAGTCCTGAACCAGGTTCATCGTGATCTGAAGGCGCGTATGGTGCCTTTTGGCGAGTGGGATATGCCCGTCAATTATGGATCGCAAATCGAAGAGCACCATGCGGTTCGCAAAGATGCAGGAATGTTCGATGTTTCGCATATGCAGGCTGTCGACCTGAATGGAGACAGGGTGCGTGATCTACTGCGTTATCTGTTGGCCAATGACGTTGCAAAATTGAAAAACCAGGGCAAGGCTCTGTACAGTTGTATGCTCAATGCACAAGGCGGTGTTATTGATGACCTCATCGTTTATTACATGCAGGAAGACTGGTTCCGGCTGGTCGTCAATGCAGGTACGGCAGAAAAAGATATCAAGTGGCTTCAGCAACACGCTGCTGATTACGGTGTCTCTGTAAAAGTACGCGATGACCTGGCGATGATCGCCATTCAGGGGCCGAATGCTCGTGACAAAGCTCTTCCCGAGATAGAAAAATTTGCCGGGGCCGAATTATCTAGCGAAGCCGCTGCACTCAAGCCATTCAGCGCAGCCGGCGGTGATAGCTGGTTTGTCGGGCGTACCGGTTATACCGGTGAAGATGGCTTTGAGGTTTTAATGCCCCAGGATCAGGCTGCAGCTTTCTGGAACGCGTTAAATACCGCTGGTGTCAGACCTTGTGGATTGGGTGCCAGGGATACCTTAAGACTGGAAGCAGGCATGAATTTGTACGGCTCGGATATGGATGAAGAAACCTCCCCTCTGGAAGCCGGACTTGCCTGGACGCTGGCTTTTGAACCGCAGGACAGGGATTTTGTTGGACGAAAAGTGCTCGAGGCCCGTAAAGCCGAAGGTCATTTGCAAAAGTTCTCGGGTCTCATCCTGGAAGGCAGGGGCGTTTTACGTAATCACCAGAAGCTGTTTGACGGTGAAACTGAAGTGGGTGAAATTACATCGGGCGGTTTTTCTCCCACGCTTGAAAAGGCCATCGCCTTTGCCCGCATCAGTGCAGATGCCGGAGAATATTTGCAAGTGGATATCCGTGGTAAAAAATTACCTGTAAAAAGGGTAAAGTTACCATTTGCACGCATGGGTAAAGCCTGTTATTAATTCAGCATTCCCCCGAGTATCAACACAAGAAAAGAGAGAGACACATGAGTTACATTCCTTCCGATTTATTATTTACCAGTTCTCACGAATGGGTCAGAGATGAAGGTGACGATACTGTAACCATAGGTATCACAGATCATGCCCAGGAGCTGCTCGGTGATCTGGTCTTTATTGAATTACCGGAAGTCGGCGACACGATTGAGAGTGGCGGTGAGGCCGGTGTTGTTGAGTCAGTAAAGGCCGCTTCGGACGTTTTCAGCCCTGTCAGTGGAGAAGTCATAGAAATTAACGAAGACCTGGTGGACAGTCCCGAGCTGGTGAATGAACAAGCCTATGACAATGGCTGGATCTACAAAATCAAGCTGGCGGATGCTGCTGAACTGGATGGCCTGCTTAACGCAGAGGCCTATAATGAAGTTGTAGAAGCTGACGAGCACTAATTGTCATATTTACTGTCAACAGCATTACGACAGCGACCAGAAGTGGAGCGTTAGCCAGCCATGCCTTTTATTCCCCATACTGAAGAAGAAGTCCGTCAAATGCTGGATGCCATCGGCGCCAACAGTATTGATGACCTGTTTGATGAAATTCCGTCGGAACTGAGAAGTTTTAGCCTGGATGGTATTCCCGAGGGTCTGCCGGAAATGGAGGTCGCCCAGTTGATGCACGAGCGTGCCCGTAAGGACGCTGATGTTCATTGCTTCATTGGGGCCGGTGCATATGATCATCATATACCATCAGCGGTGTGGGAAGTTGCAACGCGTGGCGAATTTTACAGTGCCTATACGCCTTACCAGGCAGAGGCCAGTCAGGGTACCCTGCAATTGCTCTATGAATATCAGTCGATGATGGCAGCATTGATGGCTATGGATGTATCCAATGCCTCTCTTTATGACGGGGCATCGGCACTGGGTGAAGCCATCCTCATGGCGATACGTGCGCACAGAAAATCCAAATCCAAAAAGGTTCTGGTACCCGCAGGTCTTCATCCGTCCTACCGCCAGGCTGCCAATGCCATTGTCAAAAATCAGAACATCGAATTGATAGAGATCCCATTTGATGAAGACACAGGTAAAATCAGCCTCACGGCTTTGAACGACTATGCTGGAACTGATATCACCGCTCTGGTCATTGGCCAGCCAAATTTCTTTGGCGTGCTCGAAGATGTTGATGGCCTGACGCGCTGGGCAGAAGAGAACAATGCGATGACCATCGCCGTGGTTAATCCTCTGGCGATGTCGATTCTCAAGCCACCTGGCCAATGGGGTAATAATGGAGCTGATATTGCCTGCGGTGAAGGACAGCCACTGGGGATACCTTTATCTTCCGGCGGACCTTACTTTGGCTTTATGTGTGCTACCCAGAAAATCGTGCGACAGATGCCTGGGCGTATTATTGGCCGTACAGTTGATCTGGATGGCAAACAAGGCTTTTCATTAACCTTGCAGGCGCGAGAGCAACATATCCGCCGTTCCAAGGCGACATCAAATATCTGTACCAACCAGGGATTAATGGTGACAGCTGCCACCATTCATATGTCGTTATTGGGAGCAGAGGGACTCGCCAGGGCAGCGGCTGCTTCTCATGACAAACATCGTAAACTGGTTTCAGGTTTGACGGCGATTGAAGGTGTCGAGGTCAAATTCAATAGTCCGGTTTTCAATGAAACGGCCATCAGTTTGCCAGTCGAGGCTTCGACGGTGCTTGAAGCTCTGGCTGCAGATAATGTACTGGCCGGCTTTGACCTGAAAAATGATTATCCCGAACTGGGCAATGCGTTACTGGTCTGCTCGACAGAAAAACAGACTGGTTCATCCATTGATCTGTTTGTCGACAAACTGGCTGCTCTAATCACTTCCTGATACTGATTTAGCCTGAATAATACCGAGAATAATTATGTTGATTTTCGAGCAATCCTCCAAAGGTCGTAAAGCACATGCACAATCTCCTTCGAGCATGGCTCCACTGGATGATCTACCTGCCGAACTGCTGCGTGAAACACCTCCGCTGATGCCGGAAGTGTCTGAAATGCAGGCTGTCAGACATTACACCAGGCTGTCGCAGAAAAACTTTTCCATCGATACCCATTTCTACCCACTGGGTTCCTGTACCATGAAGTACAACCCCAGGGCCTGTAACTCACTGGCGATGTTGCCGGGGCTGGTTGATCGTCATCCCTATGCACCTGAATCCCACAGCCAGGGATTTCTGTCGTGTATGCATGATCTGCAGGAAATCCTCAAAGTCGTTACCGGTATGAAAGCGGTTTCACTGGCTCCCATGGCCGGCGCCCAGGGTGAGTTTGCCGGTGTGGCGATGATCAAGGCCTATCATGATGCGCGCGGCGATGCTGATAGAAAAGAAATTATTGTGCCTGATGCTGCACATGGTACCAACCCGGCCTCTGCAGTGATGTGCGGTTTCAAGATAAAAGAAATCCCCACCAGGGATGATGGTGATATTGATGTTGATGCCCTCAAGGAGGCTTTAGGACCACAGACAGCCGGAATTATGCTCACCAATCCTTCTACTGTTGGGGTTTTTGAGCGTCGAATCCAGGAAATTGCTTCACTGGTGCATGAAGCAGGCGGCTTACTTTATTACGATGGTGCAAACCTGAATGCCATCCTCGGCAAGGTGCGTCCTGGTGACATGGGCTTTGATGTTATTCACATGAATCTACACAAAACTTTTTCCACGCCTCATGGTGGTGGCGGACCGGGTGCTGGCCCTGTTGGTGTGAGCAAGCGCCTGGAACCCTTTCTGCCTATACCCATGGTTGATTATGATGGCAGCGCATACCGCTTTGTTACAGCCGATGATCGTCCCCAGAGCATCGGTCGTCTATCAGCTTTTGCCGGTAATGCCGGCATCCTCTTAAGAGCCTATATCTACGCCAGATTGCTGGGGAGTGAAGGTATGACGCGTGTGGCCGAGTATTCAACACTCAATGCCAACTATATGCTCAAGAAAATGAAGGATGCTGGTTTTGAAGCAGCCTATCCAGAGCGTCGCGCCACCCATGAGTTTATTATTACGCTCAGAAAAGAGGCCAAAGAGCTGGGTGTGAATGCCATGGATTTTGCCAAACGATTACTGGATTATGGTGTGCATGCACCGACAACTTATTTCCCGCTACTGGTTCCTGAATGCTTTCTTATTGAGCCGACCGAAACAGAATCCATTGATTCGCTTGATAACTTTATTGAAGCGATGATTAAAATCCGCGAAGAAGCTGAAACTGAAGCCGATATGGTTAAGGGTGCGCCCTATACTTTGCCGGTTCGCAGGCTGGATGATGTGAAGGCGGCAAGGGAACTGGACATTACCTGGAGTCCTGACAGCTGATATTTTCCTCCCATACTGCGTTAATAAAGTGCTCAGTGTCGTCACTTACTTATTGTAAGCTCCTCACTTGCGCGCATTATTGCCTTGTCTGGAAGA
>Ga0180436_10005312_pt1 | contig 11423 bp, 16 predicted proteins | sample SS_ome_2_FD_132434 | JGI IMG/M metagenome (GOLD analysis project Ga0180436, IMG submission 132434) | Hypersaline lake sediment archaeal communities from the Salton Sea, California, USA - SS_3_S_2 metaG | ecosystem: Environmental > Aquatic > Non-marine Saline and Alkaline > Hypersaline >...
CAGGAAGTCATTGACGCATATCATCAGTTATTTGAGGTAGAAAGATCATTTCGCATGTCCAAGTCTGATCTTAAGGCACGTCCAGTATTTCACTATACAAGGGATGCTATTGAGGCACATCTTACAATTGTTTTTGCAGCTCTAGCGGTATCAAGGCGGATACAGGCTAGGACAGGAATCAGTATCAAACGATTCCTTAAGATACTGCGGCCTATTAAAACCGGGAAGCTTAGGATAGCAGGAAAGGTAAGAATCGTCGAACCGGTAGTAACCCCTAAGGCAAGGGCGCTTTTAAACAAGATCTGAGCAAAAATGTGGTTCCTGATTCGGTCAAGTCAGGTAAAAGCAAAAATTGATAATTTACGTGGTAGCTAAAAACATAAAAAAGTTTGTAAAATAGTAAATATTTCCCGGACTTACTGGTCTTGCTGGACTTTGCCGGAGTAGGTATACCCATTTTTTTATACGCTAATATTTGATTTTTACCTTGAGCTTAAAAGTTCTCGCACTGGCATGGTATGGTAGCCCATAGGGGACTCGAACTAGAATACAGATCTGCTAATGATCTATAACTATCTTTCCCGAGAATATGAAGAATATCTTTAGATCACTCCCCAGGTCGGTTATCATTGTATGGTCGGTGTGGCAGGGGACATATATAAAATCACCTGAAGCAACTTTAACCAATTCTTCACCTACCTTAACGGTTCCTCTTCCGGATAATATAAATAATGCTTCATCTACATCATGCTGGTGGGTAAGTGAGGTTTTTCCTTCCTTGAACAGTGTTATACCCAGGTTGAGGTTTTCCGTATCCACTTTTCCCTGGGGGCCGAAAGCAAATTTGACCCACCTGTCATCAAAGACTTTTTTTCCGATATCCTTTTCATTAAATACATTATTCATGACAACCTCTCCTATTAGGCCATAAAAAATTGCAACAATATTGGTAATGCACTGTTAGAAAATTTTACAATTATCAGTTATTATTTGCTATAATCAAATTCAAAATTTTACCTTAAGAAAAAAAAGAAGAGGGAAAATGGGAGTTATAGATCTACCAAAATATGACCTGACCGTAGAAGAGGAAAAGACAGTACAGGACATTATCTCTGGATATGACAAAGACCGAAGTTCGCTGATCCCGGTTCTCCAGGACATACAGGATTCCATCGGATTCCTTCCCCTTGATGTGCAGAGGAGGGTGGCGAAAGGAATAAAGGTTCCGGAAAAGGATGTATATGGAGTAGTCACTTTTTATTCATTCTTTACCATGATACCCAGGGGTAAATATAATATCAGGGTGTGCATGGGTACCGCCTGTTTCGTAAAGGGGGGCAAGCAGATAACTGAGAATATAAGTAAGGGACTCCAGATAGAGCCGGGCCAGACAACCCCGGACAGGGTCTATTCCCTCCAGGTCAATAGGTGCGTAGGCGCCTGCGGAATAGCTCCGGTTATCATTATAAATGATAAGGTGTATAAGAAAGTAGACCCGGACACGGTAATGGATATTGTCAACTCCCTCCAGCAGTAAAACTTGAGTAATATATTAAGGAGTCATCGATTAAAGATCATGAGTGCTGATACAAAAAAAATAAGCGGCTTAAAGGAACTTGAGAATAAGGCGAAATCCCTTGAAGATAATTCTGAGGGAAAAACTGTGGTCTCATTGTGTTCAGGCACAGGGTGCAATGCTGCAGGGTCACATGATGTATTTGAGATACTAAAAGTAGAAGTGGAGAAATACTCCAAATCTTCGGGAGAAGAAATAATAATGAGGAGAACCGGCTGCCACGGTTTTTGCGAAAGGGGCCCTCTTATCATATTCTATCCCCATGAAGTATGCTATCTGGGGGCTACAGAAGAAGATATCCCTGAGATAGTCAAGGAAACGCTTGGCGGTAATATCGTTGAAAGGCTTCTTTATAAGACAGATGATGAAAAGCTGGTAAAGAAAGAATTTGAGATACCATTCTATAAGCACCAGAAAAGAATACTTTTGGGCAATAACTCCAGGATAGATTCCAAAAGCATCGATGATTACATCCTCTATGGAGGATATAAGGGTCTGGCAAAGGCCCTTAAGGAGATGTCTCCGGAAGAAGTACTCAAGGAAGTAAAAGATTCAGGACTCAGGGGAAGGGGAGGCGGAGGCTTTCCGACCGGGCTTAAATGGGAGATAACCAGGAAAGCTGAAGGATCTCCCAAATATATGATAGTAAATGCAGACGAAGGTGATCCCGGAGCATATATGGACCGCAGCATACTTGAAGGCAGTCCTCACAGCGTGCTGGAAGGCCTTATAATCGCTGCCTATGCCATTGGCGCCAGCAGGGGCTATATATATGTGCGGCAGGAATATCCCCTGGCAGTGGAAAATGTAAGAGAAGCCATTAAGGATGCAAAGGAATATGGATTCCTGGATGAAGATATACTGGGTTCCGGCTTTGGTTTCGAGATCATCGTCTACCAGGGTGCTGGAGCATTCGTATGCGGAGAGGAGACTGCGCTTATAAGGTCCATAGAGGGCGAGAGGGGAATGCCGAAACCCAAGCCGCCGTTCCCGGCAAATGAGGGGCTTTTTGGAAAGCCTACTTGCATTAATAATGTGGAGACATATGCCAATGTCCCATACATAATAGATAAGGGAGCCAAGGAATTTTCCAGCGTAGGTACAGAGACCAGCAAAGGCACCAAGATATTTGCCCTTACCGGCGCTGTAGAGAATTCAGGGCTGGTGGAAGTTCCGATGGGAATGTCCCTCAGGGATATCGTTTTTAAGATCGGCGGCGGCGGAAAAGATGGAAAGGCTGTAAAGGCGGTCCAGCTGGGCGGTCCCTCCGGAGGGTGTATCCCCGATAAGCATCTTGATGTGGTTGTGGACTATGAGAAGGTAAAGGAAGTGGGTGCCATGATGGGTTCCGGGGGTATGATCGTCCTGGATGAAGACCAGTGCATGGTGGACCTGGCAAGATATTTCATGGATTTCATACAGGATGAGTCATGCGGACAGTGCACTCCCTGCAGGGTAGGGACCAAGAGGATGCTGGAGATTCTCACCAGGATAACAGAAGGTGAAGGCGAAGAGGGAGATATTGAGAAGCTGGAAGAGATGGCCCATATGATAAAAGAGACCTCATTATGCGGACTTGGAAAAACTGCCCCGAACCCGGTTTTGAGCACCATAAGGTATTTCAGGCATGAATACCAGGAACATATTGATACCAAGAAATCATGCAAGAGGCTTCACAAAAAAGCAAAGAAGAAAAAGGTGGAATAAAGATGCCCGAGTTTGTGGACAGGACAGGGATCAATAAGACAGACGGAAGCTGCTGCGGAGTGGGGGAAGGAAATAAGGAACCGGATCCTACCAGCAATATAGAGAACTGCTATCACTGCACCAATTCAGTATGCGGATGCAATAATGATTCTAACTATAAGAAAGACCTGGTAAAAAAGATAACTGATGATGTGTTAGAGGAGTAGCACTATAACATCTGCTTCTTCCTGAAGCTGAAGTAGTCCTGGTACCCGATTATTATGTGGTCCAGGACTTTTATTCCGATTATCCCGAAAGATTTACAAAGTCTCTGCGTTATCTCAATATCATCAAGGGATGGCTCAGGATCCCCGCTGGGGTGATTATGGATAAATATTACAGACGCCGCGGAATTCCGTATAGCCGGATTTATAACTTCCCTGGGGTGGACTATGCTTGAGTTAAGGGAACCCTGTGAGATAAGCTCTTCCCTTATTATCTTATTTTTCATATCAAGAAGTATTACCCTGAACTGCTCTCTCTTAAGGTCCCTTAATAGGGGGGTATAATATGAGGCCACTTCTTCACTGCATTTAAAAGTACTGTTCTGTCCATTATTTTCCGCATTGGACCTTTTTCCCAGCTCCAGTGCGGCTGCAAGCTTGGAAGCCTTTGCCTTTCCTATTCCCTTAAAGCACATAAGCTCAGAAGGAATGGTGTTCAATAGACCCTTAAGATCCTTGTATTTTATTAGTATTTCCTGGGCAAGGTCTACCGCTGAAAAAGTGCTATCTTTGGAGCTCTGTCCAGTCTGCAGAAGAATTGCCAGCAGTTCGCAATTGGAAAGCCTGTCTGCCCCCAGGTTCAGCAGCTTCTCCCTGGGTCTTTCACTTAGAGGCCATTTATTTATTGCCGATTTTTTCATAAGTCCTAAATATAATTGATGTTGATATGCATAATAGCACAAATACATAATATATTTCAATAGTTATTTGATTTTTTATCCGCTGGATGATAAAAAAGTAAAAAAAGATCATAGTTTAGTGGAGGGCTTTTATGAGGCAAAAAGTAAGAAGAGGAATAATCCTTACAACATTTATGCTGTTTCCGGCAATATTTTATTATTTTTCACCCTACCTTATTATAATGGGCGCTTCCGAAGGCATAATATCGGGAAGCATGATCGTATTCCTATTATTGTTTTTGTCAGCCCTTTTTTTAGGTAGAGGCTTTTGCGGCTGGTTCTGCCCCCTTGCAGGCATGCAGGAAGCCTGTTTTATAGCCAGGGATAAGCCTGTAAATAATAAGTTTAACTGGATAAAATATATAATCTGGTTTCCCTGGATCGGCATAATAATCTATATGGCAATAACTGCTGGAGGACTTACCACGATAGATTTCCTGTATCAGACTACATATGGTTTTTCCATAAATGATGCATATGCACTGTTCATCTACCTTATAGTAATAGTCATAACACTGGTACTTTCATTTGCAGTAGGAAAGCGGGCTGTCTGTCATTATATATGCTGGATGTCGCCATTTATGATACTGGGAAGGAAGATCAGGAACCTTTTCCGGTGGCCGGCTCTCAGGCTCAGGGCTGATAAGGAAAAATGCATTGATTGCTTTAAATGCACCAAGAACTGCCCAATGAGCCTGGATGTCAATGGTATGGTAAAGGATGAAAAGATGGAAAATTCCGAATGCATATTGTGCGGAACCTGCATTGACAGTTGTAAGCAGGAAGTAATAAATTATACTTTCAGCAAATGTAAAAAATAATGGCATTTAGGAGGGAGATCTTATGAAAATACTGATTATATTCGCTACAAGATATGGAACCACTGAAAAATGTGCCGGGATGCTTGGTGAAATATTAAAAGAAAAAGGCCATGATGTTGATGTAGTCGATCTCAAGAAGAACAAAAAGATAGATCCCGGCGGATACGATATTGCAGTTATAGGCGGTTCTTTTATGATGTTCAGGATGAATTCTATTGTTAAGAGATTCGTAAAAAGGAACCTTGATAAGCTTCTGGACATGAAGACCGGCGTATTCATGTGCGGCGCTGATGAGAAATGGGAAGAAGAGATAAAGAAGGGTTTCCCGGAAGAGCTACTGAGTTCTGCTGCAGCCAAAGGTTATTTTGGCTTTGAGATGCTATGGGGCGAGATGTCCCCATTTTATAGAAATATGCTGCAGAAAGAATTTAAGACTACTGATGATGTCTCTAAGATAAATGAGGATAATATAGAGAAGTTTGCTGTTGAAATATTAGAAGCATGATCAAATAAGGGCATCAACTATAAACCTTATGCCCAGGTAGAAAAGGAAAATACTGCAGACGATAAGTATGGCATTATATATCTTCTGGTTAAAAAATCTCCTGCCCGTGCTTATCAAAAACCCTATAAAGAGGTACCAGATAAAATCAGCGCTTATATGGCCGGTAAAGAATGCCGTTACTCCGCCCATATCGAATTTAACGCTCCTTATAATAAATGCAGCACCGATGCTTATCCACCAGATATACCAGTAGGGGTTCATCAGGCTTACCAGGATACCTTTAAGTATTATGATACCTGTGGACCTGGGATTCATGGTCTTCTTTTTTAGCACGGATCTGAAATCTATAAGGAACTTTTTCCGGAATACCGACACAATGATATCTATCCCAAGATAAATAAGGAATACCCCTCCGACTATGCCGATTATTTTTGAAATAAGTGGATTTTCCAGGTACCTTATGAGGCCCAGGAAAAATGCCGCAACTACTGCCAGCTCAAGGACGGCATGGCCCACGACAATAAAGAAAGAAGTCCAGAAGCCTTTTTCTGCGGTACTTGATATTACCAGGGTAAGCATGGGACCGGGGGAAAGGGCTCCAGAAAACCCCACTATCATTGCTCCAATAAATATTTCAACCAGTTCACCCATAATTAAAAGATCTAGGGGCTTACAACTTCATTGGTTATCCTGCCTATTCCCTCGATCTCACAGGCGACCACATCCCCGGGTCTTAAAAGTTTGCTGCCCCCGCTAAAAAGCCCTACTCCGGAAGGAGTACCGGTAGATATCAGGTCTCCAGGGAAAAGGGTAATTGAATGGGATATATATGATATTAGTTCATATACCCCGAATATCATATCAGAGGTATTGCCATCCTGCCTTAATTCACCATTCACATATGACTTCAGGCTTATATCCTGGGGATCTCCCAACTCTTCCGGTTTTGTTACAGTCGGTCCCAGGGGCCCGAATGTATCAAAGCTTTTAGCCCTGTACCACTGACCTTCACTTTTTTGCAGGTCCCTGGCAGTAATATCATTGAAGACTGTATATCCGTAAATATGTGACGGTATATCATCAACCTCTACATCCCTTGCCTTTTTCCCGATTATGGCGGCCAGCTCCACTTCATAATCCAGCTGCTTTGTCTGTTCGGGATATATTATATTTTCGCCGTCCTTTATCACGCAGCTCCTGGCCTTGGCAAACAGGACAGGACTGGAGGGAAACCTGCCGTCCTGCTCATCAACATGTGACCTGTAATTCATGCCCACGCATACTATCTTACCGGGTATATATGTCTTTATATTTATATTGCCTGACAGGCCTTCATTATATCCATCCATCGATGACAGCCTTTCCATTTTTTCATATATTGTATTTGTTTATACGGTTTTATAAAAGGGCATTTAAAGATTTTTAAGGGCATGGCTGCTACCTGATGACAAGGCTGCCATCTTCCGCTCTTTTTGCCAGGCCTGGAGGGATTTGCTTTATTCCTAAAAGGTTTCCCCTGATGAATAGCTCTTTTAACCCTTTGAGCTCTTCCATAGAATCGGGAAGGCTGGAGATCATATTATCATTGATATATAGGCGTATAAGTCCTTTGAGCAAGCCAATGGCGCTGGGAAGCTTTTTGACATTGTTATTCCCCAGATACAGTCCTTTCAGGCTCGTCAGCCCCGTAATCGAGTCCGGTATATCTTCCAGCATATTATTGCTGAGATCCAGTCCTTCGAGGGCTGGCAGCGATCCCAGGGAGGCAGGGATATCCGTTAGATTATTGCAGTTAAGGTGAAGGACCCTCAGCCCATGCATACCCTCCAGCCCTTCCGGAAGAGAACTGATCCTGTTATTGTAAAGGTCCAGTCTTTCCAGAGACCCTGAGCAGGCAAGCTGTACTGGAAATCCTGAAAGATAATTATCTCCAGCATACAATTCACTTATCTGCTTCAGCCGGCCTATCCCCTCAGGGAGGGAATGCAGTCTGTTCCCGGATATGGATAATCTTGAGAGACTTGCATTTCCTTCTAATGAATCTGGAAGACAGGAGATAAGATTATTGCTCAGGTCAAGTTTTTTAAGCTTTTTCAGGCTTCCTATCGACTCCGGGATCCCAGAAAGTTTATTGTCAGCCAGGTTCATCTCTTCCAGGTTTTCTAGCCCTGCTATCGATTCCGGCAGTTTTTCCAGGTTATTGCTGTCAGCCCTTAAGACCCTGAGTTTTTTGAGCTTGCCAATGGACGGTGATAATTTGCCTATATTGTTCTGGTGCAGGTCCAGATGCTCCAGCCCAGTCAACTTTCCTATTTCTGCCGGTACGGAAGATATGCTGTTCCGGTTTACATCCAGAAGCTTTAGCCGTGACAGTCTGGCAATACTTTTAGGAAAATGCCGGAGATCATTTAGGTAAAGGTATAGTTGCAACAGGTTTTCAAGATCACCAAAAGACCGGGGAAGACTTATTAGTCTATTGCAGTTAAGCCTCAGGTATTCCAGGTTGTGCAGTTCCCCGAATGATGAAGGGAGCCGCATTATCATATTCCGGTGAAGGTCCAGCCTTTTAAGAGACCTTAATCTGGAGAATTTTCCGGGAATAGAAGAGATCCTGTTTATGCCCAGGTCAAGATCGGTCAGCTCTTCCATCCCCATTACCCTGTCAGGAACTTTTTCCAGCCTGCTTACCGAAAGGTTGAGCTTGGTAAATACAAGAACCCTGCTGGTGACTTCGAGAAGCCTTTTCAGTTCCTTTTCATCCACAGCTTTATCCCTGAGAACCGGTATGATAATATAATAAATCTTATCATCATCTTGACAAAAAAAGGATAGGGTGTAAAATAAAATTGATATTGATTATCATTAAGAATAAACATAGATATCCGGTCAATTATCAGGGAGGGTAAAATGCTTAAGAAGATGACGCCAAATCTCATAGTCGATGATGTCAATTCCACCATAGAATGGTACCAGAATGTGCTGGGATGTTTTGAGGTGGTCCTGACAGATCCCGAGTCAGGCAAATTCGACTGGGCCATGATGGCATGCGAGGATGTGGAAATAATGTTCCAGTCAAAAGAAAGCATAAAGAAGTCCATAAAAGACTTTGACTGCAGCGAAAAGGGCTGCACTGCAGTTATGTATATCGAGATGGAGTACCTGAAGGGATTCAGGAACAGGGTCAAAGATAAGGTGGAGATAATACAGGACCTCCATACCACTTCATACGGTATACAGGAATTGGCTATCAGGGACTGCAACGGTTACGTTCTGGTATTTGCTGAATGGTAGAAAAGGTAAACAGTGGACAGGGAAGTAAAAGCAGGATGGAAAGAGCTGCAATAAAGCAGTCATGGCTGAAAGCCCTCAGTGAAAACGGATATAAGCTTACCGGCCAGAGGAAGAAGATAATAACTTACCTGAGCAAGGAAAAATTTCCCCAGAGCACCGAAGATATTTACCTTGAGCTCAAAAAGGTCTATCCGGAAATCGGGATAGCTACACTTTACAGGACCCTGGACCTCCTTTCGGGATTAAAGCTTATCCATAAAGTAAATATTGCCGGAAATAGGTCATTTTACCTTTTTCACGGAAGTTCCGGGGACAGTTCAGCCATATACCTGGTGTGTGATAACTGCGGAAAACTGGTATCCAATAATAAATGCCTTAACAATTCGGTAAAGGTCAGGCTTATTGATAATGCGGCTAAAAATATATTTAATAACTGCCAGCTCTGGGTGAACCATTTCCAGATATTTTTTTCTGGCCTCTGTGAGGAATGCTCAAAAGACCTGGAAAAGTCATTATAGCACAGCAGGAGACCTGCAGTCATGGACAAAGTCCTGGAAATAGATCCTTATATTGACCTGGACAGGCTGGATATATCAGGGTTTTTAGGGGACCTGCTTCCTGTGACCCTGGGAAATATTGTCGGAGGCGCTCTTATGGTAGCCATTGTCTACCGGCTGATAATAGTACTTCCGCGGAGTATCAAGAAGTCCAGAAAAAAACCTAAAGTATGGAAAATTTTCTCACAAAATTTACTCCTATTTCCTTTTAAATTGAAAACTTTGGCTGTATAATATGTAACCAGTTTGTAATAGAAAATCACGGAGCAGATGCAACAGGAATTCATTGTAAACTATTTTACCCTTGGGCTATTTTTAATAGTCAGCATTATTTTCGTACCCGCCATAATATTTCTTACCAAGTTCCTGGCCCCCCATAATCCTACTGATGAAAAGCTTATCACCTATGAATGCGGCGTACCTCCCAGGGGAGGAATATTTTCCCATTTCTATATAAGATATTATATATTTGCCTTCCTATTCGTGATATTTGATGTGGAAGCGGTATTCCTGTTTCCCTGGGCTGTACATTTCAGAGTCCTGGGCCTGGCAGGAATAATCGAGGTATTTATATTCATATTTATTTTAATACTCGGCCTTATTTATGTCTGGAGAAAGGGAATACTTAAGTGGGTTACCTAGACGGCAGATTCAAAAAACCTAATATCGTCACACTCTCATATGACAAGCTGATGAATGCAGCCAGGAGCCGTTCCGTATGGTACCTGACTTTCGGCATAGCATGCTGTGCAATAGAGATGATGGCAACAGGAGCATCCCATTATGACCTGGACAGGTTCGGGATGTTTTTCAGGGCCTCACCCAGGCAGGCCGACCTTATAATCATCTCCGGATGGATAACCAGGAAATATGCCCCGGTAGTAAAGAGGATATATGAGCAGATGGCAGAACCCAAATATGTGGTAGCCATGGGCTCATGTGCCATAAGCGGAGGCCATACATATGATTCATATAATACGGTACAGGGAATAGACAAGATAATACCGGTGGATGTATATGTGCAGGGATGCCCTCCCCGGCCGGAAGCGCTGTATAAGGGTCTTTTGGAGATGAAGAAAGTCATAAACAGGGACACAATAGTAGTCAAATAATATTATGGAGATAATAGATTATACTGATATAAGAGGCGACAACCAGGAAGCCCTTGAGCTTATTAAGAACAAAGCTAAAGAATCCGGTATCAGAATAGAGCCGGAGCTGGTATTTGACCAGGTAAATGCAGATGCGGATGCCGGAGATATTGTCCCCCTTTGCAGGATGCTTAAGGAAGATAAGGATCTTAGCTTCGAATATATAAGGTCCATAACCGGAAGCGATTTCGAGGACCGGTATGAGATAGTATACAGCCTTTATTCATTCTCCAATGGCTGGTCTATAAATATCAAAATAAAGCTGGACCATGAAAAGCCCGCAGTAGATAGCATAATAGAAGTCTACAAGGGGGCTGACTGGTTTGAGCGGGAGATATGGGAAATGCTGGGAATAGATATAAAAGGCCATCCCAATCTCAAGACACTGCTTCTTGTAGGCGATGAAGACTTCCATCCATTGAGGAAGAGCTTTGAGCTAAAATGGGAAGAAAGAAAGTATATACCGACTGAAAAGTTTGAGTAATTATGTTTACACAGGAATTTGAAAATACAGTAGAAGATCTTCCAAAAGATTATATGGAAGTAAACTTCGGACCGCATCACCCTTCTACCCATGGCGTATTCCGGTTCATCGCCAGGGTAGACGGCGAAAGGATCGCAGGAATAGAACCGGTAGTAGGATACCTTCACCGGGGCGTGGAAAAGATGGCCGAATCAAGGACTTATATACAATTCAAGCCGCTGGTGGACAGGCTGGATTATACCGGTGCCCTCATAAATGAGCTTTGCTACTGCCAGGCACTGGAGAAAATGGCAGGGATTGAGGTCCCGGCCAGGGCCCAGGCTATAAGGGTGATCGCAGCAGAACTCAACCGGATATGCGCCCACCTTATCTTCTATGGAGCCATGGG
>Ga0180436_10005313_pt1 | contig 11421 bp, 12 predicted proteins | sample SS_ome_2_FD_132434 | JGI IMG/M metagenome (GOLD analysis project Ga0180436, IMG submission 132434) | Hypersaline lake sediment archaeal communities from the Salton Sea, California, USA - SS_3_S_2 metaG | ecosystem: Environmental > Aquatic > Non-marine Saline and Alkaline > Hypersaline >...
CAGATGAACCGCCGCCTGGCCGACGCGGGCGGGAAGCCGTTCGCCAACCCGCGGAACGCCGCGGCTGGCAGTGTCCGCCAGCTCGATCCGAAAATCACGGCCGCGCGGCCGCTCGACATATTCCTGTACGGCGTCGGCCGGGCCGACGGGGTCGAGTTCGAGACGCACTCCGAGTCGCTCGACTTCATCGCCTCGCTCGGGCTCAAGGTCGTGCGCGAGCGGACGGTTTGCCGGTCGTTCGACGAGGCGCTCGAATTCTACCGCGAGATGATGGGGAAGCGCGACGGCTTGCCGTACGAGATGGACGGCGTCGTGCTCAAGGTGAACGACCTTGCGCAGCAGCGCGAGCTCGGTGTGCGGTCGCGCAGCCCGCGCTATGCTCTCGCGTGCAAGTTCCCGCCGAGGCAGGAGACGACGAAGCTGGTGGGCATCACGGTTCAGGTCGGCCGGACGGGCGCTCTCACGCCGGTCGCCGAGCTGGAGCCCGTGCGCGTAGGGGGCGTCGAGGTCCGCCGCGCCACGCTCCACAACGAGGACGAGGTCGCGCGGAAGGACGTCCGCATCGGCGACACCGTCCTCATCCAGCGAGCCGGCGACGTCATCCCGGAAGTCGTCATGTCCGTCGCTGAGAAGCGCACGGGCAGGGAGAAGAAGTTCACGATGCCCGGCAAGTGCCCCGTCTGCGGTGCGGACGCGACGCGGCCGGAGGGCGAGGCGGTCCGGCGGTGCGTGGGCATCGCGTGCCCCGCGAAGCTGAAGGGCACTATCGAGGTCTTCGCATCGAAGGGCGCGATGGACATCGACGGCCTCGGGACGAAGCTTGTCGAGCAGATCGTCGACGGCGGCAAGGTGAAGGACCCGGCCGACCTCTATGACCTGACGCTCGAGGACTGGGCCGGGCTTGAACGCATGGCCGAGAAGTCCGCTCAGAATATCATGGACTCGCTGGAGGCCAGCAAGGGGCGCCCGTTGGGCCGCGTCATCTTCGCGCTGGGCATACGGAATGTCGGGGCGCACGTGAGCGACGTCCTCGCGTTGCACTTCGGCGCCATCGACGACATCCTGGCGGCCTCAACGGACGCGCTGGAGGCCGTGCCCGAGATAGGCCCCGTCGTGGCTCAGTCGATCGTCGAGTTCTTCGCGAACAAGGCGAACCGTCGTGTCATCGAGCGCCTGAAGAAGGCGGGCATCAGGTCGTTCGTCGAGAAGGCCGCCGTGAGGCCTAAGGGCGACACGTTCGCAGGGAAGACGTTCGTGTTCACCGGCTCGCTGGAGACGATGACGCGCGACGAGGCGGAGGAGAAGGTGCGGTCGCTCGGCGGCCGCGCGTCGTCGAGCGTCAGCAAGAAGACCGACTACGTCGTCGCCGGGCCGGGCGCGGGGAGCAAGCGCGCCAAGGCCGAGTCGCTCGGCGTCGCCGTCATCACCGAGCAGGACTTCCTCAAGATGCTGCGCTGAGATGCCTTGAAACGAGCAGGACGGTCAGGGCGCGGACGTGTGGGAGCGCAGGAGTTCGATGACGGGTTTGAAGTTCCTGCCGCTCGCCGCGGCGTCTTCCAGCGCGGCCCGGTCGACGAACGCATCGACGTTCATCGTGATGTCCGTGTCGTGCGCGGCCCCCCGCGCGGTGACGACGGCCAGGGCGAAGTCGAGCGGCGTGCGGCCGTGCTTGTCCTTTGCCGCGGTGTCGGCCCCGTGCCCGATGAGGCACTCGACGACGTCCGGGTTCGCGCCGAGGGCGGCGTAATGAAGGACGGACAATTCGAGCGAGCCCGTTTCGCGCGCGTTGACGTCCGCGCCTTTTGACACGAGCAGTTCCACGAGGTCCGTGCGGCCGAGCCGTGCCGCGGACATCAGGACGGTCGAGCCGAAGCCGTCCGCCGTGTTCGGGTCGGCCCCATTCTCGAGGAGCAGTGCCAAGATGTCGAGGCGGGGCCCCTTGCATTGAAAGATCCATTGAACGGCCTTGACGTCGCCGAAACTGCCGGTGGAGTTCACGTCCACGCCGCCATCGAGCAGGAGCTTGACCATGTCGAGGCGCCCGAGTCCGGCCGCGTGATGAAGCACGGGGATGCCGTTTTCGCTCTCGGCCCGAGCAAGCTCAGGCACGTCCTTTAGGGCCGACTGGAACGACGCGAGATCGTTCTCATCGACCGCCTTGAAAAGCGTCGAACCCGAGATTTCGACCGGGCCTTTGGAGCACCCGGTCGATACGGCGGCGACGACAAGCAAGGCGGAGAACGCGACGTTTCGCATAGGAAAGCCCCTGATCGATATTGTTCAACGTACGGCCGTGTGCCCGGCCGGTGTCCGGGATTCTACACGGGCGGCGGACGCATGGCAAGCGCGGCGGCTTTTTCTGAGCACGCGCCCGTGTCCGCTTTGCCTGTCCTGGAGCGGCGAGTGCGAAAAAAAACGCCGCCCGTTGAACGGGCGGCGCCAGTGGTGTCTCTTTCTGTCAGCGAATCAGCCGAGCTTCTTGACGTTCGTGGCGCGGGGGCCCTTCTGGCCCTGCTCCACCTCAAACTCGACGCTCTCGCCTTCCGCCAACGACTTGAAACCCTCGCCGAGGATGTCGTTGTGGTGGACAAACAGGTCTCCGCCCTCGTCGGACGTGACAAACCCGTAGCCCTTGCTGTCGTTGAACCACTTCACCTTGCCAGTAGGCATTCTATGCCTCCTTCTGCAAACGGCACGTTGGATTCGCGAAAGGTACGCAGGTAAGCGTGTTTGATAACATCGCCCCCGTGAACCATGCAAACATGCCCGCCTGCCACACGGACCTCGCGACGGGAAGGGAAACACTTCCACAAAACCCCGCCGCGCCTTTCAACAACCGTGAGTATGACCCCGAGAATCGGGATTGTCAAGCGGATTCTCCGGATTTTTTGTGGGGACAGGGCCGGTGCGGGCCGTGCCTCGGCCGCCGTGGGTTCAGTGGTTTTTGTGATTTTTGGCCAATGGTTCTTGACACGCCGAAAAGTTTTGGTATTGTCTGCGAGTCGTCGTCGGCCCGCGTGCCGTTGTCTGGTTCTGTCGTGGCGCGGGGCGGGGGCGCATTTGTCAGAATTGATGTGTGCATTGTTGTGCTCATGATATAATGCACAGCAGGCCGGGGTTGCGTGTCAGGAGACGGCATGAGCGTCAAGTGTGTCACTCGGGAGAAGTTTCCCGAGTTCGTAGCCCGGGCCACTGAAGGCCACGAGCTTTACGGCCAGCAATCTTCGGACGGCGCGGACCCGCACATGCTGCGGCTCGGGCCGGAGCAGATCGCTCTCGGCGGGGCGCGGGCTGTCGAGCCAATCAAGTCCTTCCTCTTTCCCCCGCGTGAAGACCTCGGCGAATATTTCGCGGATGACAACGAGCCGGACGCTCCGGCCGTCGCGCTCGTGGGCGTCACGGCCTGCGACCTCCGCGCTCTCAAGGTGCTGGACCAGGTGTTCCTCGGCGGCGATTTCAAGGATCCCGGATATGAGAAGAGGCGACAGAATCTCCTCGTCGTTTCGATGGATTGCACTCGGCCGTTCGACGTCTGCTTCTGCACGTTCTTCGACGAGCCCCCTTACCCGAAAGACGGATACGACCTCAACCTCTCGCCGCTTGCGGGAGGAAAGGACGGCTATCTCGTGGAGGCAGGTTCCGAGAAGGGCCAGAAGCTTCTGACCGGTGAGGCCGGGCTCGCCGACGCCACGGCCGAGCAGATTGCGAAGCGCGACGAACAGCGCAAGCAGTCGGCCGAGGTCGTCGACCGGCAGGCGAAGGAGGCCGGCCTGACCGCGACCGAGGGGATCGCCGAGCGGTTCCAGAAGAGCCGCGACGACGACGCGGAGTTCTGGAAGAAGCACGCCGACAAGTGCGTCGAGTGCGGCGCGTGCAACTTCATCTGCCCGACGTGCCACTGCTTCCTGCTCGTGGACGTCGAGGAGAGCGGCAAGTTCAAGCGGTTCAAGGACTGGGACTCGTGCCTTTACCCCGCGTTCGCGCGCGTCGCGGGCGGGGCGAACCCACGCGGCCGGCGCGTCGAGCGCCTTCAGAACCGGTTCGAGAAGAAGTTCGACTTTCTGCCGTCGACCGTGGGGCTCTGGGGCTGCACCGGCTGTGGCCGATGCACACAGGCGTGCGCGGGTGACATCGACGTGCGCGAAGTCTTGAAAGATATCCTGAAGAGCTAGCTCAAGGAACGCGACTGATGCAGCACCCTTACCGGCCGATCAAGACAGAGGTTCTGGACGTCGTCAGCGAGTCCCCGAGCATCAAGACCTTCGTCCTTCGTCCCAAGACGCCCATACCGTTCAAGACCGGCCAGTTCATCGAGATGACGGTTCCGGGCGTCGGCGAGGCCCCGTTCACGCCGTCCTCTTCGCCCGAAATCGCAGAGCAGATGGACGTGACGATAATGAAGGCCGGCAAGGTGACGTCCCTGATACACGAGCTCGAGCCGGGCGCGACCGTCGGCCTGCGCGGCCCGTACGGCAAGGGATACCCGCTGGACGAGTTCGCGGGCAAGGACATCCTCATCCTGGGCGGCGGCGTCGGGCTGGCCCCGCTTCGCTCGCTCTTGTACGCGCTCTACGCCGACCCGGGCAGGTTCAAGCGTGTCGTCCTCTGCTACGGCTCCAAGACGCCCGAGGACGTGATATACAAGAAGCAGGTCGACGAGTGGCGCGGGATGAGCCAGGTCGAGCTACACCAGTCGGCGGACAAGGCCGGCGACGGCTGGAAGCATTCGGTTGGCGTCGTCACCGTGCTGCTCGACGACGTCAAGATCGACCCGGCGAAGTCGGTCGGCATCGTCTGCGGCCCGCCCATCATGATGAAGTTCGGTACGCTGAAGCTCATCGACCTCGGGTTCGGCGACAGCCAGATATACCTTTCAATGGAAAAGAACATGAGCTGTGGCGTCGGGAAATGCGGCCATTGCCGGCTGGGCCCGTACTACGTTTGCAAGGACGGGCCAGTTTTCACGTACGACCAGCTCAAGGGCATCGACAAGATCTGGGACTGAGACAGGCCATGCCAAAGAGAGTCATCGTAAACCTCGACGTGCTCCGGCAGAATCCGGACTGCAAGGCCGAGTGCAGTTATCCGTACCGGAAGCCCGCGCACGTCGCCGGGCCGACCTGGCTGAAGCAGACGGCCGCGTTCGAGGTTTTCTGCCGGCGCTGCGACGACCACCCCTGCGTGAACGCCTGCCCGAACGAAGCCCTCGAGCAGATGGAAGACGGCAAGATCAAGCGATACAACATGCGCTGTACACAGTGCGACTCGTGCCTGGTCGCGTGCCCGTTCGGGACGATTGTGCCGGCCGCGCTGGTGTTCCGCGACACTATGTGCGACCTGTGCGTCGGCCGGGACGACCCGGCGCCTCTGTGCTGCCGTACGTGTGAGTGCGGCGCCCTGACCTGGCAGGACGTGCCGGATGAGCCCGGCGACGACGGGCTCCGTGTGCTGAACGAACGGCTCGCGGTTCGCACCAAGGTTTTCAACAAAGTAGAGCCACCGCTCAGGAAGAAACAATGAGCAGTCCCTGGCACTTGCTCGGACTCCTGGTCTTTCCCGGTTTCATTTTCATGGCCGCCGTCGGCATGCTCGTGAGCTGGGTGGACAGAAAAGTCACCGCGCGCGTCCAGTATCGCGTCGGCCCGCCCGTGTTGCAGCCGCTGTGGGACCTCCTGAAGCTGATTGGCAAGGAGACCGTGGTGCCGCGCGGCGCGTCTCGGGTGGCGTTCTTCGGCGCCCCGCTGATCGGGTTGGCCGGGGCCGTCTTCGTCGGTACGATGCTCGGCTACGCGATGTTCTTTCACATGGGTTTCAACGGCGACGTCATCGTCGCGCTCTACCTCCTGGTCCTGCCCTCGCTCGCCATCATCCTCGGTGGGAGCGCGTCGAGGAACCCAATCGCATCGGTGGGCGCGAGCCGGGAGATGAAACTGACTCTCGGGTACGAACTTCCGTTCATCCTGGCCCTGCTTGTGCCGGTCGTGAAGGTGTCGATGGCCGGCGGCGCCGGCCCTCTCACGCTGACCGGCCTGCTCGCGTACCAGGCGGAGCACGGCTCGTTCGCCGCGAGTTTCTCCGGCCTGCTTGCGCTGGTCGTGGCCATCATCTGCACGCAGGCGAAGATGGCGCTCGTGCCGTTCGACCAGGCCGAGGCGGAGACCGAGCTGACGGGCGGCGCGCTGGTCGAGTATTCCGGCCCGGCGCTGGCCGTGTTCAAGTTGACCAAGATGCTGATGTTCTACGCCGTGCCGATGTTCGTTGTTGCGGTCCTCTGGGGCGGGTTCGGAAACTCTCCGGGCGGGATCGTGCTCGGCGTTGTCAAATACCTGGTGCTTGTTGTCGTGATCACGTTAGTCCGCAACACCAACCCGCGCGTCCGCATCGAGCACGCGGTGAAGTTTTTCTGGGGTCCGGTGACCGCGCTGGCCGTGATCGCGATGGTTCTTGCAGTCTGGCCGAAGTGGTAGGAAGCATATAATGGGCGTTACCGTCAAGGCCTTGATGAAATCACCGTGGGTCTTCCACGTCAGTGCGGGCTCGTGCAATAACTGCGACATCGAGATACTCGATTGCCTCTGCCCGCGGTTCGACATCGAGCGGTTCGGCGCCGTCCTCATCGGCAGTGTCCGCCACGCCGACGCGCTGATAATCACCGGCGCGATGAACCGCAAGTCGGCCCTGCGGGTCCGGCAGCTTTATGACCAGGCCGCGAAGCCCTGCCTCGTGATCGCGATCGGGGCTTGTGCGCTCGGCCAGGGCGTTTTCCGCGACAGCTACCCGATGGTGCAGCCGCTGGACGAGGTTCTGCCTCCCGGCGCGGTCACCGTGTACGTGCCCGGGTGTCCGCCCAAGCCCGAGGCGATGATTGCCGGCGTGGTCAAGGCGCTCGCCCAGCTCCAGCCGGCCGCCAAACCCGAGGGAGCAGAGAAGGAAGCCGCAGATGTCCAGTGAACAGGTTATTGACCGGCTCAAGAACGCGCTCGGCGACAAACTGAAGGGCACGTTCGCGCAGACCGCCCTGCGGATATACGCCGAGGCCGACCCGGCCGACATCGTCGAGGTCACGCGCGTCATCCATAATGACCTGGGCGCCCGGTTCGTGATCGCGTCCGGCATGGAGATGGAGACGGATTTCGAGGTGCTGTATCACTTCGCGTTCGAGAACATGCCGCCGCCGTGCCCGCTCGTCACCGTCCGCGTGCACCTCGACCACGAGAAGCCGTTGGTCGATTCGATAACGTCCGGCGTGCCCGCGGCCGCGTGGATCGAGCGCGAGATGCACGAATTGCTGGGCATAGAGTTCAAGAACCACCCCAACATGAAGCCGCTTCTGCTGGCTGAAGACTGGCCGAAAGACGTACACCCGCTTCGCCGCGGCAGGCCGTGGGAGGGGAAAGTAGACAGGAAGATATGAGCAGTACAAAACCGGAAGTCACCAAGAGCATCGTCCCCATCGGACCGTTCCATCCCCTGCAGGAAGAGCCCGAGCTTTTCCGCCTGCACGTGGACGGCGAGACCGTCGTGGACGTCGACGTGGACATCGGCTGGAACCACCGCGGGATCGAGAAGCTCGCGGAAGACCGCACGTGGGACCAGGTCACGTTCCTGGTCGAGCGCATCTGCGGCATCTGCTCCAACTCGCACCCCCTCGCGTATGTCCAGGCGGTCGAGGACTGCGCCGGCGGCGTCGAGGTGCCCGAACGGGCGCTCTACATTCGCACGTTCGTCGCCGAGCTCGAGCGGCTCCACAGCCATCTCCTGTGGGTCGGGCTCGCCGGCCACTTCCTCGGGTACAACACCGTCTTCATGTGGGGATGGAAGTATCGCGAGCCCGTGCTCGACATCTTCGAGGAGCTGACCGGGAACCGGAACCACTACGCGATGATGAAGCCCGGCGGCGTTCGCCGCGACTTCGACGAATCGCTCTTCCCCAGCGTCCACAAGCGGCTCGACGAGGTCTGGAAGCAGCTCGAGCTCATCGCGGGCGCCGTCACCGACGACCCCGTGCTGCACGCGCGGCTCAAGGGCATCGGCGTCTTCAGCAAAGAGGACGCCGTCCGCTACGGCGCGCTCGGGCCGACGTCGAGGGCATCGGGCATCCCCGCCGACATCCGGCATGAGGACCCGTACGCCGCATACGACCGCCTCGACTGGAAGGTCATCACGACGCAGAACGGCGACGTCTACGACAAGGCCATCCTGCGCGTGCTCGAGAGCTTCGAGTCGATCAAGATTCTCAGGCAGTGCATGGACAACATGCCGAAGGGCGAGATCGACGCCAAGATGAAGGAAGTGCCCCCGGGCGAGGGCATCGGCCACGCCGAGGCCCCGCGCGGCGAGACGTTCCATTACGTCCGGTCCGACGGCACGAACAGCCCGATCCGCCACAAGGTGCGCGCCCCGACGTTCATGAACCTGCCGACCTGCAAGGCGACCGTGGTGGGTGAATCCATCACCGACGCGACCATCATCCTGGCCGCGATCGACCCGTGCTACTGCTGCACCGAGCGGCTGGCCGTGGTCGATGCCGATTCGAAAAAGGCGCTGATGACCGGCAAGGACCTGGTCCGGCTCTCCCAGGAAAAGACCTCGCGCGTCCGAAAGGAACTCGGTTTATGAGTCTTTTGATCTGGCCGATCGCCATACCGATTGTCGCGGGCATCCTGGCGCTTTGCTCCCCCCGCGGCCTCGGACGGTGCATGAGATGGTTCGCGGTCCTCGTCACGGCCGCCGTCCTGGCCCTCTGCATCACTTTGTACGCGGACAGGCCCGAGCCCTGGGCCGTCAACGGCCTAGGCCTTCTCAGTCTTGACAAACTCAGCGCACTGATCCTGCTGGGCTCGGGGTTCTTTTCGTTCCTCATTACCGTGTACTCCGCCGGGTTCTTCAAGGACGGGGACGTGTCGGAGGGGTACTACTACGGCAACATTCTGCTCTCGACGGCCGCGGCCTGCGGCGTCGCTCTTTCGAGCAACCTCATCCTGCTGGCCGTGTTCTGGGGCCTTCTCGGCATCCCCCTCTATCTGCTGATCACGGCCGGATCCGACCGCGGCACCGCCGCCGCGAAGAAGACGTTGCTCATCCTGGGCGGGACGGACTCGGTCCTCCTCCTGGGCATCGCCGCGTTCTTCGTCTCGACGGGCGGGGCGGGCTTCAACATGTTCGACAACGCCGTGCCGGTCCCGGTGGCCGGCGTCACGGCATGGTTCGGCGTCATCTGCATCATCATCGCCGCCCTTGCCAAGGCGGGCGCGATGCCGTTCCACACGTGGGTGCCCGACGCGTGCGAGGCCGCGCCGGCGCCGGCCGCGGCGCTGTTGCCTGCGGCGCTGGACAAACTGCTCGGCATATACCTGCTCGCGCGGGTGTTCATGACGATGTACGAGATACCGAACGGGCTTCGCATCGCGTGCATGCTCGTCGGAGCGTCCACCATCGTCTTCGCCGTGATGGCCGCGATGATACAGCACAACCTGCGCCGACTGCTCGGCTTCCACGCCGTCAGCCAGGTCGGGTACATGGTTATCGGCATCGCGACCGGGTCGGCCATCGGTGTTGTCGGCGGTGTCTTTCACATGGTGAACCATGCCATCTACAAGAGCTGTCTTTTCCTGACGGCGGGCGCGGCCGAAAGAAAGACCGGCGAAACCGAACTCGACAAGATGGGCGGGCTGGCGAAGGTCATGCCGCTCACATTCGGGGCGGCCGTGGCCGCGGCGTTCGCGATTTCCGGCGTGCCGCCACTGAATGGATTCGCGTCGAAGTGGATGATCTACAACGGGATCATCTCGGCCAAGGGCCTCGGCACCGGGTGGATGGTGGTCGTGCTTGTCGCCGCGATGTTCGGCAGCGCTCTGACGCTTGCGAGCTTCGTCAAGGTCCTTCACTCGGTCTTCCTCGGACAGCCGAAGAAGTCCGAGCGCGAGGGCGCGAAGCCCGGGTGGCTCATGCGGGCGCCGATGCTGGCGCTGGCGCTCCTGTGCGTGGTGCTCGGCGTCTTTGCCGTGGGGCTCGGCGTGAAGGAGCTGATCCTTCCTGCGCTGGCGCCGACGTTCGACCAGGCGGCGTTCGACGCGTCGAGCGGCGGGCTCTGGTCCTCCGGCGCGGCGACGTTGCTGCTCGTCGCCGCCCTCGCCGTCGGCGCTCTGATTTACGTGTTCGGCACGTTCGCGAAGGCACGCGAGGACGAGTCATACATCGGCGGCGAGATAGGCGCCCGGGCCGAGATGTACGATTTCGAAGGAATCGAGTTCTACAAGACGGTCGGCGAACTCCCCCTCCTGAAGCGGCTCTACAGGCAGGCGGAGGCCAGGTGGTACGACCTATATGAACAGCTCCGGCGGCTCACGTTCTACGCATCGGGCTGGCTCCGCAAACTCCACGACGGCCTGTTGCACACGTATGTCACGTGGTGTGTGCTCGGGCTGGTGATTGTTCTCTGGTGGCTCTTGTATTCGTTCAAGATACTCGGACGCTCCTTCTAGACCGGGAAGGGTCTTTGCAGATGCTGATGAACCTTATCGTCGTGCTGCTGATGTTCGTGGCGATCGGCGCGATCATCGCCATCTGGACCCGCGACCTTCTTTCCGCCCTGATCGCGATGGGCGTGGTCGGGTTCACGAGGACGGTCGTCTTCGTCCTTCTTCGCGCGCCTGACGTGGCGATCACGCAAGTCGTGGTGGAAGTTCTGCTCCTGGTCATATTGATCCGGAGCGCGGTGCGACGCGAGGTGCACACGGTCGAGGGCGGCCGGAAGTCCGCGGGAGCCGCGCTTGCCGCGGCGCTCGTCGTCGTGATGCTCGTGCTCGGCGTCATCGCCGTCCGCGAGCTGCGGCCCTTCGGCGAGCCGCTCGAGCAGCGGGCCTGGGACGCGCCCGCTCTGACCTATATCGACAAGGGCACGGAGCAAACCGGTGCCGGGAACATAGTCACCGCGGTGCTGCTGGATTACCGCGGCTACGACACGCTGGGCGAGGCCACGGTCCTGTTCACGGCCGTGGTCGGAGCCATCGCACTGTTGAGGCGCAAGAGCAGGAGGAGCGGCGTGGAAGCGCCGGACGAAGGATGAAGAATCTGGCCGCGGAAGAACGCGAAGGGATGAGCGTGATCGTGGGCACGGTAACCCACTGGGTTTGTGCCTTCATCATCCTGTACGGTTTGTACATCGTGGCCTACGGCCACCTCACGCCCGGCGGGGGATTCGCCGGCGGCGTCATCCTTGCCTGCGGGTTCATGATACTGATGCTCGCGTTCGGCAAGAGGCGCCTGGTGAGCATGCTGCCGATCTCGCGGGCCGCAATGCTCGACTGCGTCGGGGCGTTCCTCTTCTGGCTGCTCGCGTTCGGCGGGATGCTGTTCGTCGGCAACGTGTTCTTCAAGAACTTCCTGCCTCACGGCGGACGGCTCCGCCTGTGGAGCGCC
>Ga0180436_10005315_pt1 | contig 11418 bp, 7 predicted proteins | sample SS_ome_2_FD_132434 | JGI IMG/M metagenome (GOLD analysis project Ga0180436, IMG submission 132434) | Hypersaline lake sediment archaeal communities from the Salton Sea, California, USA - SS_3_S_2 metaG | ecosystem: Environmental > Aquatic > Non-marine Saline and Alkaline > Hypersaline > Sediment...
CGCGAGTTGGAAAACGCTCCAGGCACCCCGCTTCGCTCGGAGCCAGTCCCCTTTCCCATACAAGCCCCCCGGCGCGAGCCGGGGGGACTGCGGGTCGTTGGGCCTTCCCTGCCCCCGAAGCCCCCGCCACCGGAACGTCAGAACGTCAGGCTGTCCTCCGCGAAGACCTCGCGGCTCTCGTAGGCGTGGAAGAGCCGGGAAATCCGCTGCGAGAGCATCTGCAGAAAGAGCGATCGAAACTCGGCCTCGGAGCGGTCGGCGGCCGGAATCGCGTTGTTTGCCGGGAAGGCGAAGTCGTCGATCCGTTTCTGGAAGACGAGCTTTTTCTCCTCGAGGTCGTAGACCTTCACGTGGGCCGTGGCTCGGCCGCGGTAGAGCGTCGATCCTTCATGGAAGCGAAACTCCTCCAGGTCGATGCCCACGACATAGTCTGCCTCCAAGGCCTTGCCGACGGTCTGATAATCGACCCAGGCGTTCTCGTCGATCCAACGGGCCACTTCATGCTGCCCGACGACATCCGAGCGGCGGACGTTCTGCTCGATCTGCATGCCGACCAGCGAGGCGAGCTCGCGGGCCGAGCCGGCGTCGGTGAACTCCAGTTCGATGATCGGCCTGCAGACCACGGCAACCTTCTTGCCCTTGAGTTCCGTGAACTCCGCCGGCACGTCGGCCGGCTGCACGAGATAGGCGACCGTCAGCAGGGTCGAGCAGCCGGTCGCCGCCGGGAGCAGAAGCAGGGCCAGGAGGGCGAGCCAACGGGCGGAGGCGGGCATGGGCTGATTCCTTCAGTCAAAGGCGTTCCGAGCGGCGCAGGGCCGGGAGGCTAGCGGCAGCCGGAGGGCGGCTCAATGCCGCTTGGCCGCTCGGCGAACCGGCTGCCGGCATGGCACAATGAAGGGGCCTGGAGCCTTCCCATGTCCTCGATCTCCCCCATCCCCACCGCCGGTGCCGATGCACCGGCCGTCCGGGCGTTTCTGGCAGGCCTCTCGGACGGGCTGCCGGTCGAACCCGGTTCGTTTCCGGTGGTGGTCGGAGTTTCAGGCGGCGCTGACAGCGTCGCCCTGCTGCTCGGCCTGGTACAGCTGGGATTTCCCGCCGGAGGCCGGCTGGTGGTCGCGCACGCCGAGCATGATCTGCGGGCTGAGGCAGCCTCGGACCGGGCGTTCGTGGAGCGGTTGGCGAAGCGTCTTGGCCTTGGCTGCATCACCCGTCGGCTCCAGGTCGCGGAGGGACCCGGGGGCGAGGGGCTCGAGGCCCGCGGCCGGCGGGAACGCTATGCCTTCCTGGCCGAGGCCGCCCACGACGTCGGCGGCCGCCACGTTCTGATCGCCCACACGGCCGACGATCAGGCGGAGACGATCCTCCACAACATCCTGCGGGGCACCGGATCGGCCGGTCTGGCCGGGATGCCACGGTGCCGGATCCTGGCTGACGGTGTGGCCCTGCTGCGGCCGCTCCTCCGGCTGCCGCGGCAACTGGTGCGGCCCTTTCTCGAGGCTGTCGGCCAGGAATGGCATGAGGATCTCACCAACGCCGACACCGCCCGGGCCCGCAACTTTCTCAGACACGAGGTCCTGGTTCGCTGCCAAGCCGGGCCCTATCCGGCAGCCGGTGAGGCGCTAAATCGGCTTGGCCGCCAAGCCGGCAGGGCGGCCGGCCTCCTCGCCGAGGCCGTGTCGCACGTGCTTAGCCAGGCCGGCAGCCGGCAGCCTGATGGGGCGGTGGTGTTTCGAAGCCGGGATCTCGTCGGGCTCGGCGGACCGCTTCTGGCCGAGATGCTTCTCGCCCTCTGGCGGCGGGAAGGCTGGCCCCGCCGCGACATGACCGCTGCCCGATACGAGGCGGTTGCCGACCTGCTGGCGGCCGCGGCCGGTGGTGATCGGGCTGCCGGCGGGCTCGATTTGCCGGGTGGGCTGCGGGCGGCGATGGAAGGCGACGGGCTGGTCCGGATCGGACCGCCCCGGCTCAGCCCTCGCCAGGCCCCTCGGCACCTCCGGTAAACAGCTCGGGATCGAGGGTCTTCTGGCGATAGCCGCCGCCCAGCCGAAACAGTCCGATCAGGATCATGTAGCAGGCAAACATCGTGGCCGGCACGATGGAGGTGAGTTGGAGTGCCCGCCGGCCACCGGCCAGCCCGGCAGCCTCGACCAAGGGCTTGTCGTGCGCCGCCTGCGGTTCGGCCACCGTCTTCCACCAGTCGACGAGCGACTGCTGGCTGGCGATCGCCTCAGGCTTGGCACCCTGCTCTTTGAGCAGGGCCAAGGCCCGCCTGGCCTCCTTGCCGCCATCCTCGAGGATCCCGACCTTGGCCCCGTCGAGGCCGACGGTCTCGAGCCAGAGGAAGGAGTTTTCGCTGCCTGCCTTGTAGCGATCATAGACGTCGCTATCCGCCGCCCGGAGGGCGGCCGAGGCATGGTCGTCTTGGAGAAAGCCGATCCCCGGCCCTCCGAGCAACCCGGCGGAGAGCATCCCGACCCCGCCAATGGCCCCGATCGTGATCGCGCCCCCCTTGGGAAACTGCTCGCTGACGACGCCCAGCATCGTCGGCCAGAGGAAGGTCTTGCCGATCCCGTAGATCGTCGCGGCCACGACGCACATCCAGACCTCTTCGGCGTTGCCCAGCAGGGTCAGGCCGGCCGCCCCGAAGGCCGCCGACACCGCGAGCAGCCCCAGCGGGGAGATCCGCTCGACGATCGGCCCGGCGAAGAACCGCAGCAAGAACATCAGCCCCGAGGTGTAGACGAACAGCAGCAGCCCCGAGGCTTCGCTCGCCATGATCCCGCCGGTGATCTTGGCGATCCAGGAGTCGGTGCCGAGTTCCACATAGCCCACCATGGCATGGATCAGCATCAGCGCGGCCAGCAGGAGATGGCCGACGCGGAATTTAGTGGCGGCGCCGAAGGCGAGCAGCAGACCGGCCGCCAGTCCGCCGGCCAGCAGGGGCGAGAGCCCCAGGTCGCTCTTGAAGAAGAGGGCCAGCAGGCTACAGATGACCGCCGCGCCCAGCAGCCCGAGTTCGCCGAGCATGTCGCGATACCGCACGCCCGAGACGCTCGCCTCGCTGCGGGGGAATCGCTGGCCGGCCATCATCACGCCGTAGAGAATCACCGGCACGAGAAACAGCGAAATCTGGATCTGCCAGGCCACCGGCTTGGTTTCCTCGCCGCCAGCCATGAAGTAGCTGGCCAGGCCTCCCACGATCAGTCCGCCGGGCCAGCCGGCGTGGAGAATGTTGAGATAGTGGGTCTTCTGCTGGGGAAAGAGCGTGGCGACAAGCGGATTGACGACCGCCTCGGCGATCCCGTTGCCGATCGCGAACAGGAACATGCCCCAGAAGAGACACTGGAAGGCGAGCGGCTTGCCGCCTGCTTCAAAGGCAGGGCCCGTGGCAAGCGTGAGGGCCGCCGAGACCAGGTGCATGCCGAAGGCAAGAAACATCAGGGTTCCGAAGCCGATCCGATCGGCGATCAGGCTCGAGAGCAGGATGATGATCCCGAAGCCGGTCAGGCCCCCACCGGTGATCGCGCCAAGTTCCGTCTGCGTGAATCCGTACTGCTCGGCCCACTGGCCCAGGATGCCAGCCCGAATCGAGAACCCCACGCCGGCAGCGAGGATGGCCATGAAGCCGGCCCAGAGGAGGCGGTGGGCGTTGGAGACTGGTCCGGCGTCGCGCTTGCCCGCCGTGATCGAGGAAGACGTCATGGGTTGCGTGCCGGAAGAATGAAAAAACGAGGCAACTCAGCGCGAGCTGGCAAGGCCGGGAGCCCCAACCCGTTGCGGAAGAACGGCGATGAATATAGCGACCGGTCAGGCTGGGAGAAATGGCGAGGCTGCGGGCCGGCAATGACCGGGGCCGAGCCGTGACCCTCTTCTTGACCCTCCCGATGGTCCCCCCGTACTGTCCCGCTCCCGTGGGAATCGGCCACCGGCGGCGGCGGGCGTCCGCCGTCACGGTTCCGCAGACCTGTCGTCGCAACGCCGCGTGAAGCCTCTCGCCGACACCCTCTGGTCGCTCGTCCGCTGGACGCTGCCGCTGACAGTCGCCGCCGTGATCGTGGCCGTGGCGCTCGGATCGCATCGGGTCAGCGAGGAGGTGCGGCGGCGTGTCGAGAGTCGGCTCCAGGCCCGCTTTCCGGAACTGCGGGTCGAGGTCCGCAGCGCCAGCCTCGTCGAGGGGGAGGGGATCATCATCCGCGGCGTCTCCTTCGCCGCCCGCGACGCGGCTCGTGGCAATGAACTGCTGGCCATCGAGGAGATTCACCTCGGCTGCGGAACCAGCCTCACGGAATTGGCTGCCGGCGAGCCGCAGATCAGGTCGGTCCGGCTCCGCCGGCCGGTGGTGCACGCCCGCCGCGATCCCGGCGGGCATTGGAACGTCGCGCCGCTGCTCGAGGCCCGCGGGGCAGGGCTCGGCGTGCCGGTCGACGTCGAAGATGCCACGCTGGCGGTCGTCGACGAGGCCCACGGACGGGAGTTCCAGCTTCGCACGATCGCGGTCGAACTGCGGCCCGAGGGGGACAGCAACGGCCAGCAGCGAACCTCGCTGCGGGGCAGAGTGGGTGGAGACCTGTTTGATCGAGCCGAGTTCGAGGGGCAGCTCGACGCCGACGGAGCCTTCTCGCTGGAGGGACTCGTAGAGGCGATCGAGCTCTCTCCCAGGCTGCGGGCCCTCCTGCCCGCCACCGCACCGACCGATGCCTGGGCAGGCGGGCTGCGGGGCCGACTCGATCTCGAGTGGACGGCCAGCGGATCGCTTACCGCTCTGGAAGCGGCTGATTTCACGATCGATGGGCGGCTCGAGGGCGGGCATTTCGAGCATGCCTCACTCCCGCAGGCGGTCAGCGATATTTCGGCCGTCTTCACTGCCGACCGCGCGGGCGTCCGCTGCACGCGGCTGGAGGGACATTCGGGATCGACGCTCCTGCGGGCCGCCGGCGAGCTCGCCGGCTGGGATGACGCCGGCGATTTCACAGCGGTCCTGGAGGCGGAACGGCTGCTCGTCGGCCGCCACTGGGAGCCCTTTCTGCCCGCTTCGCTGGCCTCCCAATGGAGCAAGGTGCTGCCCGCCGGCGAGGTCGATCTGCGGGCCACCCTCAACCGTCGGCAGGGAACCCTGGCAACCGATCTTTCGGTGCGGTGCCGCAACGTCTCCCTCACCTACTACCGCTTTCCCTACCGGGTCGATCGCACGGTCGGGACCGTCACCTACCGAAACGGCCAGGTGGCGATGCATCTGACGGGATCGGCCGGGGGCCACCCCGTCCACGTGGAAGGCAGCGTCGACGTTTCCCGGCCCGGCAAGCCGGGGCGTGTCGAGGTCCGCGGCGAGGGGATGCGAATCGACGAGGCGCTGCTGGCGGCCCTTCCCGCCCGCAAGGCGGAGATCGTGCGGCGACTGCGGGCGACCGGCACCTTCGATTTCGCCTTTCGGCATGACCGGGATCCGGGCTTCGAGAAGGGCTACCACAACACGCTGGGGATCCGATTGACCCGCTGCACCATGGCCTACGCGGGGTTTCCCTATCCGCTCTCGAATCTCACCGGCAGCATCCAGATGAACGGCAGGACCTGGGCGATTCGTGATGTCCGCGGCACCAACGACACGGGGCGGATCCGATGCAGCGGCATGCTTGAGCAGGACGCGGGGGAGGGTGGAGAGCTCACGCTCCATCTGACGGGAACCGGGATCGTCTTGGAGCAGGAGTTGCGGGATGCCCTCCCGCCGGGGATGCAGCGGATCTGGGATGACGTCGATCCCCGGGGCACTGCCGAGTTCACCGCCCGGGTTCTCCATCGGGTGGGCAGCCGAGAGACCGAGGTCGAGCTGGAGGCCGCCCCGCTCGGCGACACCGTGTCGATCGAGCCGGCCTGGTTTCCCTATCGCCTCGAGCAGCTCCGGGGGCGGCTCTCCTGGCGGGATGGGCGGCTGCGGTTCGAGGAGGTGCGCGGGGTCCACGCCCGGACCACCGTCTCCACCGAGGGCAGTTGTCGGTTCACGGCCGACGGCGGCTGGCATGTCTCTTTCGAACGGCTCACCGCCGACCGCTTCCGGGCCGATCACGACGTCTTGCGGGCACTGCCCGCCGGGCTGCAGCAGGCGGTCGCGGGTGTCGGACTCAAAGGGCTGCTGTCGGTCGATGGGGCCCTCGACATCTATTCCACCGCTCCCCGCGAGGTGGCCCTCCCCGATGGGCGAACCGAACTCGTCCCCGGCCCGGCGGCCGCGGCCTGGGACATGCAGCTCGACATGGAGCAGGCCACGCTCGATGTCGGCGTGCCGCTGGAGCATGTGCATGGCGGCATCCGGCTGCGAGGCACCAGCGACGGGCAGTCGTGGCGATCGCTTGGTGACGTCGCCATCGACAGCGCGATCTGGCGGGGGCTCCAGGTGACGGCCCTCCGCGGGCCGCTGGTGGTCGATCCCGCGGGCGCTCGCTTCGGGGCTCCGGCGGCCGCGGTCGCGGAGCCGGGCGCGGCTCGCCGGCTGACGGGGCGGCTGGCCGGTGGCACGCTCCTGATCGACGGCAGCGTGGCGGCCGGGGAGGCGGGTCGATTCACGGTGGCGGTCTCGTTGGCAGACGCCGACCTGGAGCGGATCGCCGCCGATCTGTCCGGCGGCCCGACGGCCTCACGCGGCCGGGTGCATGGTGTCGTCGAGGTCAGCGGCTCGCGGGCCGGCAGCCATTCCCTTTCGGGCCAGGGCCAGGTCCGGCTCCGCGATGCCGATCTCTACGAACTGCCGGTGATCGTGGCCCTGCTCAAGATCCTCCGGGTCAAGGCACCCGATCGCACCGCCTTTGAGAGCAGCATGGTCGATTTCCGGATCGAAGGACCACGAGCCTACTTCGATACGATCGAGCTGTCCGGCGATGCCATCAGCCTCGTCGGAGCGGGCGAGATCGATCTGGATTCCAACATCAAGCTGACGTTCCGGCCGATCATGGGCGAATCGGAGTCGCAGTTGCCCGCCATGAAGCGGCTGCTGGGCGGGGCGGGCGGGCAGTTCATGCTCGTCCACGTCGACGGGACCCTGGGGGAGCCTGTCACCTCGACGGAAGCCTTCCCCACGCTGGCCGCGGCGGTTCAGTCGCTCCAGGCTCAGCGTCGCGTCCCGGGCGGACAACGCGGGGACGGCAACCGATGACGCGGAGCCATGGTGGTAGAGTAGGGAGATCGTAGCGGCGGGCATCCCATGCCAGCCGGCCCCGGGAATGATCTGACGATGAAGTTCGTAAAGATGCACGGTGCAGCAAACGACTATGTCTACGTCGACTGTTTCACGGAGGCCCGTCCGGCTGATCCCGCCGGGCTGGCGCCGCGGATCGCCGACCGGCACCGGGGCGTTGGCGGTGACGGGCTGATTCTGGTCGAGCCGTCCGAGCGGGCCACGGCGCGGATGCGGATGTTCAATGCCGACGGCAGCGAATCCGAGATGTGCGGCAACGGCGTCCGCTGCGTCGCCCACCTGGTCGTGGCCCGGGGCCGGGCTCCGGCCGGCCAGGTCACGATCGAGACCGGCCGCGGCGTGCTCGACCTCGATGTCCGGCCGACGGGGCCGCGGACCTCGCTGGTTCGCGTCGCGATGGGCGAACCGCTCCTGGAGGCGGCTGAGATCCCGGTGGTTGGGCTGGGCACCGGCCGCATCATTGACGTGCCCTGCCCGGCGCTCGGCGCGGAAGAGCCCTGGTGGGCCGCCTGCGGGCTCGACCAGCGGATGACGTGCGTCTCCATGGGCAATCCGCATGTGATCCTTTTCTGTCGGGACGTGGCCGCGGTGCCGCTGGAGCGGATCGGTCCTCGGATCGAGCACCATGAGTCGTTTCCCAAGCGGATCAACGTGCACTTCGTGGAAGTCGTCACGCCGAGCCATGTCCGGATGCGGACCTGGGAGCGGGGCAGCGGGATCACGATGGCCTGCGGCACCGGGGCCTCGGCGGTCTGCGTGGCCGGCGTCCTGACGGGTCGCACGGCAAGCCGACTGGCGGCCGACCTGCCGGGAGGACGATTGGAACTCGAGTGGGACGGTTCAGGTCTGGTCTTCATGACCGGTCCGGCCGAAGAGGTCTGCGAGGGGATCTGGTTCGGCGACTGAGCGCCGGGTGGCCCGGCTGTGGTCCAGGGAGGGACATGAGGCGGTGAAACTGACGAGTCCTTTTTCGATCGGTGCCTGGTCGCTCGTTTCGACGGCGTCGATCCGGCAGTGGATGAAGACGCTCGACTACCGAGTGGTCTTCGGAGATCCGGAGGTCGACCCTGTTCATCCAGCCTACCGCGGAGCGAAGATCTATATCTTCTGGCACGAGAACATCCTCATGCCGCTCTACCTGCGGGGCCACTCCAACATCTCGATGCTCCTCTCACGGCATGCCGATGCCAACATCCTGGACCGGGTCGCTCGGATGATGGGCTTCGGTGTCGTCCGTGGCAGCACCTTTCGTGGCGGCTCGGTGGCCCTCCGTGAGTTGGCCGAGCAGGCGGCGGTCGGCAACCTGACGATCACGCCCGACGGCCCCCGCGGCCCCCGCCGCCGGCTCGCCCCCGGCTGCGTCTTTCTCGCCAGCACCCTGGGGATTCCGATCGTGGCGATGGGCCTGGGCTTTCAGCGGCCCTGGCGGCTGGGCACCTGGGACCGGTTCGCCATTCCTCGGCCCTGGTCACGGGCCCGCGGCATTGTCAGCCGGGCGATTCAGGTGCCTGCCGGCCTCGACCGCGACGGAATCGAATGGCATCGGCAGGGGATCGAGCGGCTGCTCAGCCATCTCTCCGATTCAGCTGAGGCGTGGGCGACGTCCGGCGGGCGGATGGAGGGGCAGCGTCCGGTCCGCAAGGAACCTTCGCGAGTGGCCCTTCAGGCAGCCCGCGATCCCGGTCGGCCCGGCGTGCCGTTGGCCGAGGAACTGGCCTGCCATGGTCTGCCGGATCCAGCCACCCTGGCAGCCGCCTGACGCTCAGCGGGCCTGGCCCTCGAGGCGTTGCTCGAGCTGGTCGAGCCGGGAGCGAAGCCAGCGGATCTCATCCTGCATCGCCGAAACGGCGCCTGCATCGAAGGAGGTGACCGGCCGGCGGGCCGTCGTGGGGGCGGTTGGTCGAGGCTGCTGCTCCAGCGCGGGGACGGTTGTCGGCGCCGGACCAGGACGCCCGACCAGCGCCTCTTCGAGAGGACGCTCGAGCGTCTGGAGCACCACCTCGGCCCGCTGGGATCCGCCACCAGGCAGGACATACTCGAGCGGCACCGGACGGCCGACGGGGCCGCTGGTCACCAGCCGGGTCAGCTCGGCCGGGGAAGCGACGGGCCGGTCGTCGAGCGACACGATGATGCTCCCCGGGGGCACGCCGGCCCGGGCGGCAGGCAGATCGGAGACGACCCCGATCACGTAGGCGCCGCGGGCCGCCGGCAAGTTGAACCGCGACTGGATGTCCTGATCGACCGGCAGTGTACGAACGCCCAACGCGGTGCGGCCGCGATCTGCCGAGCCGGCGGCTGCAGGACCCCCGTCGCGAGCTCGTTGAACGGTCGGCGGGCCTGCCGACGGGGGCGACGATGATGCCGGCGGCCGGGGTGATGCGGCTGCTTGCCCGACCGCAGCCGCCGGACGGCCGCTCGGTGCGGCGGGCCGTGACGGGGCGGCCACGGCGGGCGGCGGAAGTGTCGCAGCCGCGGGAGCTGCCACGCCGGGGGGCGGTGCAGGCACGGCCGCCGGTGCCGCCACCGCTGCCGGAGCCGCAGGGACGCTCGCTGGGCGGGGCCCTTCGGCGGTCGCTGCCCCGCCGTCGCCGTCTGCCAGGGCCGCCGCCGCACCCCAGGCCGATGCGACCCGCGGCCGGGACGTGGCCGTGATCGTGAGATCGGCGACCTGCCCGCCGCGGGCGATCGCCAGCCGCACCTCCTGGCCGGGCGCGACGGCCGTCATGGCCTGCGACACGTCATCGCTGCTCGTGAGCGGCAGCCCGTCGATCGCCCGAACCTCATCGCCAGGGCGGATGCCGGCAGCGGCGGCCGGGCCTCCGGCAGCCACCGTGTCGACCTCCCAGCGGCCTGCCGCGTCTGATTCGATCACTGCAAACCCAAGCCAGCCGCTGCCAGGGAGCGGCTGCTCCGTCGCCGCGTGGGCCACCTGATCCCCTGCGGCCGTTTCCGGCAGCGGCCTGATGGGCTGCGGTGCAAACCGGGGCGAGCGGGGCAGGGGCGAGGGCTCGGCGGCGGCCGGCGTCCCTGCCGAGGCGGCCTGCGGAACCCGCTGGGAGAATGGCAGGGCGATCGGCTCGCCAATCGAGATGTCGCCAGGCTGAAAATCAGCAGCGTCGTCGGCCACCGGCTCTTCCGCAGCAGCAGAGGAGCCGCCGTGGGCCGACACCGCCATCAGCATGGCAATCGTCACGACCAGGAGCCGATTCCGGGGCGGGCGGATCGCTCCGCTGAACCGGATTCGATGACGTCGCGACAGCTCCATTCCTCGCGCTCCGAAAGCGATTTTTTGTCCTGGAAAACCGAGGGCGGAAGTATACCGCGCTTTGACGTCGCTTCGATCGGTGGGCTGGCTGACGCGGAATTCCTGCCCCTTCCCGCCACCACGCACAGGTTGTGCACCATGCCGACGCGGCAGCGATGGCTGGTCCTCCGACCCGGCAAGCAACGCGATCACGATGCGATTCGCTGGTGCCATGAATCCTGCGCCCGCCGGCGATGCGTCTCGTTTGACAGCACTGCAAGCACTCCTATACTCGCGCCGGCTTTGCCACGCGGCAGTGACCCGCTCGCACGCACCGGTCGTGCATGACGTTGTCCGCCCCGTGGGAAGTATCCGGGCCGAAGGTTTGGCCCGCACGGAATGCACGAGGAAGGAGCCATGGGGAAAGCCGTCGCCGCCGCGACCGTCGGGACTCGCTCGCTTGCGGAAAGCGTGCGGGCGGCCTTCCGGGAACGGATCGGCGACGAGCGATTCGGCGTCTGGTTTGGCGACGCGTTGTGGCTTGATGGTGCCGACGGTCAGCGGCCGGGGATCGTGATTCGGGCTGGCCGGGGGGTGACCCACGAGTGGCTGCGGCGGACCTTCCGGGCCGAGGTCGAGGCCGTGGTGGGGCAGATCGGCGGGCGGGGCGTCCAGGTGCTCTGGGAGCCGGCCGCCGCAGCCGACCAGATCGCGTCGGGAGAACCGCCTGCCCGCCCGCTGGCGGTCGTGCGACCCCCGGAGGAGCCGCGTCCGCCGGCGGCCGAGCCGTCGCGGCGGCCAGGGCGGGGCCTCCAGCGGCTCGACGACTTCGTCGCCGGCTCCGGCAATCGCATGGCGCTGGCGGCTGTCGAGATGGCGGCCAGCCGGCCGGGGCAGATGTCGCCCACGATCATTCACGGCCCCAGCGGAGTCGGGAAGACGCATCTCCTGGAGGGATGCTGCAGCCGGTTCCGCGAGCAGCACCCCA
>Ga0180436_10005316_pt1 | contig 11418 bp, 8 predicted proteins | sample SS_ome_2_FD_132434 | JGI IMG/M metagenome (GOLD analysis project Ga0180436, IMG submission 132434) | Hypersaline lake sediment archaeal communities from the Salton Sea, California, USA - SS_3_S_2 metaG | ecosystem: Environmental > Aquatic > Non-marine Saline and Alkaline > Hypersaline > Sediment...
CGGCTCTCTGCAATCGATCAAGGCCGTCGGACTTTCGGGCATAAACGATTCGGGTGATGACATCGGCACCATAGGTCATTTGCTCGTTGTACGCCGTATGCTCGGCCACCACGCGGCCGGTGTTGAGGTCCACCAATTCGACGGATATCGTCGTGGTACCGATATCCAGGGCAACGCCCAGGTTTTCCCCTGAGGTATTCCCCGGGTCCACCCCCACCAGTCTGGGGGGGAAATCTTTCTCCGTATCCGACAATCCCAGAGACTGCGCCGGGTCGATCATCAACGTGGCGGTCACCGACCAGTCCCCTTTTCTTACCACTTCGGGCAAGTCCTTGATACACGACACGTCGGTGGCCACCCCGTGAATCTTGTACGATTTCTTCAATCCCTGCAAAAGCCGGGACCAATCGCTCTTGTTCTCATCCAAGCTGGGTGGCGTCAACACAAGAGGCACTCGCATCCCCATGGGGTTCAATTCCCATTCCGCCGCCACCGATGCAGGGTCAAAGGCAGACGCCCTGCGCTCCGATTGACCCATGTCCACGTTTTCCACCAAAAGGCCCCGCGGTCCCCTCGATTCGGGCGGAATCATGACTGCACAGTCCGATACCACGGTCGTCTGGCAAGCCAGTCGCCATCCCTCCCTATATTCCTCCGCTGTGATATGTTCACTCTCGGGACTGACCACTTCCCCTGATTCTACGATGATTCGGCACTTGCCACATACCCCTTGCCCCCCGCAGGAGGCATTGATATGAACGCCGGCAGCCAGCGCTGCATCCAACAGATTGGTTTTTTCATCAACCCGCACCGTCACGCCGCCGGGGTTGAAAGTGATTTGAATCTTCATAAACTGATGGACCTTTCCAGACTGCTTGCTTCCCTTTCCGATGTCGCCCGATTATCCGGATTACCTACCATGGATATGCCCGGGGAACAACTCTTCCCTTCCCAAACACAAAAGAGGCCGTCTGTTACACACCCAGACGGCCTCGCTTTCTCGGGGTATCCTCTCAGGGCTCTATTATTCCTTGTCTGTACCTTCAGCCGCCATACGCCGATAGATTTCGTAGCGTTCTTTCATGTCCTTTTCGGCTTCCTGAAAAAGCTTTTTGGCAATATCGGGAAACGTCCGGGTCAGACTGGAATAGCGCACTTCACCCATAAGAAATTCCTGAAAATCGCCCTTCGGCTCCTTGGAATCGAGCACCAGGGGATTCGCCCCCTCCGCCTTACGCCGCGGGTCGTATCGATACAACAGCCAATACCCGCAATCGACCGCCAGTTTCTCCTCATGTTGACTGCGACCCATATTCAACCCGTGATTGATACAGGGCGAATAGGCGATTACCAGGGACGGTCCCGGATAGCTCTCCGCTTCCAACATGGCCTTTAACAGCTGATTTTTATTGGCACCCATGGCCACAGAGGCGACATACACATATCCGTAGGTCATGGCCATTCGACCCAGGTCCTTTTTTCGCAGCGGTTTACCGCTTGCCGCAAATTTGGCCACGGCCCCCGTCGGTGTCGCTTTGGATGATTGTCCGCCGGTGTTGGAATAGACCTCTGTATCCAACACCAGGATATTGACGTCCCGTCCTGCCGCAATCACATGGTCCAGGCCGCCATAGCCGATATCATAGGCCCATCCATCACCGCCGAAAACCCACACCGATTTCTTCGTCAGGTAATCGCTCCTGTCCAAGATCTCCCACAACAACGACCGGGCCGACTCATCCACCATGGACATCTCCAGCTCGGCCAGTTCTTCGATCTTTCGGCCATAGACTTTGGACTGTTCTCCATCATTCATGTTCTCAAGCCACATGTTCAAGGCTTCTTTGAGTTCGTCTGACACCTCCGCCTTTGCCGCCTCTCGCACCAGATCCGCCAGCTTGTCCCGTCTCTGGGCTACCGCCAACTCCATGCCGAACCCGTACTCGGCGTTGTCCTCGAATAATGAATTCGCCCATGCCGGACCGTGCCCCTCCTCGTTAACCGTATAGGGGCAACTGGGAGCGCTTCCGCCGTATATGGAAGAACACCCCGTGGCGTTGGCGATCATCATCCGGTCTCCGTAAAGCTGAGTGACCAGCTTGACATAGGGCGTTTCGCCACACCCCGCGCACGCACCGGAAAACTCAAACAAGGGCTGCCTGAACTGGCTTCCCTTCACCGACGTCGCCGGCATCACGTCGTCCCTCACGGGGAGCTGAGTGAAAAACCGATGGTTGGGAATTTCCCTCTCCTTTTGAGTAGTCAAAGGCTTCATTTCCAACGCCTTTTTCTTGGACGGACATATGTCCGCGCAATTGCCGCACCCCGTACAATCCAGTGGACTCACTTGTATACGGAACTTGTAACCGGCCAGTTCCTTTCCCTTCGCATCCACGGTCACAAAGCTCTCCGGGGCATCCACCAAATCTTCCTCACCAGCCAATACGGGCCGGATAACCCCATGGGGGCACACAAACGCACACTGGTTACACTGGATACAGTTTTCGGGAATCCACTTGGGGATGTTGAGTGCCACGCCTCGCTTTTCATATTTGGTGGTGCCCGTGGGAAAGATACCGTCCGGGCTGAAGGCACTGACCGGAAGCTTGTCTCCTTGCTGGGCCAACATCGGTCTCATCACCTTGCTTACAAACTCGGGCTCATCTTTATCCATATAGGCTTCTTGACCCGCCGTCGCCCACGATTTAGGTACCCGCACCTTCTTCAGGGCATCCACCGCCTTGTCTACGGCGGCGACATTCATCTGGACGACTTTCTCACCCTTCTTCCCGTACGTCTTCTTGATGGCATCTTTGATGTAATCCAGGGCTTCGTTGGGAGCGATCACATTGGCGATCTTAAAAAAGGCCGCCTGCATGACCATGTTGATTCGTCCGCCCAGACCCACCTGGCCGGCGATCTTCGCCGCATCGATATTATAGAAATCAAGCTCTTTTTGGGCAATGGCCCGCTTTAATGGATCCGGGAGTTCCGTTTCCATGTCTTTCGTGCTCCAGGGAGAATTGAGAAGAAACGCCCCCCCCTTTTTGATTCCTTCCAGAATGTCGTATTGTTTCACAAACGCCGGGTTGTGACAGGCGATGAAATCCGATTCCGTCAACAGATAGGGAGACTGGATGCGATGGGGCGAAAACCGGAGGTGGGAGATGGTAATGCCTCCAGATTTTTTCGCATCGTAGGAAAAATACGCCTGGGCAAACATATCCGTGTTTTCGCCGATAATTTTGATGGCATTCTTGTTGGCCCCTACCGTTCCATCAGACCCCAGACCCCAGAACTTGCACCGTACCGTACCTTCGGGAGAGGGTTGAATTTCTTCGGTCACGGGGAGGGAGGAATAAGAAACATCGTCGGTAATACCTACCGTAAAATGATTCTTCGGCTCGCTAGCCCGGAGATTATCGAATACCGCCTTGACCATGCTGGGGGTGAAGTCCTTGCTTCCCAGACCGTATCTTCCACCAACAATCACCGGCAGTCTACGCTTTTCATGGAACAAGTTGCACACGTCCTGGTACAGGGGCTCCCCAAGGGACCCGGACACCTTTGCCCGGTCCATAACCGCTATCCGCTCCGCAGACGCGGGCAGTGCCCGGAGGAAATGCTCTCCGGAGAACGGCATATACAGGCGGACTTTGATTAATCCGACCTTTTCTCCCTGTTTGTTCAAATAGTTCACGGTCTCTTCAATGACGTCACAACTCGACGCCATGGAAACCAGCACCCGGTCGGCTTCCGGATCTCCCACGTAGTCGAATAGATTATAGGGGCGTCCCACCAGATTGCTCACCTTTTCCATCTCCTCCTGGACGATGTGCGGAACATCCGCGTAAAAGGGAGAACACCCCTCGCGATTCTGGAAATATATATCCGGATTCTGTGCCGTGCCCCGCAGTTGGGGATATTCAGGATTCATGCATCGGGACCTAAATTCCTCAATGGCCTCCCAGTCAACCAACTCGGCCATGTCATCGTAATCGATCGCATCGATTTTCTGGATTTCCATGGAAGTTCTGAATCCGTCAAAAAAGTGTATAAAGGGCAGACTCGACCGAATGCTGGCCAGGTGAGCCACCAAAGCCAAATCCATCGCCTCCTGCACGGAAGCCGAACCCAACAGGCAAAAGCCGGTCTGCTTCACCGCATTGATATCGGAATGATCACCGAAGATGGAAAGGGCATGACCCGCCACGGCTCGTGCGGAAACGTGAAACACACAGGGCATGATCTCCCCGGCAATTTTATACATATTGGGTACCATCAAGAGTAATCCCTGAGAGGCGGTGAATGTGGTCGACAAGGCCCCGCCGGAAAGCACCCCATGTACGGCCCCCGCCGCTCCCGCCTCTGACTGCATCTCGACCACTTTCAAAACCTGCCCGAAGATGTTCTTGCGTCCGTGGGCGGCCCATTCATCACAGTACTCTCCCATACCGCTGGAGGGCGTAATCGGATAAATTGCAGCCACGTCACTCATGGCATAGGCCACATGCGCCGCCGCAAAATTCCCGTCAACGGTCATCTTCACTGAACTCATTTTTCAGATCCCCCTTTCTACACTGTCGGACATACCTTATTGGAGAAAGACTTCTCGCGCTTCTTCACCCAGTTTCCCAAGGTGTTCAACCACATGAATCCCACCCCTTCGCATAGCGGCGATTTTGTCCTTAGCGGTGCCTCCGCCACCGGATATAATGGCCCCGGCGTGCCCCATCCGCTTGCCCGGCGGGGCGGTAAGCCCTGCGACAAACCCGACCACAGGCTTACTAAAGTGGGTTTTGATATACTCGGCTGCGGCCTCTTCGTCGTTGCCTCCGATCTCTCCGATCAAGACAACGCCATTCGTGTCCGGATCTTCATCAAACAGCTTTAATAAATCCACGAAAGAAGACCCGATGATCGGGTCCCCGCCGATACCCACACAGGTACTCTGACCCAAACCGCTCTGAGTCAATTGATGAACCACCTCGTAGGTCAAGGTACCGCTTCTCGACACCACCCCGATCTTTCCCTCTATGTGTATTTGACCGGGCATGATGCCGGCCTTGGAACGCCCCGGAGAAATGACGCCGGGACAATTGGGACCGATGAGTCTGCAGGGCCTGTTTCTCAAAAAGGCCACCACCTTCATCATGTCCTGAACCGGGATTCCTTCAGTAATACAGATGACCAGTTCCAAACCGGCGGCCGCCGATTCCAAGATGGCATCCGCTGCAAATGCAGAAGGCACAAAGATCAAACTGGCATTGGCACCCGAGGCATCGACCGCCTCCTTGATCGTATTGAAAACGGGGATATCATCCACGTGCTGACCCTTTTTCCCGGGCGTCACCCCCGCCACCACCCTCGTCCCATAGGCAACACATTGCCTGGCGTGGAAACTACCCTCTTTACCCGTTACCCCTTGAACCACCAACCGGGTATCTTTATCGATCAATATACTCATGGATTACTCTCGTCATGGCCGTGTGGCGTTACCGAACGATGCCGTTTACCTTTTCCGCGGCATCCAGCATGCTCTCGGCTACAATGAATTCAAGATCTGCCGCGGCCAAGATCTTTCTGCCTTCCGCTACGTTCGTCCCGTCCAGCCGGACGACTACCGGGACCCCTATGTCCACATTCGCCGCTGCTTCCACCACGCCTTTGGCAAGGACGTCACAGCGAAGTATCCCGCCGAAGATGTTTATCAAGATGCCCCGCACATGCTTGTCCCCCAGAATAATTTCCAGTCCCTTGGTCACCATTTCCGCCGTGGCACCACCGCCGACATCCAAAAAATTGGCCGGGCTGGCCCCCGCCTGCTTTATCAGGTCCATGCTGGCCATGGCCAGACCCGCGCCGTTGACCATGATACCGATATCCCCGTCCAATCGGATATAATTCAACCGGTGCTCGGCCGCCGTTACCTCCAGCGGGTCCTTTTCCCCCATATCGGCAAGTCCCGCAAGGTCTTTGTGACGATACATGGCACTGTTATCCAGCTCTATCTTGGCATCCAGGGCCAGAACTTGTTCGTCCTGGGTTACCACCAGCGGATTGATTTCCACCAACATGCAATCCATGCGTGAAAACAGCTTGTACAATTTCGCAAATACACCGGCGAACGGTCTGATGAGATTCGGCCCCACACCTAGTCCGAAGGCCAGGTTTCGGCCCTGATAGGCCTGAAACCCAAGGCCGACATCCACCCATTCCCGTACGATGCGCTCCGGAGCGGTCGCTGCCAGTTCTTCTATTCCCATACCGCCTTCGGCACTGGCAATCACCACCGGACATTGACTGGTCCGGTCGACGGTGATATTTACATAAGATACCTGGGCCACCGAGAGCCCCTGTTCGACAAGCACCTTGCGTACCAGCTTCCCTTGTGGACCCGTTTGCGGGGTCACCAGGTTCATACCCAATATCCCGACGGCTTCCCGGGACACTTGATCGACCGTTTCGGCGACACGGACCCCACCGCCTTTGCCACGGCCACCCGCATGGACCTGGGCTTTGATCACCCATCGGTCCCCACCGATCTCTTGGGCGATTCTTGCCGCCTGGTCGGCATCCTCGGCCACCGATCCTTTGGGAACGGGAATTTCAAATTGGGACAAGAGGTCCTTTGCTTGATATTCGTGAATCTTCATCGTTTATCCTGTTGATCGTTTCTCATCACCCATTGGCCGAACACACCGCTCGGCCTGTTTCGACGTTTCCACCCACCCACCCACACGGTCACATATTCACCGGCCGTTCTTCCATACCCCCCATAGACCGCCCGTTCAAACGGTCGATAGCCTCACCCAGGGCTTGCATCGTTTCAATGCTATCCTGACCTTGAACCTTGAGGCTTTTGTGACCCGGCAGTTTAAAGAAATAGAGGTTCTTGAGCTTTCTAATCCCCCCCAAGTATCGCCGGATTTTCCACTGCGAATTGACCGGAAGCGTCGTATTTTGAAAGACCGACAAAAACCCGTAATGTACGGTCAAGCCCGCGGGATCGACAGTGACCGCGCTAAACCCCCAAAACGGCCCGTTGAAAAACCATAAAGCGATCCCCCCCCACAGCCCGACAACCAACATGTATTTGCGCTGCCCTCTGAGAAGAAACCGAAAGAAAAGTCCCACTAGGATCGCCGTAACGATCCCCATAATCACGTTTTGCACCATTAACGAGCGGATAAAATACGTTTGAGGCTCCATTCAACTATGATCAAATCGTAAAAAGTCAATTTTCAGATGGCTAAGTAAAAAGGTCAAGATCCCCGACAGCGGGATTTCCGCTTCGCTCCAACAAGGCGCCGCGAATCCTGAGGAATGAGGCGTACTTAGCGTACGTCACAGTGACGAAGGATGAAGCGCAACGCAGATATTGGACTTTTACGACGCCATCAACTATACGGTCCAAATATAGGGCTGAACAACCGTCAAACTCTGTGAGTCTCTCCGGGAACGTCGGGAGTTTACCCAGAGTAATTACGGTCTCGTACCACCTGACACGCAACCGTGTCAAACAAAAACAGGCGGGGCAAACGGGCGCCGTTCCCACCACAACGGGGTCTTTGGCTTTTCCGTCAGCGAGTTTTGCAACGTTGGGTAAACAGGGGGAGAACATGTGAGGCCGCCCGCATGAACGGACGGCCTCAGTTCATTTTAGCTGGATGAAGCAAATTAGCCGTATGGGTCAAATTAGCTGGATGGACCGTCTTGCCTACTCCCATTGAATGTGGCACTCGGGACTCGCCACCTCGAGGAATTCATTGACCAAGACGATTAAATTTACCACACCTACGATCTTGCCGTCTCTTTCCACCAACTGCTGCCGAACATCATTTTTGAACAAAATATAGATCGCCAGGTTGACCGGTTCGTCTTCCTTCAATTGCGGTTCCACGGGGCGCATCACATCCTTGACGGTCTTGTGGGCTTCTTGCTTGACCAATTCAAAAAAACTGCTGTGCAACCATTTGAACCGTTCTTGAAAGTCGCCCACTTGGTCCGCCACCTCCAAGGCCCGGGAGGACATAGCCCGCACGCTGAGTTCTTCCGCCTTCTTTGCCGATTCGGGAACCATTCCCCGGACCAGGTCATACATGGACAACTTACCAACAATTTTCTTGGAACTATCGGTCACAAAGATCGTTTTGTGATAACTTGAAATATCCCCTGCCTTCAGCTTTTCGTAGTTCCGCTTTAATATGGCGATGACGTCACACAGCTGTGCATCGATGTCAACAGTGTCATACTCCTCTATGGGATTCATAACATCTTTAACTTTTTTTTCTTCCGCCATCCTTATTTCCTCCTGTTATCGAGATAGTATACACAACCGGTATCTTTCGGCGTCTTTTAACGACATCTACAAACACCGTAGGCCTGTCCCATATAATAGATCATCAAGAATTTCAAGCCATTTTTTCGTCCCATCCGCAATAACCACCAAACACCCCACCCCCTGCCCCCTAAAGCGGCCCGTGGTGGAGGCACGAAAAAATGTAGACGTCCGAGCAAATTTGTGTTTTTCCGTTATGCGGTTATCCATGAAGCTCAAGTAGCCGGGAAGGGCTGAAACAGCTATAATGATTCAGCGTTTATCCTCGAGACCCGATACCGATTCCGATACCGACGCCGATTTTGGGCTAAACACCAAGTCCCTTCTAATTCGGACTCTCGGGGTCGGAGTCGGTATCGCTATCGGTGTCGAAAGCCGGCATATACAAACAGCAGCAAAGAGTGTTCACTTGAGTATTGTAGATAACCGCATTCCGTTATTTACTTAACGAACAAACAACACCTTCCTTCTGGAGGGTTGCGCCGGGAACAAATCGGCCCGACTGAAAGCAGGGATACAGACGATGGACAAATCTCTAATTATCTATCTTATTTCAATAGGTGCGGGTGGGGCTTTTCTCATCTGGTGGATTCGCCGGCATATCGCCACGGCGGAAGAGGATCGAAGGACTCGTGTGGAGGGACTCAAGCGGTTCGATCCCATCAAGACGAAGACACCCTTTGATATGCCGCTCAAGCTGGCCAGAAAGACGGCGCTGGAAGGCTTGGAAACGCGGTTTTCCATCATTCGAAAGATCATCGTTCTTTCCATGACCGGCTTGTGGCTCTTTGCACTGACGTTTCCCTTTATTCACAATGTTCCCGCTACCTTGATATCCTTGTTGATTGCCACCGCGGGTGTTGTGGTGGGAATCGCATCGAGACCGTTTATAGAAAACCTGGTCTGCGGGATTGTCATCACCTTCGGTCACACCCTCCGGGTCGGTCATACGGTGGTTGTCGACGGAAACTATGGTACGGTGGAAGACATTTCCATCACCCACACCACCATCAAGATATGGAACTGGCGACGCTACATCATCCCCAACAGCCGCATGCTCCAAAAGGACTTCGTCAACCTGACGATGTCGGATTCTTATCAGTGGGCGCACGTGGAATTTTTCGTCGCCTATGGAACAGACCTGCAGGTCGTTCGTACTGCGGCAATTCAGGCGGCTTCCGAAAGTTCCTATTTTTCCGATCATGAGACGCCCCGTTTTTGGGTGATGGATATGGAAAAGGCCGCCATAAAGTGCTGGGTGGCCGCCTGGGCTAGTTCCCCCACCAACGCCTGGTTACTTCGTCACGAGATTCGAACCAACCTGGTCCTGTCCTTGACCGAGGCGGGTATTAAAACCCACTTACACGAAATCATCGACCGGGCGGATTCCCCCGGTGGGCAGCAATCCGGCGGGACTGCGTCGACCGCCGGGGAGCAAGCCCTCGGATAGCCGGGATACACTGTTGGCGCAATGCTGAAAAACACCTTTTGTCATATTCCGGGGGTCGGCCCTCGGACCGAAAAGGACCTTTGGAAAAACGGCATCTTAGATTGGGACGCAGTCACCCGATCATCGCCGACGGGCCTGTCACCGAAACGATGGGAAGCCTTTCGAAGATACCTCGGGGAATCCCGTAATCATCTCCGAAACCAAGATCCCCGGTATTTCGCCGACCGCCTCCCCGCCAATCTTCAGTGGCGGTTGTTTCCTGAATTCAGAAGCGAAACGGCGTATCTGGACATCGAAACCACCGGACTGGACGCCTATTATAGTGAAATCACGGTGATCGGATTATATGACGGCGCATCTGTTGCCTATTACATCAAGGGCCAAAACTTGGATGACTTCCGACACGATGTCGAAAGATACAAAGTCATCATTACGTATAACGGCAAATGCTTTGACATCCCCTTCATACGAAACCGCATGGGCCTACCAATGGACCATGCCCACATTGACTTACGGTACGTCTTGGCGAGCTTCGGCTACCGGGGAGGGCTTAAGGGGTGTGAACGAGCAGTGGGCATCGACAGGGGGGCTCTTGCCGGTCTGGACGGATATGATGCCGTTTTGCTCTGGTACGATTATGAACAAAGCGGCAACCAGAAGGCCCTGGAAACCCTTTTGTCCTACAACGGACAGGACATCGTCAATCTGGAAACGTTGATGGTTATGGCATACAACCAAAGCCTCGTGAATACTCCTTTTTTGAACATGAACCAGATTCCCCACCCCATTGCCCCGGCAATCCCTTTTCAGGCGGACCCGGAAGCCGTCGAACGGCTTCGGTTTCACAAATCATCGGTCTCGACACAGGGATTCTTTTGACTTTGTCCCAGATTAACTACACCGTCACCAGTTGCGGCGTCAAGGTCCCGACGTGCTCCAGGGACGCCATTGTCGTCAATTGATAGCGACTATCCACGCCATGCATCTCGTTGAGATGGTCGATGTCAATCTGTTCAATCCCCACCGCATCGATGGACAATGCGGAGTGAGCAGCAAAGACACCCACATCCCCGACCAATTTTTCCCCTGGTACCGGCGCGCAGTCACATACGCTGGAGATATCGTTGGCGAAACTGATGTAACCGATCTTGCCGGATCCAAAGGTGTTGCAGACCCCCTGGGCGGCGACGGCGAGGCCGGCGGGAAGATCGTTTCTGTTCTCCAGACGGATGGCCCCCTCGGGACAGGCATTACTGCATATGGGACAGCGCATGCAGTAGGGGCTGTCGATCACTGCCACATCATTTTCGACCCTGGGAAGGTTGAACCAGCAGGCCTCGGTGCAGGTCCCGCAGCCCTGGCACTTCGATTCATCCACGACAAGGTCGAGCAGCCGATGCTGGGCCAGCTTGGTCCGTTTTGTAACACAGCCCATCCCGAGGTTCTTGATTGCGCCACCGAAGCCGGCCAACGGATGCCCTTTCAGATGGGAAACAACGACCATGGCATCTGCGTGAAAAATGGCCCCAGCGACCTCGATATCCGACAGCAGAGGAGCGGGTGATTCAACGGAGATCCCGTTTTCACCTGTCAATCCGTCCGCTACAATGAACGGGGCAAAGCCGAA
>Ga0180436_10005319_pt1 | contig 11412 bp, 9 predicted proteins | sample SS_ome_2_FD_132434 | JGI IMG/M metagenome (GOLD analysis project Ga0180436, IMG submission 132434) | Hypersaline lake sediment archaeal communities from the Salton Sea, California, USA - SS_3_S_2 metaG | ecosystem: Environmental > Aquatic > Non-marine Saline and Alkaline > Hypersaline > Sediment...
CTCAAAGTTTTAAGAGATCCTGCATGCCGTAGATACCCTTAAGGTCTTTGATGAATTCTGCGGCAAGAAGGGCTCCGGCAGCAAAAGCATCCCTGGAAAAGGCATCGTGAGAAAGAGAAAGCTTATCCACCTTTGAAGTATAAACCACTGTGTGCTTTCCTTTGACCTCGCCTTCTCTGATAGCATCGATAGCTAAAACATCCTCATCTCCATCAGGCTTTCCAGTATTATCTGCCACAACCCAGGAATTTAGTTTCTCATTTTCCTCCAGAATCTGATCGGCCAGGCTGATGGCTGTTCCACTGGGGGCATCCAGCTTATGTATATGATGCACTTCTTCCATAGAAACCCTGTAGGCTGGAAAGCGATTCATGATCCTGGCCAGCTGGCTATTCATGGCAAAAAGAATATTGACCCCAATGCTGAAATTACTGGCATGAAAAAGAGTGCCTTTTTTCTCTATGCACAAATCTTCCATTTCCTGAAGCCTTTGGTTCCATCCGGTTGTTCCGCAGACGACGGGAACACCAATTTCAAGACAGGCGCTAATATTACCGGGCGCAACTGTGGGAATGGTAAATTCGATAGCAGCATCGATACCTTTCATTTTTCCGGCATTCAAATCGCCTGGATTGTTCTCATCAATGATCAGGGGAAATGAGTGGCCCTGAACCAAACCCAGTGCTTCGATGGTTTTTCCCATTTTCCCGTATCCTATCAACGCTATCCTCATCTTTCAAAATATTTTAAGACACTAACTTACTAACTTACTAACACCCTAACAAAAAAAGCCGCTTCCATTTCCGGAAGCGGCTTTTTTTCTATGCTTGTGTTATTTACTTCACCTGCTTTACAATGGCTTCAAAAGCCTTGGGGTCGTTCATGGCCAGGTCGGCAAGTACTTTGCGGTTAATCTCGATACCCGACTTGCTCAGTTTGCCCATAAATTCTGAGTAGGACATATCGTGCTCGCGAACTGCAGCATTGATACGCTGGATCCAGAGTGCCCTGAAAGAGGCCTTCTTCTTGCGACGATCACGGTATGCGTATTCCAGCCCTTTCTCAGCGGCGTTCTTGGACACTGTCCATACATTTTTTCTGCGACCAAAGTATCCTTTGGTCCTCTTCATTATTTTCTTTCTTCGCTGTCTTGAGGCGACAGAATTGGTTGCTCTTGGCATTTTTCTTGTTTTTTTGGATGCAGGCGGTAGGCTTTCTGCTTACACTTTATGGCTCCACACCCTGGTTTTTTACTCGTTTACCTGTTTTTCAAAAGTTTACTGCTACTTCATGGCCAGCAGACGCTTGATGTTGTTCTCGTCGGCTTTGTGTACCTCTCCAAAATAAGTCAGGTTCCGCTTGCGCTTCTTTGACTTCTTGGTAAGAATATGACTCTTGTAAGCGTGCTTCCTTTTGATTTTACCAGTTCCGGTCAGAGTAAATCTCTTCTTGGCACCTGGATTTGTCTTCATCTTTGGCATTATTCCTACAATTTATCTAAATAAAAATTACTTCTTTTTCACTTTGGGAGCCATGAACATGGTCATACGCTTCCCTTCCAGCTTGGGCAATTGTTCCACTTTTCCCACTTCTTCAAGGTCCTGAGCGAGTCTCAACAGTAGAATCTCACCTTTCTCCTTATACAAAATACTTCTGCCCTTGAAAAACACGAAAGCTTTCAGCTTGGCTCCTTCTTCCAGGAATTTATTGGCATGTTTCAGTTTAAAACTGTAATCATGCTCGTCCGTGTTGGGGCCAAACCTGATCTCCTTCACTACTATCTTGGTGGTTTTGGCCTTCATCTCCTTCTGTTTCTTCTTCTGCTGATAAAGAAACTTCTGATAATCGATGGCTCTGCAAACGGGGGGATCGGCCTTGGGCGAAATCTCCACCAGATCCAGATCCAGCGAATCAGCAATTTTCAGGGCTTCAGCCAGGGTAACCACTCCTGGATTTTCAATGTTGTCTCCAACAAGGCGAACTGTGGCAGCGCGGATCGATTCATTGGTTCTGAAAAAGATCCGGTCTTTGTTACGATCGTTTTGTCTTCTACGATAATGACCTGGTCCTGCTATGACTAGTTCCTCCTATAATTAGTTAAACATCCGTATTAATTGCTTCCAATTGATTCTGTACTTCTGATTGCAAAAACTGCGCAAATTCATCCATACTCATCGCTCCTTTATCTCCTTCTCCCTGCCGGCGAACGGAAATCGTTCCGCTTTCCTGCTCTTTTTCACCCACGATAAGAAGGTAGGGAATGCGCTTTAACTCGTTATCCCTGATCTTCTTACCTATCTTTTCACTGCGCTCGTCAATCAGGGTGCGAATATCGTAATTTTTCAGGAATTCTGAAACTTTTTGCGCATAATCGTGGTATTTTTCGCTAATGGGCAGAATCACAGCCTGATCGGGGGTCAGCCAAAGGGGAAATTTACCCGCTGTATGTTCGATCAAAACAGCCACAAATCTTTCCATGGATCCAAAGGGTGCGCGGTGGATCATTACCGGCCTGTGACGCTGATCGTCGCTGCCTATGTATTCCAGTTCGAAGCGTTCGGGGAGGTTGTAATCTACCTGGATGGTACCCAGCTGCCACTTTCTTCCGAGTGCATCCCTGACCATGAAGTCCAGTTTGGGACCATAAAATGCAGCTTCTCCGTATTCCACCACCACATTGTCCATGCCCTTGGCTTCTACCGCTGCCAGTATGGCTTCCTCGGATTTCTTCCAGTTTTCATCCGATCCGATGTATTTCTCCTTGTCTTCCGGATCACGCAGGGATACCTGAGTAACAAAGTCTTTAAAATCCAGTGTTTTGAAAATGTAAAGAATGATGTCGATCACCTTGATGAATTCTTCCTTCAGCTGATCGGGCCTGCAAAAAATATGGGCATCATCCTGGGTAAATCCTCGTACCCTGGTAAGTCCGTGGAGTTCCCCACTCTGCTCGTAGCGATATACGGTTCCAAATTCGGCCAGCCTTACAGGCAAATCCTTATAGGAACGGGGCTTGGATTTATATATTTCACAATGAGCCGGACAGTTCATGGGTTTCAGCAGGAATTCCTCTCCTTCCTGGGGAGTGCTGATGGGTTGAAAGCTGTCCTTGCCATATTTGGCATAATGTCCGGAAGTCACCCACAATTCCTTCTGTCCTATATGTGGAGTAATTACAGGTTCATAACCGGTATCGCGCTGTACTTTCTTCAGAAAATTCTCCAGTCTTTCCCTGAGCTGGGCACCTTTGGGCAACCACAGGGGAAGTCCGGGACCCACACGCTGGGAAAAAGTAAAAAGTTCCAGTTCCTTCCCAAGTTTGCGGTGGTCTCGCAGCTTTGCCTGCTCCAGCAATTCCAGGTATTCTTCCAGCATTTTCGCTTTTGGGAAAGTTATGCCGTATATCCGGGTAAGCTGCTTGCGAGTCTCATCGCCACGCCAGTAAGCACCAGCCAGGCTCAATAGCTTTATGGCCTTGATGGGGGAGGTGTCTGGCAGGTGAGGACCGCGGCAGAGATCGGTGAAATTACCCTGGTGGTAAAAAGAAATGGTACCGTCTTCCAGTTCGTCGATCAGTTCGGTCTTATACTCGTCTCCCTTGTCGCCAAAGAACTGCATGGCTTCGGCCTTGCTTACTTCCTTGCGAGCATAGCTTAGCTTCTGGGAAGCCAGCTCCTTCATTTTCTTTTCGATCTTCGGCAGGTCTGCATCGGTAATTACCACCTCATCCCCGGGATCCACGTCGTAGTAAAATCCGTTTTCAATGGCGGGGCCTATACCAAATTTGGTACCCGGATAGAGAGCCTCAATGGCTTCTGCCATCAGGTGGGCCGATGAGTGCCAGAAGGCATGCTTTCCATCTTCATCGTCCCATTTATTCAGTTTGATGGTGGCATCTTCTTCGATGGGACGATTGATATCCCATAACTCCTCGTTCACATTGATGGACAAAACCTCACGCGCAAGGCTGTTACTCAGGCTTTTAGCAATTTCATATCCGGACACACCCTGTTCAAACTGCCGAACCGATCCATCCGGGAAAGTTATATTGATCATGCACTTATCTAGTTTAGAAAAACAGCGCAAAGATACGTAAATTCAAAGGAACCTGTGGATTCTCAGCTGCAAAATCATTCATTTAAGTATATATGATGGCAAGCTTGACGGACGGTAGTAAAAACAAAGAAACAAAATCGTGGATAACTCGTAAAGCATAATGGGTTCAAGGTCATGGGTTTTTACGTATTTTGGCCCCCGAATACGTGTGATTCAAACACTATATTTTTTTAGTTTGGCATGCTATTTGAAATTTGTACAACAAGAAACAAGTTAATCCATTTGCCATGAAACGTATACTGACCATACTGCCGATTCTGTCACTGATAGTGATGGGCTGCAAGCGAGAACCAATAGCTGATGCCACCATCAGCGTAAATCCTGCTTATGTAGGAGAATATGTCACTTTTAAAAGCTATTCAACCAATACAGACTTTGTAGAATGGGATATGGGAGATGGCTTTAGCTACTCAGATTTTGTTGTGGACCACTACTACGTGGATCCAGGCTTCTACGATGTACAATTACGAGCTTTTGGTACCAATGGAGGAGTTAGTGTTGCTACCTACCCCATGGAAGTTATCGGAGCCGAATTAACCGTGGTTGTCAGACTCTGGACTGAAGAGGGTCAGCCCCCGGGTTACCTTCTTCCGGACGCACGGGTCAGGTTGTATCCCACCCTTACCGACTGGGAACAGGAAACCAACCTGGTTGTGGAAGGTTTTACCAACTCGGTGGGTGAGGTAACTTTCGACGGACTCAGCTACCAGCGTTACTACATCGATGTCTGGGAAGACTTCCATGACAACTATACCCTTGCCGGTGAAGACATCGGCTGGATAGAAACAGAAATGCTTGAGGGTATCTATCTGTGGACCTTTGAAGCCATGGTAGATTACTATCCAGGAGGAAAGAAAAGCGCCAGCACCGAGCGTAAGGTCGGAACAGAGAAATCCGCCACTGACGGGGCGAAGAGAAGTCCGGAAGGTCTGAGCACCAAAACTCCCGTAAAGAGGAAATAGAACCATGAAACTATACCGGTGAAAAAATCTCTTTAAACTATACCGGGAAACAGTAAAAATTAATATATTTGCAGCCCCGAAGGAAATTCCTTCGGGGTTGTTTTTTGACTTATTGCCCAGGTGGCGGAATTGGTAGACGCGCTAGTTTCAGGGACTAGTGTACGCAAGTACGTGAAGGTTCGAGTCCTTTCCTGGGCACAATTTTCTACTTAGCCCAGGTGGCAGGGCCGACCGTTAAGAAATGCTCCAGTGGAGCATTTTAGGGAGGAGCCAGCATGAGGGGGGCTTCCGCCACCCAAAATTACTGGAAAAACCATCTGTAATAAGTTAACGTTCTTTTAGAGCATATTTTTCCATCATGCCCAGGTGGCGGAACTGGTAGACGCGCTAGGTTGAGGGCCTAGTGACCGTTTTAGGTCGTGCAAGTTCGATTCTTGTCCTGGGCACCATGCAAACCAGAAGCAACATTCACTCCGATATGTGCTTTTGGTTTTTTTATTTCCTTAATATTGTGAGATCGCAATTTTCCTGATCATATCAGCCCTGGTACTTCGGATTTTTTCGAATCCCCTTGCCAATGTGCTTCAGAAACAACTTACTACCAGAGGAAATCACCCCATCCTGGTCCTTTTTATCAGCTACTTCCTTCTCTCTCTGGTTTTTATCTGGAAAGTTCTGGATATTCAGTGGGGCTTATTACCCGTCCAATTCTGGTACTACTCGGTGCTGGCCGGTATCGTAGGAGCACTGGGTAACGGTTTCCTGGTAAAAGCCCTCCAGAAAGGAGAACTATCCATATTGGGTCCTATCAATTCCTACAAATCTGTGGTAGGGATTCTTTTCGGGATTATGCTCCTGGGCGAGATCCCTAATTCGTTCGGTGTTCTGGGTGTAGCCCTCATTATTTATGGCAGCTATTTCGTGCTGGGGACCACAGAGGAGGGATTCAGCTGGGCCTTAATGAAAAGAAAAGACATACAATTTCGGATCTATGCCATGATCTTAACCGCCATCGAAGCAGTCTTTGTCAAGAAGCTCATTCTCCTGTCCTCGACGACGATTGCTTTTATAAGCTGGTGTTACTACGGAATGATTTTTTCTTTGCTACTGCTTGTGGTATATGTTCCAAATCTGAGAACTGAGCTTCGGAAGCTCAGCAGTACAGATATGCTCCCTTACCTGGGACTGATGGTCTGCCTGGGCACCATGCAGTACACCAGTAATTACGTCTTCGCCCATATGGATGTGGGCTATGCGCTTTCCCTGTTTCAGCTCTCCTCCATTGTCAGCGTATTATTGGGCTACAGGATTTTCCGGGAAGGGAATGTGAAAAGGAAGGTCCTGGGATCGGCCATTATGATCGCGGGTTCGGTTGTTATTATAATACTCAGTTCCTGAAGCAAGCTGATGACTAATCAGTATTATAGTTTTGTAAAAGAAAATTCTACTTCCTGATCGCCCCCAAAGATCCTTGCCTTAAGTTTGCGACCATCCAGGTAATACTCTATGTACTTGGGGAACTCGTTTTTCTCATTTTCACAGGTAAAACTCCTTTTGGCCTTCTTGGTCACAATGAAAAGGGTAGGGTCTTCATTTACACCACTCACTTCGAAGATCCACTGGCCCTTATCCAAATGTAATTTAATGTGTTCCTTAAAAATGGTGTCTCCATTCCTGAGGGTGTAGCCCAGTCCCCGGTATTCTGAATTGGAGATCCGGGTCCAGTGTTCGAAGGTGCTTCTTCCCGGGCGATCGTTCATTCTCTTCCAGTCGCCCAAAAGCCAGTTGAATTCAGAGATCCTTAATGACTCTCCTGAATGACTCTTATGCAGGCCTGCGCTTTGATTGAATGGAAGGCAAAGAAGAAGGAACAATATGAAGAATCGAATTCTCATCGCTAGGTACAATTATAATTTAATTCCCACTAAAAGTACGTCATCGATCTGTTCTTCTTCACCTTTCCACTGCTCAAATTCCCTTTTGATGGCCTCTTTCTGGTCGTGCATAATATTGTTTTGCAAATCAGTCAGCAGCTTTTTCAGGCGCATAGTCCCGAATTTTTTTCGTTGTTCTCCCCCAAATTGATCGGCATAACCGTCTGAAAAAAGGTAGAGGGTGTCTCCGCGGTCCAGTTTCATCGATCGTGAACTAAACATCGTACTGCCTTCGGAGTGAATGCCCACAGGCATACGGTCTCCTTTAAGTATCACCAGTTCCCCTTTGTGGAAGATACAGAGGTTGTGCATGGCTCCGGAAAACTGCACTTCCCTTGTTTGAATATTAATGGCCACAAGTCCCATTTCCATACCATCCTTGGCTTCGTAACGGTCGCCGGTCTGTCCCAGAGAAGCGATGACCTGGTCCCTGAGTTCATCCATGATTTCGTTGGTGGGGCGACCAGAATATTTGCTGGATATTTCATTGAGAAGGGAGATCCCGAGCATGCTCATAAAAGCACCGGGTACACCATGTCCGGTGCAATCGGCCACAGCAATCCAAATGGTCTCATCCTTTTTGTCCACCCAGAAAAAGTCACCACTGACTATGTCACGGGGCCTGTAAAACACAAAGTGTTTGGGCAGCAGAAAACGCATAACCTCTTTGGCAGGCAGCACGGCATCCTGAATCCTTCTTGCATAGTGAATGCTATCGGTTATGGCATTTTTCTGCGTGTCTATCAGTTCTTTCTGATCGGAAATGGAATCGCGCTGTGCCTCAATTTCATCCCTCTGAGCCGTTATTTCTTCGTTCAGGTTCTCCAATTCCTTTTTCTGAAGCTCGATCTCCCTGTTCTGTCGTTCCAGCAGCTCCGCTTTCCTTTTCAGGCCGCGAGTATAGAGCATGACAAAGACGGCCAGGGAGGCGGTAAGTATCACATATAGTGCAATGGCAAGGACTGTGGCATACCAGGGCCTCAGTATGGTGAAAGCATAACTTGCCGCTATACTTTCGTCCCCAAATACATTTTTGGCTTTAACCTTCAATTCATACCTGCCATGTTTCAGATTGGTGAACTTGGCCGATCGGGACCTGTCCCAATCGCTCCACGTAGTGCTAAATCCATCCAGCATATAGGAATAGCGGATCTGCCGTTCGCTTCTATAGTAGGGCGATGACCACTGGAATTCAACATCTCTGAATTTGTAACTAAGATCGGGCTCAAATCCTTCTGACTGCTCAATCTGCAGTTGAAGCTTATCCTCAGGGTCCAGGCTATAATTTGTACCCTGGAAAACAATGGAATCGCCTGTAATTTCCACATTTCTTATGAGTACCTGTAAGTTTTCGTCATTGTCCCTTACCAGGTCCGGTTCGAAATGAAAAAGCTGGTTGGATTTGGAAAACCAGAGTTGATCTTCTTTATCGGTATAAAAGACATCGGTGGAAGCGGCCCAGGAAAGAAGTCTGAAGGGTCTGTCCCAGATCACCTGAAAGCCATTTCTGTCTCTTTGGGCCCCAAGGATGCTCCACCCAAGGATATCGTTTTCAAAGGAAAACCAGTACATGTCTTCTTTCCCCTTATGGAAAGTCATGATTTCATTATCTCCGACCGGTAGCACACTATTGAACAAGGAATCGTAGGAAAGCTTATTTGTCTGGTAATTGAATTGATAGAAGCCTTGATTTGTACCAATAAGAATGTCCCCACTTTCCGGATCGTTGAAAAGCCTGAGTTGTTCATCCGAAGGCAGACCCTCTTCCTCGCCGAAATGTTCTATTTGAGCATTACTACCCTCCGCAAGATTAATGCGCAGTAATTCGTAACGTTGTGAGCCCCAGAGATAACCTCTTTTATCCAAACACAACTCCCTGGAACGCCAGCCAAGTTCCAGTTCCAGAAAATTCTTCCATTGTCCGTTCTGGTATTGAATACCCGATAGGGTATGTCCTCCGGTATAAAATCTTGCAGGGTGCTCAGGATCTGCTACAATTTTAGAGCCAACAACATCCAGACGGGTGACATTCATTTCCTTATCAATCACGTAAGTGTTGGAGGAGGCTGAGACCAAAAGAAATTCAAGTCCCGGTTCAGGTCTCAGAACTTCCAGATCGTTTATGGCTTCCCGAAGTCCCCTCATGGGTCTGTAGCCCGATCTACCCTCACGTTCCCCACGCTGGTATAAGCCTCCAAAGGTGGAGATGAAAAACTTTCCCTGAAACTCGGTGATATCGGTTATAAGTTCTCCGCTAACCCTTCCTCCAAAGCCGGGTCTCCCCATGCCCACGGGAATGGAGCGAAAAGGGCTGTTTATGTCCACTCGGCTAACTCCCATCCAGTGGACCAGCCAAACAGAACCGGAGTTGTGTTCAGGGAGGGGTATGTGAACCCGCATAACAGAGTTGTTTAGGAGGCCTTCCCGTTCGGAATAATGTTCACTCAATTTTCCATCAATATCCAGGATGTATAAGCCCTCGTTCATGGTACATACATAGATGCTCTTCTTATGTGTCAAGAGATGTACGGGAAAGGCTTCAACCAGCTCCTGATTTAACCCAGGATCCATAAAGCTACTGTCCACAGTTTCCTTTTCCAGGTCCAGAATCCAGAGTCCCTTTTCCATGGTGGCCAGAAGTAGCTTTGATTCAGAGAGGGGAGCGAGGCCGCTTATGTTGTGATAACTAAATGCCTCTCCACCGGGGACCGGTAAAAAGCTTTCCCCGTCAAACTTCATCAGGCCTTCCACATAGGCTCCCATGTATAAGCTTTCATTTGCGAAGAAGGAGAAAAAAGCATGTTCGGGAGTATCGAATATCTCTATGTGATTGGTGGCGGGATCATAAACAAATATGGCATCCTGACTGCTGAACCAGGCCTTGTCTTCCTGAAAGTGGGTCTGCCAGATATTTACATCAGAAACCCGGGAAACTATGCTTGAATCCACCAGCGAGCGGAACTGCATATTGCCAGTCCGGTTCGGTTCCAATCTGCCAAAGTTGCCTTGCAGGCCCACGTAGATAAAACCATCTTCTCCTCTTGCCATGGATCTTACACTAGCTTCACCCGGGACAGGAATAGTTCTCCACCGGCTTCCATCGTATTCCAAAACTCCGTTGTTATTATTGCCCACGTAGATAACTCCACGGAAGTCCTGGGTCATGCACCAGTTCTGCTCACTTCCGCCCGTCTCGGAAAAATGGTAATTCTGGATCCAGGGCAGTCCGTTGGCATGAGACTGGGCATGGAGGGGAAGTATCAGCAGGCTGATCAAACAATGTAACAGAATATACCTTTTTGACCACATAGGGAAATACTATTCTGGCAATTTACTACATCTCTAAAGAATCGGAAGTTTTTTCAAAGAAAATAAGCTTACCAGTTCGTGGGTGCTATCCTAAGCAGAACGGGGACGAGCCTGAAATAAAGCCCGTCCCCGTACAGGGTTCAAAAATATACAAGTTAACTGGCCAGTAAGAGTTTGGCGTAGTCCACGCAATGTTTGGTTTCGGTGACCGCATCTGAATCTTCCGGTATTTCAAATTCCAGTTCCACGTCGCAATAAATATCCCATTGTTTCTCCTGGATCAGCTTGAGAATATCTCCAAGCGGAGTGTCTCCCTGCCCCCAGGGTTTGTTGGTATCGGGAGGATCGGCATCTTTGCCGGTCTTGTCCTTCAGGTGAATGCTATAAATACGCTCGTGTAGCTTTTCAATCAACTCATTGGGATGTTTGCCGGTAGCGCCAAAATAGTGCCCCACGTCCAGGTTCAGCATATTGGCTGGGGAATAGGCCAGGAAGTCCTCAAAATTGAAGGCTGAATCGCCAGGCTGACCATGGTTGTGAAAGACAGCATACATTCCGTGCTTCTCCGCAAAGGGACCCAGCCGTTTTGCGGCCTCGTGTCCAATTTCATTGGTAATCCCTTTGGCTCCCAATACCTTGGCCGATTCAAAGGCATAGTCGATCTCTGCATCGCTCCAGTTGGCCGGAGAGAATTTGACCGTATGGATATGGATACCTGCCTCATCGAACAGAGTCTTCAGTTCCTTGTATTTCTCAGGAGAAGCTTCGTTGATGCGCCATTCGCTCATGGCCAGGCCATGTTCCTGGCGCTTTTGCCTGAATTCGGCCCTATCCTCCTCACTCATTTCCCTGAAATTAGCCGGCCAGGCAGGACCTTCCGGTGCACCTGCCCATGTTTCTGCCACATTACCCATCAGTTCCAGGGAGCTGATGCCAGCCTTTTCACAATACTTGATCAGGTCGGCCGGTGTGCTGGGCATGCTTCTCCAGCTATAAGTTATGGCACCCAACTGTACTCCCTTATACTCATCTTTACTCTCAGTCTTGGATCCGCTTCCAGAACAGGCAGTCATCGCCAGGATTAATACCAC
>Ga0180436_10005320_pt1 | contig 11409 bp, 7 predicted proteins | sample SS_ome_2_FD_132434 | JGI IMG/M metagenome (GOLD analysis project Ga0180436, IMG submission 132434) | Hypersaline lake sediment archaeal communities from the Salton Sea, California, USA - SS_3_S_2 metaG | ecosystem: Environmental > Aquatic > Non-marine Saline and Alkaline > Hypersaline > Sediment...
AACTCCCAGTTCTCGTTCCCGTAGGAGCGAAACCAGTTGCCGGCGTCGTCGTGCCATTCGTAGGCGAAGCGCACGGCGACGCGGTTGTCGCGGAAGGCCCACAGCTCCTTGATCAGGCGGTAGTCGATCTCCCGGGACCATTTGTTTCGCAGGAAGCGGACGATAGCCTCGCGTCCGTCGAGGCACTCGGAGCGGTTTCGCCACTTGCTGTCCGGCGTGTATGCCAGGGCAACGCGTTGTGGATCACGGCTGTTCCAAGCATCCTCCGCCAGGCGCACCTTGTGCGCCGCCGTTTCCGCGGTGAACGGGGGGACGGGTGGTCTCGTGTCCGGCATGATCTGTACCTCGTCGACGATAGCCTGGCGATTGGCCGGGACCCTCAGGGTGGGCCCGGCCGATTACGGGATGGCTGGATGCCTACTCCGCGCGCATGGCGGCGAGCGCTTCCCGGGTGGTCCACACGGTGTTGGCGAGGAAGCGGAAATTCACGACGGCGGCGGCATACCCGTCGCCCTCCTCGACCTGGGCGGCTGCCGTGGCATCAGAAACCACGGCCACCTCGAAACCCTGCTCGAGCAGCTCGCGCAAGTGCGATTCGGTACACAGGTTTGCCGACATCCCGGCCAGCACCACTTTGTCGATGCCCTGCTTGCGCAACTGCAGCACGAGATCGTTGGTCTCCGGGCCGTAGATCTTGTGCGGGCTCGTGACCGTGGTGTGGCCATCTTCGATGTAGGGCTTGTAGCGGGCCAGCCAGTCCGCACCGGAGCCCTCGAAACCGTCGAGCTCGAGCGGGTCCTTGCGGTTGAACATACCGATCTTGTGCATCAGCGCTTCGAGCGCGCCCTCGAACTTCCAGCCGTGGTCGTGCGGGTAGTAGTAGTGGGGCGACACGAACACCGAGATGCCCTGCTCCTTCGCTGTCTTGAACAGGGCCTCGAGGTTCGCCACGGTGCCGTTGGCCTCGACATTCTTCCCCACCACGCCCCAGGTCACCCCGCCAGGGCTGAGGAAGTCGTTCTGCGGATCGGTCACGACCAGCGCAGTACGCGGTTTATCGATCTGCATACCGGGATCAGGCAGGGCGGCGAGGGTGGTCGAGATGGCAGTCGCAGCGACCACCGCGGCCCCCACGTTCCTCAAGATTTTTTTCATGGTCTTCTCCTTCATGGTTGTTTCACGTGCAGACATCAGGAATGGCGGGCCCCGCTCCCACCACGGGATAGCCCCCTTTGCGTGGTGAGCCCGGAAAACCGGGAACGTGTCCGTGCGGCCGTGGTTGGCGAGAAGGCTGCATCGGCTCTCGTTCCCTTCGGCGCCGCCTGTGTGTACTGTTCCTGATACAAATGCCGTGCCAATCAATAAAACGAGTTACAACAGGGCCTTATGCAATCGTGGTTACCTCAGAATTTTGTGGTCCACAGTATTTCGTGGTGAAATCCTCAAGATCCTGAGGAAGCTACATGAACGCTCAATGGCTCCGCGAGGCGCCCGCGCTGCTTGCAGTGGTGGACAACGCCCTGAACTGTCTCCATCTCAGCCGGGGCTGGCGTACCCGGCTCGGCCTGCCCGATGCGCACGACGAACGGGGTATGGCACTCTCTCGCCTGCTCATGCCCGCTCACGCGGTCGCGCCGGAGCACTGGCTCCGTGACGCATTGCGCGCGAGCCGGACACTGCGCGACATGCCGGTATCCCTGCAGGGCAGCGACGGTGTCACGCAGGGTCTGTTGTCCGCATGGCCGGTGGCCGCCGAAGCCGGGGCCGGAGGCTTCTGCCTCGCGGCCACGTGTTATGCCGACCTCGACCCTGCCCTGGATGAACTGCAGCAGCTCCGCTCGCGGTACGAACTCATACTCGAGGCCGCGGGCGAAGGGATTTACGGGCTCGACGCGGACGGCCGGATCACCTTCGGCAACGCCGCCACCGAAGCGATCGTCGGCTGGAAACCGACCGAAGCGAGTGGCCGGCGCTCGCACGATATCCACCACCACTCGCATGCCGACGGCTCGCCCTATCCACGCGAACAGTGTCCGATCTACGCCGCGCTACGCGACGGTGAGGTTCACCGCGTGGATGACGAGGTTTTCTGGCACGTCGACGGCTCCCCCGTGCCCGTCGAGTACACCAGCACGCCGATCCTCGAGGACGACCGAATCCAGGGCGCCGTGGTCGTGTTCCGCGACATCTCGCAGCGAAAGAAGCTCGAGCGGCAGCGCGCAACCGCGTTCGAGGAGATCAAGCAGCTCAAGGAACAGCTGGAGCAGGAACGTGACTACCTGCGAGACGAGATCAGGACCTCGTCGGACTTCGGCGAGATCGTCGGCGCCAGCCCGGCTCTGCAGCGCACGATGGCCCAGATCGACGCCGTTGCCGGCACACCCGCCAACGTGCTGGTCCTCGGCGAGTCGGGTGTTGGCAAGGAGATGGTTGCACGTGCCATCCACGACAGGAGCGGACGTGCGGACAGGCCTCTGGTGAAGGTCAACTGCGCGTCGATACCCAAGGATCTGTTCGAGAGCGAATTCTTCGGTCATGTGAAAGGCGCTTTCACCGGCGCGCTCCGCGATCGCGTCGGCCGCCTGACGCTAGCCGATGGCGGTACGCTGTTCCTCGACGAAGTGGGCGAGATCCCGGTGGATTTGCAGGGCAAGCTGCTACGCGCGCTGCAGGAGAGGGAGTTCGAGCGGGTCGGTGACGATCGGACGGTCAAGGTCGACGTTCGCGTGGTCGCAGCGACCAACCGCGATCTCGACGCCGAGGTGAAGCGCGGAAGCTTCCGCGAGGATCTCTACTACCGGCTGGGGGTGTTCCCGATCGTGGTGCCACCTCTGCGCGAGCGCGTCGAGGATATCGTGCCGCTCGCCGAACATTTCCTGGCTCGCGCGTGCACAGAACTCGGCCGCGGGCCGATGCGGCTGTCGAAACAGCAGGCCCAGCAGCTGCGGCGGCATCGCTGGCCCGGCAACATCCGCGAACTCAGAAACGTCATCGAGCGTGGCGTGATCCTCGCGACCGGCAGCCGCGCGCGCCTCGACCTGGCGATGCCCGATGACTCCAGCGAGCAAAATGAATGGGTGCCCGAACCGGTGCCGGCGGTACCGGCAGCCGGCGTGGCTTTCGTCACGGACACCGAGATGCGGCAACGTGAGAGAGCCAACCTGATCGCGGCGTTGCAGCACACCGGATGGCGGGTCTGGGGCCCGCAAGGCGCCGCCAGCCTGCTGGGGATCAAGCCCTCGACTCTCTCCTACAGAATGAAGACGCTGGGTATTAGCCGACCTGCCTGAATTATGCGCGTGAAGACTTCTCCTTTAACGTAGTGGCCCTCGGGCCCCGCCCTTTGAATGGCGACCTTCGGGATAATGCCCATGCCAAACTCTCTACCATCCCCCAGGAAGAAGGTGCCGAGCAGCGTCGCGTGCTGCGGTGAAGTGACGGCAATGCAGTTACCGTCACCCGCTCTTTGCAAGATCACCGAATGTCACCCTTTCTCGCCTCGAGTGACCGGGATCGTGGGACAGCTGCCTGGCCGGCCTGGCACATAACGCACTATCGCCGATGAGCTCCTCGCAAGTCCGCAATGCTCTCGATGTCGTGCGCCGGAAACGAGCGGCAAGCCACACGGCCAGCGCGCATCGTCGGCGCGCTGTTCCTTCACCCATTTCGCGATGGCCATGGTATGTCCCTTGCCGGTTAGAGGGAGTTCTCCTGCTACTCGTACTCTCGGTTGCGTCGCTGCCTGCGATGGCACAAGCATCGGTCGAGCTTCAGCAGCAGGCGCTGGCGTGCGGCAGCGACATCGCTTGCATTCAGGGAATCGTCGAACAGATGCAGGCGCAGTTCGGCACTCCGCCGACAGCGCAGCCGGCCGGATCGTATGGCGATGGACCTTGCGGCGAGTGCCGCGCGCGCGTCCTTCAGCTCGAGCAGTTCGGCAGTGTCGCGGATTACGCGTGCCGGCCGCTCGATGTCCATCTGACCTGGGAATTCCACCAGCAGGAGCAGCGCACCCCGGCGGAACGTCTCGGCCCGCCCACTTCGATCAGGATGACCGTCACGGAGCACTATCCGGCATGCGCTTTGATTTCTTCGCAATCAGATAGCGGCGGAGAACGGTCGAGCATCGAGATCACGGCCCCTGCATCGGCCGATGCCACCTCGGCCAGCATTGTTTCCGCCAATGCGACGTACGGCCTTGTTCGTCCCGCACAGGGGGTGCTGCCAATCGGCGACGAGTTCCGCTCGGTCTCGACCGCTGCGACGTCGCCGTACGTCGTTGACCTGGAACGTCGCCAGTTCGGCTGGAATCACGCTTGTCGCAACCAGGCACAGAGCGCGGGAGAGCTGCATATGCCGTCGGTCAGGGTGGACGTCGACCGCATCGTGCCGCCCGGAGGATGGGACATCCTCGTCGGCGCCCTCCTGGGTCAGGACCAGCGGGTCGAGGTGGGTAGTGCAGTGAGCTGCGATCAACTCCTTGCCGCGGCAACGAAAGGACAGGTCATCGAACATACGGTGCCGTTCCAACAGGCATCAGAATCCATTACACCGCCCGGTGGTGGCCTGGAGTCGAGGACATTCGAACAGGTAGAGGGCGCGGTAGCGATCAGGATCACCGCCTCGGCAGGAGCCCCCCCGAAAGGCAAGCGCCCCGAGCTTGCCGTCACGCCCGGCACTCCCTTCAGTGCCAAGCGCACAACGACAAAGACGCCGTTTCAACCACGTGCGAAGACCTACACGCTGACCAACGCCGGAGAAACGCCTTTATCTTTCAACGTGGACGTGGATGCCTCCTGGGCATCAGTCCACCCCGAGTCCGGCACGCTCAATCCCAAGGACAGCAAGGCGGTAACGGCAACACTCAACAGTCAAGCCGACCTGCTGGACGAAGCAGATCACGCCGGCCGGATAGGGTTTACCAACCTCAGCGGCGGCAAGGGATCCACCTCCAGGATTATCAAGCTCGCCACCGGGCAGAAATGGCGTCATTCATATTACGGCTACACCTATCACGGCATCGAAGGCGGGACGATCGACGGCGGGATGATCGTTTTCTGGCGCACCGATGTGGACTTCGTTATCCGTTCCGGGAAATACCAGGGCGGCACGGGGCGCTCGTATCTGGTCAAGACGCAGAGATTTTCGCACCCGCCGGGGCTCTTCGATTGTGAACTGGCAACCGGCACCTACATCGACAAGCACGCCAAGAATCGCCCCACGCCGTTCATCACGGAAAGCCACTTTTCGGTGGGCGGCCATGCCTCCAAGGGCGCTGTCACCCTGAATTTCCCCAAGACGCCCAATGAATACCATATCCATGCGCGGTGCCTGCTGGACCCGGATGAACTGAAAGCGTTGGGCTTCAACCCCTGGAAAACCAAACCGGGCAAATCGCATCCCTTCGGCGGCAGGATGCGACTCACCGGCAGTAAGACCTACCCACTGAAAGAACGCGTCTTGTATGAATCCGGCGTTAAGGGAAAAGCGAAGTCATACCAGGCCATCGAGATGAAACGCCTGGACTAGGGAACCTCTGAACAAGTCATGACCCGGCACCTAGCGCCCACGCCGTCCGATTTCCGCGTTGCGAATCTTCGCAATCGCTGGCAATGACGCGCGCTTCGCGCCTTGAACTCGAACAGCGCGGACTCAATCTGCTCGGCCCGGACTTGTTCAGAGATTCCCTAGATCGGCAAAGCACGGAGCAGCGGAACACGGTGTCCACCTTCTCATTTAGCAGACCGGCGTGGTGGAAGTGAGGGCGCGACGCACGAGTCCGCGCCGTTGCCGCAAGCCAAGCAGAGCGACGGCGGGCGCGAACAGCCATACCGCGGCCGGCAGCGGGACCGGCGCGATGCCGGCTCGCAGTGACTCCGGCCCTGCCGGTGGCGGTTCGATCGTCAGGGGATCCTGGAACTCGAACGCGACAACTTCGGCGTAGTCCTCGATTGTCGCGATGATGTCGAGCTGATAGGAGAAATCCAACGTTTGGCCCGGGCTCAGCACGCCGAGATCGACGCTTTGGAAGCTGAACGGAATGTTGATACGCCAGCCCAGCGATGGATCGCGGACCGCGCCAATGTCGGCGCCGAATGTCGTGAAGTCCGGGTTGCCGGCTGCGCCGTCCCCAAGCAGCTCAATTCCCGTTTGAAAAACGAAATCGGAGTCCGCTATCAGCGTCAGTGTCAGTTCGAGCGTCGACAAGGGGCCGGCAAGAAAGCTCAGTTCACCACCGTCGATGATGAAGTTTGCTTCGGCAGCGCGCGGGCTGCCGAACGGCGGCGTGCTCACGTCGGCTTCGATGAGCACCTGCGCCCTGAGTTCGCCGCGCGTGAAGATCGTGCCGTTGACCCCGTAATTGCCGAACTCTCCGACGGACCCAGAGGCGCTGAATCCGGGGCCTGCGATCGATGCGATGAGCGCACGGTCGATGTCGGCCTCCGTAGCGCCTTCGATGATGTCGCCATCGCGGATCGCGTCGCCGATTACAGCCGGGTCGGGATCGAACTCGAGGAAAATTTGCTGACGAATGGCGGCTGTGCTCGAGTCGGCAAACAACAGGCCAGCGAGACTTGCAGCGACGGTTAGAGCGGATTTCGCGTTCATCTGAAACTCCTTGTAACAGGAAGCGGCCGTAAACACCTGCACAGTGCCGCGAATCTGTTTCGCACCACCCCCTCTTGCATGAACTGGCGGCGCGCGGACACCCGGTAATTGCTACGCAAGTTGCGCTCGAGCGTATCGAATACATCAAGTGTGCAATAGTCCGCCTGAGTCGCAGTGTGAGGAATTGCCGGTTCCGGTTGCCCGCATTCGCGTCGGGGACTCCCCCACTGCGGGAATCGGACGGGGATACGTTTCTCCTGCTGCTCTGAGACGTCGAACTGTCGAGGCTGATTCCGGCACCTGGTGCCGCGTCGCCTCTGATCGGGTCGTGCGATTGGCGCGACGTTCGAGGCATCCGATGGATCGCAACGGACGGGGACAGTTCACTTCTTCACTGTCATGCCGTGATGCATGCCTTGCCATCGTGATGAAGATTCATCTGCCCCCATTGCCCCCTCGAAGCCGGTAATGGTTCACGGTTCCGCCTGCTGGTACCGCCAAACCGGTCCTTTCGTACTGACGCCACTCGCGGCAGCGCCATTAACGTCGTGGCCGTATCCATTGCTACCCGGCTTTCGAGGGGAGAACTTCCCATGTTCAGATGCATGCTGATTGTGCTGCTAGGCAGCATTGTCGCGGGTTCCGCGCACGCTACGATCATCACCCATGAGTTCACCCATCTCGGCGGGAACACCTGGGAGGCCCAGTACGTCGTGTCCAACGACACTCTCTCGGTGGCGATCGAGGAGATCACCATCTGGTACGAGGTGGGGGTCTACGAGAACATCGTCGCCGTGGCGGCACCCACCGACTGGGACCCGATCGCGATCCAACCCGATCTGCTGCTGCCCGATGACGGGTTCTACGACGCCCTCGCACTGGGTGCGCCGCTGGCCCCGGGCGCCAGCCTGGGCGGATTCGTGGTGCAGTTCGACCTGGTCGGCGCGACCGCGCCGGACAGCCAGTTCTACGAAGTCTTCTGGAACGGGTTGTTCGACAGCGACAGTGGTTTCACCGTCCCCGCGCAGGCCGGGCCCGGACCGGTGGCGATGCCGGAACCCGGCAGCCTCTGGCTCGCGGTTCTCGGCACGCTCGGTCTCGCGCGCCGCCGGCCGGTACGGGGTGTGGGCACATGAACGCGGGGCCGTTCGGGAACCTGATGGCGGCGGTGCTGCTCGCGACCTCGGCGCAGCTCTACGCCGATGAGGTCAGCACCAGCATCGACGTCGCCGACATGACCTTGGTCGAGCGCCGGCGCATCGGCCGCACCCTCTTCGACTATTCCTTCGACGTGAGCTTCGTCAACAATGGAGAGCCTGTTCGCGGCGCCCGCGCGGTCGCGCGCAGCAACTCGAGCGCCGTCAGCGTGGAGACCGGCAACATCCGCATCGGTGACATGCCCGATGCAACACCGGTTGCCGGTGACCGCCGCCTGCTGCTGACCATCGACCGGCGCACGCCGTTCGATCCCGACCAGCTCGAATGGACCTTCTTCGTCGCAGGCCAACCGGAGGTGGTGGTCACGCCCGAGGCGTTCGACTTCCGCGGTACCCTCGCCACCTGCGAAGCCGAATTGCCGGTCCGCATCGAGAACGCCGGCAGCGAACGACTCGACCTGACGAGCGTGTATGTAACACCGAACGACATTCGGTCGAAGTTCCGCCTCCAACTCGACCTCGGCCAGTTCCCCTGGCAGCTGCGCCCCGGCGAATTCCGCGACGGGACGCTGCGCTATGCGCCGACCGAACTCGGCGAGCACGTCGGCGCACTGCTGGTGGGAAGCAACGACCCGGCCAGTCCCGCGCACGAGACACCCATCGAGGCCTCCGGGGTAGCGAACGCCTTCGGCAATGAGAGCTTCGTGCAGGTGGTGGACACCAATCGCCGCGTGGACGTGCTCATGACCATCGACAAGTCCGGTTCCATGGGGCAGGAGATCGATGGCGTGATGACCAATGCCAGGTCGTTCGTGGCCGACCTGCAGGCGAGCGGCGCCGACTACCGGTTCGCAATTGCGGTGGAGACCGACGGCTGTGTCCGCGGTGGCACCCCCTGGATCGATACCACCACGGACGCCAGCAGCGTCGACGCCATCGTCGCGGCGATGGTCGGCGTGCCGTTGTCCGAACCGCCGGACACCGAGCGCCTGTACACCATCGCCGCGCGCGCGCTCGACCCGGCCAAGCTGGCCCCGGGCGGGTGCAATGCCGGTTTCCTGCGCGAAGATGCGCGCCTCGACATCGTCTTCGTCAGTGACGAGCCCGAGCAGAGCATCAACCCCTGGCCGGTCTACGTGCAGCAGTTCGAAGCCATCAAGCCGACGCCCGGCGACGTGACGTTGCACGCGATTGCCGGCGACTACCCGAGCGGCTGCGCGACGGCATCGGCGGGTACCGGCTACTTCGAGGGTGTCTCGCAGACCGGTGGCCAGTTTCTGTCGATCTGCACCGCCGACTGGGCCGGCACGCTCGCCGCGCTCGCCGATGCCGCCGCCGGAAACCGCAACACGAGCTTCCGCCTGGCGATGAACGCGGTGCCGAATTCGGCGCGCGTATGGGTGGACGGCGTGGCGCAGGACAGCGGCTGGACGCACATCGCCAACTACCGCACCGCGCGTTTCCTCGGCACACCGATCCTCGACGCCATCCACTTCGACCCTGACCATGTTCCGGCCGCGCAGTCGTCGGTGGTGGTGGACTACGCTATCGTGCCGCAGTGCCCCAACTGAACCGGATCCCGGCCGGGGGGTTCGGGTCTTGTTTCTGCCTTGGTTCGGTACTTCGGGGAGGCCGCGGGCAACCGGTACTACTGTCCCCAAGAACAGTGCGAATAGTGCGAAGCAGTTACGGGAATTCCGCGCGTCGAACCGGCTAGCATGATTGCGCGCCACATGGAGGGGCTTTCGATGCGTACGGTCCATGCAGTGTCCGCCCTGAGCCGCGGCCGACACGCCATCATCGCCGCCGGGATGCTCGGTGTGAGTCTCGCGGCCGACGCCGCGCCGTTGAACGTGGTCAATCCCGGCTTCGAAGACATTTCCGGCGAATTCACCTCCAATGAATTCACATTCGGTGCGCCGAACGGTTGGGATCTCTACGATCCCGGCAGCATCACCAATGGTGGCAGCGGCCCGGTGTTCTACGTCGGCACGCTCACACCTTTCGAGACGGACCCGGTCGGCGCGCCAGGCGTTTATACCTATATCACTGCGGGAGCCCCCGAAGGCGCGCGCGTCGGCATCGCGTTCAACTTCGCCGGCTCCGGCGGCAGTGGCGAGTACGGCTTCGAGCAAACGCTGACCGACACGCTGGCGTCGAACACGCGCTACCGGCTCGAAGTCGATGTCATCAACATCGCCTCCGGCACCGGGCAATCGGGTGAATTGTTCAATCTCGAGGGCTTCCCGGGCTACCGCATCGAGCTCCTCGCCGGTGGGCAGACGATCGCCGCGGACCTCAATTCGCTTGCCGGCAGCATTGCCGAGGGTGGATTCGCCGTCAGTGTTGTCGAATTCACGACCGGTAACGCCCCGCTACCGCCGGGTCAAAACCTCGCTATCCGCCTGGTCAATCTGAACCTCGTCGATCCGCTCGCGCCGGGCGCCGATCTCGAGGTCGATTTCGACAACGTGCGCCTGTCAGCCGTCAGCGTCCCGCTGCCGCCGATGTTGCCGGCCATCGCTCTCGGCTGCCTCGCACTGTGCTCACGCCGGCGCGGCGGCGCGCGGCGCGCCTGAGTAGACTCTCGGGACCACCGGCGGTGCTCAGTCGAGCGGCGAGGCGGCGGCATCGCGCCACGCTTTGATCGCATGCTCACTCATCGACGCTTCCATACTTGACCGACCACACCTCGAGACAACCATCCGGTGCCCGGCACCCTTGCGCCAAGAATGGGGCAGGCGTCCGCAGCGTCGACATCCTGTGCACTGGTCTCGTTCTGTTCCAGGAGTCTTCACCCAGCAGCCCACGTCGCCTCGCAGACAGTGCTGCACGCTCGGTGTTCAGATCTTGCTTCTTGCCCGCTCCTTGCGGGCTGCACACACGATTCGACTAACTCGGGATCCGCGCGAACCGAAGAAATCACCGATTTTCCGCAGCCTCCGGGCGCCACTACTAAAGTCACCGACGATTGCATCGTCGTGATGCGGAGAATCCTTCGCACACTCTGCGATTGACTTTCGCGCGCGATGGGTCTGACGAGCGGGCGCGTCGAGTACCCGTGTGTCAAGGCCCTGATCGACGCCCACGAACATACCGTTGCGTAGCGAGCCCTACGTCTCGGCCGGCAAGAACGCCGAGCTGTAGGCGGCATTAGAGCTGTAACGCCCCTCGCCTCCTTGTCCCGAACTGACCAGGAATCGCGTCGATGGTCAGCTACAAACCGGGCACATCGACCCCGGTGGTTTGGCGAAAGCTGCTCAGCGGCGGACACGCCACGGGAAGCGCTCGACAACCGCTTGCAACAGCGCGTTGAATCTGGCGCGCTCGCCCCCGGCCCGGAGTATCCCGCCACGACGATTGCTGCGCGAAGTGGTCTGGTCGACAGCACGGTCAAATGTCAAGCTCAAGGGACGTGACATCCGGAAACCTTCCCGGAAGTCCAAGCGGGCAGAAAGCGCGACGCCATCAACCACTGCAGTTCAACGCGGGCTAAAGCACCTAGGGAACCTTGAACAAGCCATGACCCGGCACCTAGCGCCCACGCCGTCCGATTTCCGCGTTGCGAATCTTCGCAATAGCGGGCTATAACGCGCGCTTCGCGCCTTGAACTCGAACAGCGCGGACTCAATCTGCTCGGCCC
>Ga0180436_10005322_pt1 | contig 11406 bp, 7 predicted proteins | sample SS_ome_2_FD_132434 | JGI IMG/M metagenome (GOLD analysis project Ga0180436, IMG submission 132434) | Hypersaline lake sediment archaeal communities from the Salton Sea, California, USA - SS_3_S_2 metaG | ecosystem: Environmental > Aquatic > Non-marine Saline and Alkaline > Hypersaline > Sediment...
ATATCACAAAAGCGGGGCCCGGCGCCGTTTTCTCACCATTGAAACCCCCATTTTTGACGCCGCGGGCAAGGTGATTGCCGTTGAGGGCACGTCCCGGGATATCACCGAGAAACGGAAGGTAGAGGAGCAGCTCGATAAATATCGCCGCAATCTGGAATTGCTGGTGGAGCAGCGCACCGCTGACCTGGAAACCTCCCGCAAGCAGTTGCTGGATATTATCAATTTCCTGCCCGACCCCACCTATGTGATTGATACCCGGGGAAAGGTCATTGCCTGGAATCGGGCCATGGCTGAAATGACCGGTATTTCCGCCGCCAGGGTCATCGGGCACAATTTTAAAAAGCATTTGGGGAACATGTTTCCGGATGATTCACCCCTGGTTATTGAGCGGGCCCTGAAAAAAAAGGCGGCCGGCTCCGTCCGGGGGGATGCGGAGCGTGGAGCGGCCTACCGCGGGCCTGCTTCATCGTTAAACAAGGATACTTTGTTTGCCGAACGCTACCTTCCCGGACTGAACAAGGGGCAGGGGGGCTATGTATGGGTTACCGCGGCACCCATCCTGGACACCGCAGGGGAAGTTCTTGGCGCTGTTGAATCCTTTCGGGAGGTGACCCGTCAGAAACAGGCCGCGGAAAAGCTGCGCAACGAAAACCTCCTGTTGCGCTCTACCATCGGCGATCGTTATAAATTTAAGGATATCGTCGGCAATTGCGACGCCATGCAGGCGGTTTATGACTTGGTCCTCAAAGCGGCCACCACCGATGAAAATGTGCTCATCCATGGCGAATCGGGCACCGGTAAGGAGTTGGTGGCCCAGGCCATCCATACGGCGGGTTCGCGCAAGGAGAATCCCCTGGTGGTGGTCAATTGCGGAGCAATTCCGGAAAATCTCATCGAAAGCGAATTTTTCGGCACCCGCAAAGGGGCCTTTACCGGTGCCCAGCATGACAAGCCGGGGTACTTCCAGGCGGCAGAAAACGGTACCCTGTTCCTGGATGAAATCGGCGAAATCAGCCCTTCCCTGCAGGTAAAATTGCTGCGGGCCATTGACGGCGGGGGCTTCTCACCCGTAGGCAGCCGGCGGGTGATTCGGCCCAATGTGCGTTTCATCGCTGCCACCAACCGCGATCTGCTGAAGATGGTCCGCGAAGGAGCGATCCGCAGCGATTTTTTCTACCGCATCCACGTTGTCCCCATCCACCTGCCGCCTTTGCGGAAGCGGGGCGACGATATATTTCTGCTCACCGACCACTTCCTGAAACAGTTGAGCGATGTGGATCAACTGCGTACCCTGGACCGGGAAGAGATCGAAATGTTGCGCAACCATGACTGGCCGGGGAACGTGCGCGAACTGCAGAATGTTCTCCGCCGTTATGTTACCTTTGGCGACCTGGTGCTGGGGGATACGGCTCATGTGAAAACGGAAAACAAGGGCCTGGGAGTAAAGCACGACAGCCCCACGGAATTCCAACCGATAAAAGCAGCCCTGGATACCTTTGAAAAAAGATTTATATTAAATGTCCTCAACCAGAATCGGTGGCACAAAACCCGTGCCGCCAAAAGCATGGGTGTCTCGCGCAAGACCCTGTTTCGCAAAATGCAGCGCCACGGCCTGTTAAAGACCCAAAACGGGTCATAAATGACCCAGTTGGGTATCATTGAGATTTTAAGCAGTTATTTCATATTTCCATATAATTGGGTCATATATGACCCAATCCTTCCTCTCCCCTGCCTGCTCAGATGGCGGTTATATTGATTGGGGTGTGTGTACCGGATTTTCTAAGCAGCACAAATTGACCCGATGGTCATCAATATCTCGATTCATCTCATCCTGCCCGCAACTGATTCCATAACAGGCTGGACATATGGGAAACCTGCCTGCCTGGCAAGAGTGATGACTAGAAAATCAAGACTCCACGGTTCACTGCCCGGGACAGTGATTCAGGCCGCCTGCTTTAAAGAGTTTTTCAATTCCGGCTAGTGGGTTGGCATCCAAATTGCTTTTATTCAGGCAGGTCGCATATCGTTGCCAGCGTACCTTCACCCGTAGATTCCCCGGGCAGGGTATCTAAGATCAAAGCTGATCCAGAGTGAAGCGCTGTTTATTCCCGAAAACGTGTGCCGGCCCGGCAACCAAATCCGCGCGCCGGCCAGCGTTCATAGTTGGTGCCTGAACCAAAACCCCTTTCCCCAAACCTACATCATGCAAGGAGGGAGTCCCATGGCAAAAAAGCAATATCTGTTCACCACCCTGGTTATCATGCTTGTGGCGCTGATGCTCACCGTGGCAGGAACGGTACCATCGGCTGTCCAGGCGGCTGACAAGGTATACCGGATGAAGATCCAATCCCTCTATCCCCGGGGGGATCTCTCCATGGAGCTGCTGGAAGAGTTTGCTGCCGCGGCCGAGAAGCACAGTAACGGACAACTGAAGGTTAAGGTATTCGCCGAGCCGGAAATCATCCCCGGTGACCAATTGTTCGGTGCTACCAAACAGGGGGTTCTGGACATGCTCCAGGGCATGGGCGGCATGTGGGGCGGCATCGTGCCCCTGGGTTATGTGGAATTCAACCTGCCCCTGGCCTTCCGCATCGATGAGGCGGACACTTTCGAGGCCAAAGCCGAGGCCATCCGTGACTGGCACTTCAAGAGCGGCTACTTAGACCTGCTGCGCAAGGAGTACGCCAAGCAGGGACTCTATTTTTTGGATATCCACGCCTACGGCCCGGTGCCCTTTGTGCTCTCCACCAAACCCGTCAAAACCTGCGCCGATCTCAAAGGTATGAAGATCAAGGCCGACGGCGGCAACATCGCCTACCATACCGGCATCGGCATGCAGGGCGCCCAGATCTCCCCCACGGAAGCCTATATGGCCCTCAAGCTGGGTACCGTGGATGCTGCCGAATGGGATGTCAGCTGTGTCACCGGTCTGAAATGGCATGAAGTAGCCCCCTATTGGGTCAAGGGTATGGAGTGCGACCATGCCACGGGCCACATTCTGGTCAGCATGAAAAAATGGAACAAGCTGCCCGATGAACTCAAGGACGCCATGCACAAGGCCGCCGAAGACTACTGGCACGCCACGGTCACTGGATATAAAAAAGAGATCGAAGCCGTGGAGAAACTGGTGGCTGAAGGCAAGGTTACCGTCAATGTCTTAGATGAAGCCTGCCAGAAGGAGTACGCCGACGTGGCCCATAAAATATGGGATGAACTGGCAGGCCAGGATGAAGCCAGTGCGGAAGCCATCCGGCTGATCAAGGAATGGCGCGGCGTTAAATAGCATCCATTAACCTCTTCCTCTCTTGTGACGGCAGGGGGAGATGGGCAAGGGTCGCATAACCGGCGCTCTCATTTTTTCCATTAAAAACCGAACCAAGCTTGCGCCCGCGGGCTCAAACCCTTGATCTGCGCCCACTTAACCATGCAGCCCCCGGAACTGCCCCGGGGGCGCCCAAGCAGCAGGTTGCCAAGGATCTACAGCATTGTGGCGCCGTACCGTTTCACACACAAATTTTCAGTTTTGAACTCCCTTCACCCCGAAACCATGGATTCTCTACCATGAATGCATTCATCAACGGCGTTACCCGCGTCATCCAGAAGGCCGGCGATCTGGCCAGCCTGCTGATCCTGGCCATCATGGCCGTGGTGACCTATGAAGTGGTCTCGCGCTATGCCTTTAACCATCCTACCTCATGGGCCTGGGTGATCAACAAGCAGATCTTCGGCGTTTTTGTCCTGATTGCCGGCGGGTACACCCTGATCCACAAAAGCCACATTCGGATCGAGATGCTTTACGACCGCTTTCCGCCGGCCATGAAAACGGTTATCCGCTGGCTGACCCTGCTGGCCGCGCTTTTATTCCTGGGCAGTCTGCTCTGGAAAAGCACGGTCATGGGTCTGGAGGCCTGGGAAACCAAAGAACTGAACATGGGGGTCTTCAAACTGCCCCTCTATCCCCTGAAGTTGTTCATGCCCGTGGCCACCTTGCTGTTCATTCTGGGGTGTATCGCGGCGGCAATTAAAAATGAGTAGTGCCACATGTCCGGGTCCTGTTGCGGATATAAGCGGATATAATGTGAGGGTTAATTCTCGATGAGTATTGAACTGATTACCATCCTGCTCTTCGGTGGGCTGCTGTTTCTGCTGGCCCTGGGCATCCCCGTCTCCTTTGCCCTGGGCGCCATTACGGTGACCATGACGCTCTGGGTAGAAGGCCCCGACGCGCTCTACACCGTGGCCACCACCACCTACCAGCAGATCACCAGCACCACCCTGATGACCATCCCGCTGTTTTTGATCATGGGCAATTTCCTGGTCCAGTCGGGTATCTCCGAGCGCATGTACAACGGGCTGAACTATTGGCTCTCCGGGGTGCGCGGCGGATTGGCCATCGTCTCTATCGCCGTGTGTGTCTCTTTGGCCATGTGCGGCGGATTCGGTCCCGGCATTCTGACCATGGGACTGGTGGCGGTCCCGGCCATGCTGAAGCATAATTACAGCAAATCCATTGCCCTGGGCTCGGTCATGGCCGGCGGCGTGCTGGGGGAGATCATTCCCCCGGCCATCATTATGATCATTTTCGCTTTCATCGCCCGCATCTCCATTGGCAAGCTCTTTTTCGGCGGCTTCGTCCCCGGTGTGATCCTGGCCCTGCTTTACTGCCTGTATATCATCGCTGTGGGCATCATCAAACCCCAGGCCCTGCCCAAAACCAGCGAAACCGTGACCTGGAAGATGCGCTGGCAGGCCCTAAAGGAGATATTCCTGCCGGCCATGCTGGTGGTTCTGGTGCTGGGCAGTATTTTTCTCGGCATCGCCACCCCCACGGAAGCGGCCGGTGTAGGCGCGCTGGGAGCGATTGTCATCTGCGGCCTGCACCGCAAACTCACCTGGCAGGTGGTCAAGGACTCCTGTGCCGAAACCCTGAAGATTACCGGCATGGCCCTCTGGATTCTGATCCCGGCCACCCTGTTCGGCGTGTTTTACGCCAGCGTCGGCGCCCAGGACATGATCATGGAGTTCATCGAGTCCCTGGAAGTGCACCGCTTCGCGGTCTTGATCTGCATGCAGTTTGTGCTGCTGCTTTTCGGGATGTTCATGGATGACTATGCCGTGGTCACCATCTGCGCGCCCATCATGCTGCCCATTGCCCGCATGCTGGGCTTCGACCCCATCTGGTTTTCCATTCTCTTCATATTGAACATGCAGGTCGCCTATCTCACGCCGCCCTTTGGCTGGGCCTTGATCATGATGAAGGGCGTGGCGCCGCCCGAAGTTTCCACCCGGGATATCTGGCGTTCGGTGCCGCCCTTTGTCCTCATTCAGCTGGCCGTACTGATTTTAGTGATGCTGTTTCCCCAAATCGCAACCTGGCTGCCCAACAGGGTGTTTTAATGGGCCGGCCCGAATTTTTACCACGATTTTTACCACGTTATTAACGCCAATAGCTCATGAGGTGTCCCATGACTCAGAGAAAAATTCTTCGTATTCGTCTTGATTCAGCCGATTACCAAATGGAATCGGTGCAGGACCATTACCTCAACCTGGGCGGTCGGGGGCTGTCCTCCAGCATCATCGCCAGCGAAGTCCCGCCCCAGTGCGATCCCCTGGGGCCGGAAAACAAGCTGGTCATCGCCGGCGGAATTCTGGCCGGCACCAGCGTGCCCAACAGCGGCAGGGTTTCCATCGGCGCCAAGAGCCCGCTGACCCAGGGCATCAAGGAGGCCAACGCCGGCGGCACCGCCGCCCAGAAACTGGCCCGCCTGGGCCTCCAGGCCGTGGTCCTGGAGGGCAGCGCCCGGGAATTGACGACCATCAGGATCAGCAAGACCGGCGTGGAATTCAGTACCGCCGACAGCCTGGCCATGGCTGACAATTCTGCCTGCATAGATCACTGCCGTGAGCAGTTCGGCGATGGAATCAGCGTCATCTCCATCGGGCCGGCCGGGGAGATGGGCCTCAAGACCGCCGCCGTGGCGGTGACCTCTCCCGATTTCCTGCCGCGCATCGCCGCCCGGGGCGGGCTGGGGGCTGTCATGGGCGCTAAAAAAGTCAAGGCTCTGGTAATTGACGATGAGGGCGGCGAGGCCGTGGCCGTCAAGGGCCCCGCCCTGTTCAAGGCCGCGGTCAAGGCCTTCACCCAGGGCGTCACTGGCCATCCCCTTTCCGAAGGGCTGCGCCTCTTTGGCACGCCTGTCCTGGTGGGCATGATCAACGAGATGGGCACCCTGGCCACCAAAAACTACTCTCAGGGCCAGTTCGCGGGCGCCGGCAAGATCTCCGGAGAGGCCCTGGCGGAACTGCTCAAATCCCGGCCCAAGGCTAAAACCGCCCACGCCTGCATGAAAGGCTGCGTGATCAGCTGTTCCAACGTCTACACCGATGAAGCCGGCGAGACCGTGGTTTCCGGCATCGAATTCGAAACCCTGGCCCTGATGGGATCCAACTGCCTCATCGACGATCTGGCCATCATTGCCCAAATGAACGGGGTCTGCAACGAGATCGGCGTGGACACCATGGATGTGGGCGCCGCCATCGCCGTGGCCATGGAGGCCGGCAAACTCGACTGGGGCGACGGTAACCAAGCCCTGGAGTTGGTGCGCGGGATCAAAGAAGGCACCGAACTGGGCCGCATGATCGGCAACGGCGCCCAGTTCACCGGCGAGACCCTGGGGGTGGCACGCATCCCCTGCGTCAAGGGCCAGAGCCTGGCCGGCTACGATCCCCGGGGTCTGAAAGGCACCGGCGTCACCTACGCCACCTCGCCCATGGGGGCCGACCACACCTGCGGCAACGCCCTGCCCAGCCCGGCCAATCCCGACTACGACCACACCGCCGCCGAAGGCCAGGGACCGGTTTCCCAGTTCCTGCAGAGCTATTTCGCGGCCATCGACAGCCTGGGCATCTGCCTGTTCGCCGCCATCGCACCTTTGGACATACCCGAACTGACCCAGCACCTCATCGACTGTGTGAGCCTGGTGCTGGACGATACCCTGGGCGAGGATTATCTCCTGCGTCTGGGGGGCATGGTCTTGAAGGAGGAGCGCAAGTTCAACGCCGCTGCGGGTATGACCGCCAGGGATGACCGCCTGCCTAAATTCTTCAGTCAGGACCCCCTGGCCCCCACCGGGCTGAAATTCGATGTGTCTGAGGCCGAACTCGATGCCGTCCATCCATAAACCCTCATTTCTGGTAGGACGCTGACTGTTATCTGACCAATAACGCCTCTCCCCCGTCAAAGGGAAGGGGGAACAAATGCTTTTTTCAGCCACTAACCAACAATTAAAAGCAGGTGCCGGGGCTTGCCGGTTCAATGCCGTTCCAGGCCACCTGCCCCAATTCGGAAACCTGTTAAAGGAACCGCTAGACGCGGCTCTCAATCAAGGAGGATGAATCATGATTAGCGAAAAAGAGTTGGCCCAACTGTCCTATGACGCGGCCCCTGTGCGGGTCACCGACACCCTTCCCGGCCCCAAGGGCCAGGAGTACCTGCAGGGCTCCTTTGACAACGAGTCCATGACCCGCGGCGGCGGCCGCTTTCCCCTGGTCTTCGCCGAAGGCAGGGGCGCCACCATCAAAGACCCCGACGGCAACGTCTACATCGACATCACCGCCGGCGTGGCGGTCAACGCCGTGGGCCGCTGCCATCCCCGGGTCATCGAAGCCATGCAGGCCCAGATGGGCACCCTGATGCACGCCAGCGACATCTCCAACGTGCGCCGCACCGACCTGGCCCGCAAGGTGGCCTCCATCATGCCCGCCAACCTCAAGGACAACTGCATCAGCTATTTTACCCAGGGCGGCTCCGGGGCCGTGGAAACGGCCATCAAGTTCGTGCGCAAGATCACCGGCCGCACCCAGATCGCCGCCTTCCACGGCGCCTACCACGGCGTCTGGTGCGGGTGCAACTCTTTAACCACCGGCGACCAGTACCGCCAGGGCTACGGCCCCTTTATCCCCGGCGTGATTCACCTGCCCTATCCCTACTGCTACCGCTGCTGCTTCGGCATGGAGTATCCCTCCTGCAACCTGCAGTGCGCCAAGTACGTGGATTACGTGCTCAACACGCCCTACACCGGCGCCGACGACGTGGGCGCCCTGATCATCGAAGCCCAGCAGGGCGAGGGCGGCTACCTGCCGCCCCCTCCGGGTTACCTCGAGATCGTCAAGGAAGCCTGTGAAAAGCACGGCGCCCTGTACATCTCCGACGAAGTCCAGGCCGGGGCCGGCCGCACCGGCAAGATGTGGGCCGTGGAGCACAGCACGGTGCAGCCCGACATGGTGACCTGGGGCAAAGGCATGGGCGGGGACATGCCCATGGCGGGCCTCTCCATCCGCAAGGACCTGGCCGAACAGCTCACCGACCACTCCCAGCCCAACACCTTTGCCGGCAACGCCGTGACCGCCGCGGCCTGCATGGCCAACATCGACATTCTCACCGAGAACGACTACGCCCTGGTGAAACGCGCCGGGGAACTGGGCCAGGAGATCAAGGACCAGATCAAGGCCGGCGCCGAAGATATTCGCGTCATCGGCGATGTGCGCGGCCACGGCCTGATGATCGGCATCGAGATGGTGGCGGACAAGGAGACCCGCGAACCCCTCGGCCAGGATGGTGTGGGCCAGATCATCATGGGCATGCTGGAGCGGGGCATGGTGATGGTGCCCTGCGGACGCAACGGCAATGTGTTCCGCTTCATGCCGCCCCTGATTGTGACCCGGGAGCATGCGACAAAGGCGGTTGAAATCCTGTTGGATACGGCTAAAGAAGTTTAAGCCGGGCCATCAGTAAAGGGGTACGGCGCGCCGTGCCCCTGCTTGTTGATATCCTCACAAAAAATGGCTATGATCCGCCCAAATGCGCTGATCTGATGTAAATGGGGCGAAAACCACTCCCTTGGTGGGATTTTTTGCCCCATTTGGCTTGAAGTTCACCACGGATTGGGGAGGCGGGCGCTATATTCGCGCACCGGAAGCCATGCAGGATATCTACTATGTTGACGGCAAGTTCGTACCGGAGGACCAATGCCTGATCCCCGCCAAGGACCTGGTGGTGCTGCGGGGTTACGGGGTATTTGATTTCCTGGTAACTTACAACCGGCGCCCGTTTTACCTCCAAGAGCATGTAGCGCGGCTGGCCAATTCGGCCCGGCATATCCGCCTGAAGCTCAACCATAGCGAGGCTGAGATCATGGAGGTGGTGGAAGAGACCGTCAAACGGAATCCCCATCATGGGGAGTCCACCATCCGCATTATCTACACCGGCGGTATCAGTTCCGATGGCGTCACGCCTGAAGGGAACGGAATCCTGGTGGTGATGGTGGCAGCCAGAAAGAAACTGCCTGCGTCGTGGTACACCAAGGGCGCCAAGGTCATCACCAACCGTATCCAGCGCTTTATTCCCGACGCAAAAAGCACCAACTACCTTGCGGCCATTTACGCCATGGAGCATGCTCACCAGCAGGGGGCCATCGAATCCATCTACGTGGATCGTCAGGGTCGTCTGTTGGAGGGCACTACCAGTAATATCTTCTTTTTTAAAGACTCCCGACTAGTCACCGGCAAGCAGGATATCCTGCCCGGGGTGACCCGGCAGGTGCTGCTGAACCTGCTCAAGGAACACTTTGCATTGGAACTGCGGGACATTCACTACGACGAACTGGCCGGGATGAACGAGGCGTTCATATCTTCCTCCCACCGGGAGGTCGTGCCCATCGTCGGGGTGGATGATATCATCATCGGCCAAGGACGACCTGGTGCCTGCACCCAAAAGGCCATGGATATATTTCGGAACTATGTTTCCAAATACGGACAGGGGGAGGTATAGCCATGGCACGGGTGGAGTTGACCGCCGGCCGTCTGCCCGCCTTGACGCGGGCGGAAGTCGATCTGGGCGCTTTGGCGCATAATATTCGCCAGCTGCAAGGGGTTGCAGCCCCTGAATCCGTAATGATGGCGGTGGTTAAAGCCGACGGATATGGCCACGGGGCGGTTGAGGTGGCCCGGGTGGCCCTGGATAACGGCGTGCGGTTTTTGGCCGTGGCCCGGATAAATGAAGCCGCCCATCTGCGCCGGGCCGGTATGGAAGCGCCTCTTTTGATCTTCGGCGGAAGCCTGCCCCAGCATGTTCCCTTCCTCATCAGGCATGATATCAGCGTGGCCGTCAACTCCCTGGACGGGGCCGAACAACTGGCGGCCGCCGCGCGCCGGGTCCCGGGAACCCTCAGGGTTCATATCAAGATCGATACGGGCATGGGACGCCTGGGCATCCCGGCCAATGCCTTGATAAATCCAGGAAACGGGCTGCCGCCCAGTGACCGCGCCGTGGCTGCGATCCGCTCCCTGGCGGCTCTGCCCGGCCTCACCGTGGAAGGTATATTCACCCATTTTGCCAACGCCGATTGCCGGGACAAGGATCATGCCCGGGGACAGTTCGCCCTGTTTCAGCGACTGCTGGAACGGGTAGCGGCAGAAGGCCTGCAGATTCCCTGGCGCCACGCGGCCAACAGTGCCGCTCTGCTGGAAATGCCCGAAAGCCACCTGGATCTGGTGCGCCCGGGAATCGCCCTTTATGGACTCTGGCCGTCTGCGGAGATGGAGCATTGCTGCGTTGACCTCAAACCGGTCATGTCCCTTAAATCCACAGTCATCCAGGTGAAAGATGTGGCGGCCGGGTTCTCCGTCAGCTACGGCAGTACCTATACGACCCCCGAACCTACGCGGATCGCCACCGTGCCCATTGGCTATGCCGACGGATTCAGCCGGTTGCTGTCCAACCAGGGGCAGATGCTGGTGCGCGGCCGGCGGGCTCCCATCCTGGGACGGGTATGCATGGACCTGACCCTCATCGATGTCGGCCAGATCCCCGGTGTCCAGGTGGGCGACGAAGTGCTGGTTATGGGCCGCCAGGGAAACGAAGAGATCAGCGCCGATGAGATCGCCCGCCAGCTGGATACCATCAATTATGAGGTGACCGCATCCCTCACCGCCCGGGTTCCGCGGGTTTACCTGTCTTAAAATAAAGATCTGGCCATTGGAAACGGATACCCCCCAAATGGATTGGCGCCTGGGCGCCTTACGTTCCCGGATTCCCCCATCGCCCGGCGCGGAGGTGGTTATTGCCGGGGATTGGGCGCCCATTCGTGATTTTGCCGACATCATCGACAGCGACGCGGAAGCGGTATACGGCGATCTGTTGCCCCGCCTGCGGGAAGCCGACCTGCGTATCGTCAACCTGGAATGCCCCCTGGCCGATTGTGGCACCCCCATGGTGAAAAGCGGCACCGTGCTCAGGGGAAACCCCGGTCATATAAAGGGGTTGACGGCAGTACCCTTTGAGGCGGCGGCTTTGGGCAACAACCATGTATTCGATTACGGGGTGGCGGCCTTCGAACAGACCTGTGA
>Ga0180436_10005324_pt1 | contig 11404 bp, 7 predicted proteins | sample SS_ome_2_FD_132434 | JGI IMG/M metagenome (GOLD analysis project Ga0180436, IMG submission 132434) | Hypersaline lake sediment archaeal communities from the Salton Sea, California, USA - SS_3_S_2 metaG | ecosystem: Environmental > Aquatic > Non-marine Saline and Alkaline > Hypersaline > Sediment...
GAGCTCCTCGAGCAGCGCATCCCGTTCGTCGATCTGCTGACCGTGGATGCCGACGACTGGAACCAGCTGACCGAGATGCGCTCGGGCCGCGGCGTCCTGGGCGCCGCCGTCGACGAGACCAACTCCGAGGACCTGGCCGTCTACGCCCAGCTCCGCGAGACCCGCATCCCGAACCTCGTCGTCGACGAGATCGAGAGCCTCACCGAGGTCGTCGGCCAGGTCCAACTGGTCAGCGGCATCGACATGGTCGTCGACCAGGCCGCCGAAGAGGCCGCCTACGACGAGGCCGTGCTCTTCACCTTCAACCTGAAGAACTCGACCACCGTCGAGAACGCCCTCGACCTGATCGCCGACTCGGCGGGCGAGAACGTCACCTGGACCGTCAAGTACGGCGCCGTCCTGCTGACGACCAAGGAGAAGGCCCGCGGTGAGCTGGAGATGGTCCCCCACGACATCTCCGACCTGACCATCAACCTGCCGAACTTCCTGGCCCCGCGCCTGGACCAGCTGCGCCTCCTCGACGAGCTCGAGGACGACGACGGCGGCGGCCCCTTCGGCAGCTACGCCGAGGCCTCCACCCAGCTCGAGCAGGACCGCCTCGTCGAGCTGATCCAGCAGAACGTCTCCCCCTCCAGCTGGGAGGAAGACGGCGTCTCGATCAACGCCTACAACGAGACCACCCTGGTGGTGCGCCACACCCGCACCATCCAGCTGGAGGTGCAACGCTTCCTCGAGGAGCTGCGCAACTTCAACTCGATGATGGTCACCATCGACACGAAGTTCCTGACCGTCGCCGACAACTACCTGCAGCAGATCGGCGTCGACTGGCGCGGTATCGACAACCCGGCCGTGCCGTTCACCGACCTGGACGACGTGACCAACGGCGGTGAGGACGACGCCTCCCTGGGCTTCGACAACGGCGGTGCGGGCAACGCCATCGGCACGCTGCTCCAGATTACGAACACGGCTGGCGTGGCTGACGTCGCTTCGGCGGGCTCTGCCCAGCCCGTGTGCGGTGTCCTCGCTGAGGCCATCGCCCCTGCCGCTGGCACGGTGACGGCCCGCGTGGTGGTCCGCAAGTCCTTCTGAGCCCTTCACGGGGCCTTCCCCGGTCCCTCTGCCCCGCTCTCGACATCCCCTGTCGGGGGCGGGGTTTCGCCCATAGGAGCCTGCTGTGAACCTCGGTGACCTCGTTGACTTCGTGGGCAACCTGCTCGACTACGACCCGACCAACCCGACGTACCGGGAGCAGTTGGTCAGCATCCTGAACGATGCACAGACACACATCCTCACAGACCGTCCGTGGCCCTTCGCGATGAAGGACCGCAAGTTGAAGGTCTGGACGGATGACACCTTCACCTTCCAGTTCGTAAACGGCTCGAACCAGATCACAGGCGCGGGCATCCCTGTCTCGACGGACATGGTGAAGCCCGGTGGTGAGTTCGCTCTTGCCGAGATTGAGGCTGATTCTCCCCAGTTCATCCGTCACCGGATCATGTGGGTGAAGAACCCGACCACCGCCTTCCTTGACCGTCCCTTCGAGGGCCTGTCCGGCTCCTACGAAGTGACCATCAAGCGGCGGGAGATTCGCCTTCCCTCCGACGCCATGACCGTCCAGAACGTGTCTGACCCTGAGGTCGGCATCCCCGCCAAGGCGCTGTTCCTGAGCAAGTGGGAGCGGGAAGACAGCAACCTTGACCCCGACCTTCTCGGGACCATCGAGGCGTACCTGCCCTCACAGGCGTTCGTTGTAGCAGCGCCGAGAACCCCGCGCGGGGTCACTGTCGAGACCGTGGGGGCAGGGGAGGGTGTCAGGACCATCAACGTCTTCATGGTCAACGTCTACGCCCCCAACGCCACCAACTTCGAGATGTACCCGCGTGATGTGTCCGACGGCTTCGAGTCGGCTCTGAGCAAGGTCGAGTCCTACAGCCTGACCGACACGCAGACGCTGTACTTCCAGCCTGAGCCGCTGAACCCTCAGACCGGGTATTACCGTCGGTACTACTTCACTTGCCCTGAGGCGGGCATTCTCGCCCCTGTACGCATCCGGCACACCGAGCCGCTGGAGCCGACTGGCGTGAGCACGGGCACGGACACTGTGCCCCCTGACAACCACCCCTTCACAGGCATCCAGTTGCAGCCCCGCCTCGAACTTAGTTACCTGTCCACGCAGGCGTTTCAGGCGTCCAGCATCCGGTACAGGTGGAACCAGACGGCGGCATACCAGCAGGTCATGTTGTACCCGCATCCTTCCGCCGACCAAGACCTCAACGTCCGCATGGTCATCAACCCTCCCCGGTTGCAGGAAGATCAGGACGCCCCGCTTGTCCCGCACGCTTACGCGCAACTGATTGCGTTCGCGGCGCTGGAGAACCTGACCTTGAAGGTGGACAACCCTGCGCTGGCTCAGGTCTACATGCGGAAGAAGGAGACGCTGTTCAAGGCGATGGAGCAGGCGTACTTGAAGGCGACCCCACGGCGGATCATCAAGGGCAACCCGACCGCTGGCTACCGCTACGTCAAGAACCCCTTCGGCCCTCTCACCTTCTCCTGAGGTTCCCGTGAAGCAGAACGTCTTCCAGACTCCGCTTGCGGGTGGCTTCGAGACGAAGTTGCCGCAGAACCCGATGAACGCGGGGTTTGCGGAGAACCTGACAATCGACAAGACTACGGGCGGGTTCTCGACCCGTGTGGGCTATGAGACGTGGAAGCCCTCTACGACGACGTGGGTGCCCTTCGCGAACGATGGTCCGATCTATTCGCTTCACACGCGACAAGGGCTTGCAGGAGGGGCACGGCAGTCCATCCTGTACGAAGAGGGTGGCAACCTCAAACTGCTGTACGAAGCCAGTGGGGCCGACGACGCCATCACCCTCCAGACGGGACGGCATGTGCCGACTCCGACGGAAGCAGGGTCTTGGTACACGGACACCGCCTACGGCACCGTCATCACCAACGGGGTTGACCGCCCTGTCATCGTCCGTCCGTGGCCGCTTGGGAGCAACACAGACGCCGCAGCGGCTGTACCTCAGATCATCCGTCCCTTCGGCTTCGACGGGCTTCCTACGCCCGTAGAGCCTCGCACGGTGAAGCCCATCCCTCCGCCTCCCGGCTACGGACCTCCGAAGGCCAGTGGGAACGGCGCTGTGACCCTGTGGTGTCCTGCTCAGGGCACCGCCATCCCCGATGGCAACCGCTGGGGTCTCGGCTTCGCAAACAATGTGAGCGGGGACGATGGAGACAAGCAGGCCATCTTCGGGTGGTCCATCTCCTTCATCACGGACACCGGGTCTGAGGGTCCGACCTCCGTGCTGAACACGGTGTCATGGGGTCTGGAGGCTGGCGCCGAAGGCTTCCGTCATGCCTGTGCGCTCGACATCCCCATCGGTCCACAGGGCACGGTGGCTCGCAAGATTTACCGGACCACCAACTACTCCGATGACTACGTTGCCCCCGGCGACACCACGCTCTACTTCATCGACATCATTCGGAACAACGTCGAGGACGTGTTCTTCGACGCGGTGAAGACGGCGAACCTCGGACAGCCTTCCCCTGAGATCGCAACCGGACCCCTACCCGCGCCACGGGCACGGTTCAGCGCCCTGTTCAACGGGTGTCTGTTCCTTGATGGCGGGGTGGATGACTCTCGGACCCTGTACTTCTCGACAGTCGGTTTGATCGAGCAGTTCGCCGCAGATGCGTTCATCGAGTTGTCGGCTGAGAACGGCGCCATCACCGCGCTCTTTGGCAACTACAACACCCTGCTCGTCTTCCGCGAGAAGGGCATCGACGTGGTTCAGGGCGATTACGTCAACGGGTTCACCGCGACCACTCTGACCTCGAACGTGACCTGCAAGGCACCGCACTCCATCCAGTCCGTGCCGGGGCTTGGTGTCGTGTTCCTTGCCGAAGACGGCGTGTACGCCATCGTGGGCGGTCTGACAGGTGGCGCCGTCAACGAGGTCATCAACCTGACCGTCCCTCAGGACGACCTCATTCAGCGGATCACTCCCGACTGCCATCCGAAGGCTGTGTCCTGCTACTCGCCCCAGCATCGGGAGTACCACCTGTACGTCCCGATTGACGGCTCCGACCGTCCGAACGTCGGGCTTGTCATGCACATTGACAGGCTTCCACAGGCTGAGACACTGGCACCGTGGACTACCCGTGGAGGCTTCCCTGTAGGGGCCATCACGACGCTGTACGACGGCACCATCGTCTTCGGTCACCACACGGGCAACGAGACGGGCAACCTCCAGTCCGAGCGGGGTCTGTTCGTCATCAGCGCGAAGCGTGCGATGGGCGTCACGGTCACAGGTGAGCAGCCCCCGGTGTTCACCATCAACGACCCGCCCACGTCCACCTACAGGTCGGCATGGACCGCCTTCGGTGACCCTCAGGTCCAGAAGCAGGTGTCCTATGTGACCCTTTGGGTGATGACCACGGGGTTGCCGAAGATCACCATGCGCCACTACAAGGACTTCTCGCTGGTGCCCACGACGGAGCAGACGTACACCGCGCAGTCTCCTGACTCGACCCCTCAGGTCACGCTGGACACGGCGCTTCTCGGTCAGAACACCTACCGGGATGACCGTCTGGTGCCTCTCCGGTTCAGTGTGGCGCACCAGTCGGCGGCGTGGTTCTGCTTCGAGATTGAGACGACCGAAGACCTTGTGCTCGTCGGCTACGAGTACGAGTACACCACGAAGGGAACCCGTGTGGTCGCAGGAGTCCGAGCATGAAGAAGTGGACACACAGCGAAGCACGGTCGGGTCGGTCGGTCTCGCCCAAGATCATCAACGACGAGATGCGGGCACAGCAGTCGAGCATGACCACCCTCGACCGCACGCAGTTGCCCGATGACTTCGTGGATGACTCGAACCTCGAACAGTACGCCCTGCATCAAGTGTGGTGCTCTACGGGCACCACGAACATCGAGCAGACCAACGAAGCAGACCCCGATGTCGGTGACGCCGCTTGGATCTCGTCAACCATCCAGACACGTTCCGGTGGGTGGCGCACCATCGAGTCCGTGTCCCTCACAGGCTTCAAGGGCGGCAACCTGTTCATCGAATGGGGCGCGAATGTCTATGTGAACAACATCTTCGCCTTCGGCATCAACGACGGGAAGCCCGGCACGCCGAACTACATGGCGATGCGGATTCTCGTCAACGGGGTCAACATCGGTGAGAGACGCGGCGCTGGGTTCCACCAGATGTCCCGCATCTTCGGAAGCCAGTTGTTCCCGCCGGGAGACCTGTCGGTGTCCTTCCAGTGGAAGTACACGGCACAGTCTGAGGACGCCCGGTCCACCACGTCCGGGGGAGACAACGTGCCATACGGGCATGTGTGGAACCATCGCTGGATTGCGATTGCGAGGTATCGCTAATGAGCCGACTGACAGAGCCAGCCATCAAGGACGGCGACAGCCTTGATGCCGCATCCCTGAATGACCGCTTCACGCAGTTCAGCCAGAGCGGCGCCATCAACGCCTTCAACTTTCGGGATGGGGCGATTGACCTTCCGCACTTCAACGTGGGGTCTATCAGCCGGTTCCTTGCCACGGATATGTATGTGACCACCATCGGGGACAACCGATGGAAGCACAGCGGGTACACCACGCGGAACGGTCAGACCACGGGGGCAAGCCCCTACGAAGTCCTCGACGGCGGTGGGTCTCCGAACGGCACCCTGTCCTTCGGGCCACTGGGCGTCACCCTGACCGCTGGCGACCTTCTGAGGGTGTACTGGGATCTCTCCATCCGACCGCGATGGGAAGGCTCTCAGCCGTGGGAGGGCGGCGCTCTGTTCTTCACTTTCCCGAAGGCCGGTGGTGGCACCGTCAACGTGTTCAGCGGCTACGGCTGCTGGGCCTTCTGGCTCCAGTGGGACACCACGTCCAACGCCCTGACCAACTTTGTCAATGTGCCCGGACAGGGTGACTTCAACACCATCGTTACGGGCGCCCGTGGCGGCAACCGCCTCGACAACTGCAACAGCACGTCCGTCATGCAGAACGTCATCGAATACGGTGACGCCGCCGACAACGGCGCCATTCAGGATGACGTGGACATCCCGATCGGGTGGACCTCCGTTGACGGGGCATGGCACTACCAGAAGACCGCCGGGACGGTGACCGTCTACGGTGTCCGGCTCGTCTTCTCCGGTCCCTTCGGAGCCTACAACGACGGCGCGGACAACTACCTTGTCCGCAACGACTCCGTGGCTGCTTCCGCACGGCTCGACCAGCAGGCCGGGTCCATCCAGGCGATTGCGATGACGAGTGGCTGAGAAGGCCCATCAACACTGAGAGAAGGGGTGTCCACGTCTTCTCATTCTCTATTACTATCAGAAATGCGTGGACACCTCTCAGCCCAGTACCCATCGAGGTTTTCGTGGCCTACACACCCCCAAACACTTTCGCTGACGGCACCCTGCTGACCGCCGCCGACATTCAGGGCAACGAAGACGCCCTGCGGGTGTACCTCCACAGGGGCATCGTCGGTGGGGACATGGAGAACAGCAGGTGGATTCAGACCCGCCATGTGCAGCCCCCGGTGCAGGAGCCCTTCTCGGGACTTCAACACGGGGTCACCGGGTATCAGGGCGGTCAGTGGGCAGGCGGCACGAACATCCGGCTCCAGTTCGCGACGAAGTACCTGAGCGGCAACGGGCGGCAGGAGAACAACACCTTCCATGCCTTCCCGCAGACGGCGTTCACCATCCAGTTCCGGCAGGATTCCTACGTCCTGTACCACTACTGGTGGGAGTTGGAGAACGGGCAGGACTTCTCCACGGCGTCGTACCAAGATCCTCTTGCGCAGCGTCGGGTCTACGTCGTGCCATACACCGGGGGGTCGTACACGTCCTCGAACGCCTACAACAACCGCGCTCGGTGTCAGGAGACCCGCAACGCGGCAGGCGGCTTCGCGGCTGGCTACCCCATCGGGATGGACCGCCCGTACACCGTCACAGGTGGATACCAGTCCAAGCAGGGCACCTTCGGGCGCATCGTCTCCGGCACCGCCGAGAACGTCTTCGGGCTTGCGATTCACTCACTTTCAGACCGCTGTGGCATCGTCAACTGGGGCGTAGCCATCGAAGTCTTCTACCTCTAAGGGGCAGGCATGGAACCCATCACCATTGGTCTGATTACCGCTGGGGCACTTGCCGCTGGTAGTGGGATCGCACAGGGCGTCGGCACCGCGCGTGCTGGCAAGAAGATGATGCTCACGGAAGCGGAGCAGAAGGAACTCGAAGAACTCGAACGGCGGAAGGCCCGTGGTGAACTTGGCCTCACCGAACGGGAACTCGGCTCCATCGAGCAGCGGTTCCTCGCCGAGCAGGCTGGGGCACAGCGGGAACTCGAAGCCGCAGCACTCCAGCAGGCTGCTGCCCGTGGGCTTGGTGGTTCGGTGTCCGGTCGCGACATCTTCCTGCAAGAGCAGGCACAGGCGGGCGCAGAGCGCCAGATGCGCCAGCAGCAGAACGTCATGGTTCAGGAGGCCGACCGTGCGGAGCGTGACGCCGAACGGGCACGCATCGACGCCATGAACGCCCAGCAGAAGGCGGCGGAAGCCCAGCGTGCTCAGGGCATCGCACAGGCTGTGTCCCTCGGTCTCGCAGGTGCAGGTCAGGCTGTGTCCTCGGCAACAGGTATGATGCACGAAGCCAACCTTGCCCAGATCGAGGCTCAGGCGCAGGCTGGGGCCACGCAAGACCTTCTGAGAGAGTACGACGCATCCGGCTTCGGTTCCTTCGGTCAGACCCCCGGTCAGGCCACGCAGCAGCGTACCGTCTTCGGCACCCCCTACACCATCGACCCCATCACGGGCCGACGCATCTACGGAGGCTGAAATGGCTACTCCCCTCGAAGGTCGCCGTCCTACCTACATGGATCGCTACGCCCGTGCGCTGAACGCGCAGTACCGGGTTGCTCGCATCCAGAAGGACATCCAGAGCGAACAGGACCGGATTCAGTACCTCGACTCGCTGATTGCTGCCGAGCGTCAGACCCTCAATGGGCTTCGGGACACCCTTCGGGCGCAGGCACGGGACTTCTCGACCGCAGACGCGCTGTTGAAGGAGCAGGCCGACCTCATTGAGCAGCAGCGCACCGCCACGGCAGCAGCAGGACAGGCGGCTCGCGCAGCCGTCACGATGTCTGCCCGTGATGAAGCAGCCATCCGTGCGGTTATGCAGGCGGGCAACCGCGAACGCATCATGCAGACCGTCGAGGATCTGGTTCGTGGCGCCACTCCGCAGCGTGCGAAGGCCATCATTGACGAGGCACAGCGCACGGGTGTCCCTTCCCGACGCCTCACCGCGACCGACATCGGCACCCTTCGCGTCTTCGCTCAGACGCAGGCAACGGGCACTGTTCCCGGTGTTGACCCTCGGATTCAGGAAGGCATCGACCTCCGACAGCAGGCCATCGACGCAGCACAGGAGTCGGCGTACTTCGCAGGACCGGAGGGCATCACGGGTGGGTACGATGGTCTGGAGATCGTCAACCTCCGCAACCTGACCCCTCAGGCACTCCGCGAGCGTGCTTCTGCATCTGAGGCTGCCGCACAGGAGGCTTTGGCGCGGGCGGCTGAGTCTGAGGGAGACGAGAAGCGGCAACTGGAGCGTGACGCTGCGGCTGCGCGTGCCGAGAAGGAGCGTCTGGATCGTCGTGCTGATGCACTGGACGAGCAGGCTGGGGTGTACGCCACCGCAGATGACGCCCTTGAAGCAGCCCTTGCCATCGTCCGCGCAACGGGTGACCCCGCCAACATCGAGAACGAGTACGCCCGGTCGATCTACGAAGAGGCCCGCCAGTTCAAGGCGTACACCAACAGCGACCGCGCCGACTACGACGAGGATGTCCTTGACTCCCGCAAGCGGCTTGCCGAGTTGGAGACGGAGAAGGAAGCCCTGCAAGGTCGGTACGACGACCCCCGCAAGGAGTTCCTGAGGCGGGAGTTGACCGCACGGGGCTACACCTTCTACGACGGCGCAGACGAGTGGAAGAACCAGTTCGTGCGCTACCAGAACACGCCGGACTACGAAATCTACCTCGATGCCTACCAGCGGTATCAGGGCGCTCTCAACGACGAGAAGCCCATTGAGCCGACCAGCCGTGCCGAGAACATCATCACGTCCTACACCATGATGCTGAACCGTCGAGGGCAGCCCATCAACATCCCTGTGCTTCGGAAGCAGTTGGACAAGGCTGGGATCACCGGACGGGAGCAGAACGACGCAATCGCCTTCGCGATGGCCTACTGGGAAGCAGGTGGTCCCGACCAAGACCCTGCCCAGTTGGCCCTCGCCAAGCGTGACGAGGAAGCCCGTGAGCAGGAGCGGCGCCTCCAGACGGAGCGTGCGGAAGCGAAAGAGCGCGATGTCCAGATGCAGCGTGAGGTCACCGCAGACCTTGAACGCGAGCAGGTGGCTGCTGTCGGTGAGTTGCGCGGAGAGCAGGCGGAACGTCGTCGGTTCTACGACGAGTACACCCGGCAGCGTGCGATGGGCAAGACCGCCGACGAAGCGCGTGAGATCGCCCGGAACATGGCGACGATGGCTGAGATGACCACCGGCTTCGGTCAGCAGCCCTCCGATGCAGCAGGTCGCATCCTCATGCAGCCTGACTACCTCATGGAGCGGCAGCGTCGGGTCGGAGCGCGGCGTGAAGCCGATGCTGCTGCCCGGCAGCGTGCTGCTGCTGACATCCAGTTCGGTCCCGGTGAGGTCGTCGCTGCCGAACCCGCGCAACCAGTTGCGCCCGCACCGAAGGTCGGTGAGGTCGGGTTCGAGTTCGTGGATGAAAGCGACCCCTCGAAGACCCGCTACCGTCGGACGGAGGATGGCTTTGCAGTCGTTCAGCCCGACGGGTCGGTGGGTGCTACCATCCTCGGTCCCTCGACAGCAGGTGTGGCCCTGACCCTTGCGGAGCGCGGGGAGTACGACAAGGTGGCCGACCTCCAGCGGCGTATGCGGGCAGCAAGGACGCCAACGCCCCCTCCAGCCGCTCCTGCGCCTGCTCCTACTCCTACGCCCCCGCCACCTGCTACAACAGCACCAGCAGCCGCTGAGACGCCTGCACAGCGCATGGAACGTCTTCGCCGTGAGAGGGCAGAGCGACAGGGAGCCGGACGATGACTCCAGACGAGATGCTTGAAGAAGCCGAGTTCCTGATGGGGCAGGGTCGTGAAGACGACGCCATGTTCCTCATGGACCAGTACGAACAGGCTCTCCTTGACATCGCACGGACGCGGGAGTTGCCCCGTGCTCCCCGTGCTGCTGTCGAGTTCGCAGACCCTGCTGCTGTGGCAGCGGAGCGCGAAGCAGGCATCCAGCAGGCGGCACGGGAGCGTGTTGAAGAGTTCGGGGCGACCCTCCCCGCAGGAACCTCAGTGGAAGCAGCCCGTCGGGAGCAGGCTGACATCCTGAGGGCGGAAGCCGAGCGGGAGCGTGCCCGTGTGGTCATGCCCGGTCGGGAGCAGCCCGTGTCCCTGTCTGAGAAGGGGCTGTTCCGTGGCACTCGGATTCAGGACTACCCCAGCCTTCTGCTCGAACCTGTTGAGGGCACAGGTGTCCTCCGTCCTGACATCCTCGAAGCCCGTGAGGAAGCGGCAGCGGTCCCGATGCAGGACGTACCGAAGGTGCTCCGAGACACCTTGATCTACCCGGTGGTGCAGGCACGTCGGTATCGAGACCCTGAGACCGGGGCACTGACCGTACCGACTGGCGCACAGGAAGCCCGTGAGGCTTTCACCTTGCAGACGGAGCGGTCTGAGGCGGGGATGCGTGCGGAGCGTGACGCCCTTCGTGCCCAGCAGGCTGAACTGGACCGACGCCTTGCCGAAGAGCCGGAGACTGTCAGTTGGTACGAGCGGTACGTCGGCACCCCCGGCCAGTTGATGTCTGAAATCTTCACCGACCCCGTGGAGGGGACAGGTGTGGTCGAGACTCCGCTGTCGGGCACCCTGCGAAGCACCCTGTCGTGGATCTCGGCACTCGCAGCCGAAGGGTACTTCCGTATGCTGGGCTACGAAGTCGATTCCAACGGGCTTCCCGTCAATCCCGATGACTGGGGCTATGGCCTTGCCGAGTTCCGACGACAGGCTGGGAAGACGGGCGCCGACCTGCTCCGAGACATGGGAGCGGAGAACTTGGCGCAGGAGATGGAGCGTGCATCCGAGACTGGCGTGGCGTACCCCACCCAGTACCTGAACCTGATGGCTCAGGCGGCGGAAGATGCAGGTGTGCCGAAGGAGTACACCGACACCGCTGAGAACCTTCTGCTGTCCATCGCCCCGATAGCGGTCCCGCTCCCCGGTGTGGCGACGGAGAGCCAGACCCGCAAGGCAACCACCTTTGATCCAGAAGGTCGTCGTCGGGTCATCAACATCGA
>Ga0180436_10005325_pt1 | contig 11403 bp, 13 predicted proteins | sample SS_ome_2_FD_132434 | JGI IMG/M metagenome (GOLD analysis project Ga0180436, IMG submission 132434) | Hypersaline lake sediment archaeal communities from the Salton Sea, California, USA - SS_3_S_2 metaG | ecosystem: Environmental > Aquatic > Non-marine Saline and Alkaline > Hypersaline >...
GCAGCCGCTGGACCTCGGCCTTCAGGGAGTCGATCTGTCGCTGGAGGTCCGCGACCGCCTTGCGGTCCTCGTCCTCCTCCGTGTCCTCCTCGTCGTCTGGGTCCATCTCGTCGGCCCGTGCGAGGAGGTCGGCCGCGAGGGTGCGGAGGTAGTCGGCGGTCTCGACCGCGAGCGCGCGCTCGGCGTCGCCCGTCTCCTCCTTGTCCTCGTCGGTCTCTTCGGCCCGGTCCTCGTCTTCGGTGTCCGTGTCGTCCTCGGACTCCTCCTCGTCGCCCGACCAGTCGAGCAGCGCGGCCTCGTTCTCCTCCAGCCACGCCTGCGCGGTCTCGACGTCGAAGGCCTCGGCATCGAACGCCACGCCCTGGACGGCCATCTCGCCGCCCTCGGCGAGCTTCCCGACCACGCACACGACGCCGTCGGCGCCGGGCCACTCCATCTCGGAGAGGGTGTCCGGGTCGAAGGTGTCCGCGGGGCGAAGGATCGCCTGCAGCATCCCGTCCTCGGTCTGGGTGACTTCGCGCTTCATGGCGCCCTCCATGCCCTCCAGGAGGGCCTTCCAGGATTCGATGCCGCGCCATGCGCGACGCATCACGGAGACGTCCGACTTCGTCAGACCGCCGACCTGCACGCCGCGCTCAATCGCGACTGCGTCGACGTCTGCCGGCACCGGCACGGCCGAGAGCTCGGTGAGCTCGGTTCGTGCGGATGCCCAGATGGCGCCTGCGGCCCGCTCCTCGTCGGTCACGTTGCGGGACTCGAGCACGTCGAAGCCCACGCTGACGGCGTGGAGGAAGCCGGCCTTGTAGAGACGGAAGATCGTCTCGGCGAACTCGTGGTTCTGCTCGATGCCCGCGAACTCGACCTCGGCGATCAGATCGTCGCCCTTGACGTAGACGCGGACGACCCGGCCGATGGGGAGCCCCCACGAGTCGTGGGCCCAGAGGAAGACCGGGTTGCGCTGGAAGTTCTCCAGTTCCCAGCCCTTCACGTCGATGATGCCGCGGTCGCGGGCGACGCCCTGGGTCGAGGCGACGAACTTCAGCGTGCGCTTCTTGCCCTCGACGGCGCGCACACGCACGGGGATGAGCCGGGGAGACGTCCGAGCGGGCGCGGTAGGCATGGCGCTGGATTCCAGCGCCGGCACGTCGATGGACAGGATAGCACCGGGTCCGACACTCGCGAGAACGAGATCAGGCGGGGGCCGCCGTGCATCGGCAGTTGATCGTCTGACTGCCAGGTGCCTGGAGGTCGCCCGGGTGCCGCAGTGTGATCCCCGGCACGAACGACTGCCCGCGCTCCACGACGTCCCCGTCGAGGTGTACGTGGGCGTCGCGGACGTGGGAGTCGCCCGAGGTGATCCACTCCGTGGCCGTGACGCCCGCCTCCTCGAAGGCGAGGTCCCGGGCGCCGTTCGTCGTCTGCGCGCTCTCGGTCCGCGCGATCGTCAGACTGCGGGACTGAGCGCCGTTGAAGAGCGTCCGCATCCGTTCCTGCAGTTGCGTGACCGTCTCGCCGTCCCCCATGCCGAGGAGCAGTTGCTTGCGGATGCCCTTCTCGAGCGTCTTGTCGATGCGGACGACCTTGATCTCCTTCTGGGCCAGGAACTCCAGCACGCGCGGGTTCTCGCTGTCGAAGTAGGCGAGCGGTTTCCCGAGCTCCTCGGCTACGCCCTCCGCGGCTGAGTCGATGATCTGACGGTAGACCGGGTTCACCAGCGCCTTCAGTTGCTCGTCCCAGCGCTTCCTAGCCTTGGCGAGGTAGGCCTCCAGTTCGGTCGCCGAGGTCGTGCGGATCGCACGGTCGCCGTCGAGCCAGCGCAGCACCTCCTTGCGGCGGGCGTGGAAGAAGCGCTTGAACTTCCGCCGCAGGATCCGCTCGCCCGGGTTCATCACGCGCCGGCTCACTGCGCGCCAGTACGCCTCGCGCTGCTTCTGAGTCCGCCGGCCGGTCTTGCGGGCGCGGATCGGCTGCGCGGTCCACGAGCGGAGCAGGGCCTTGGCGTGCGCGTGGATCGCCTCCACCGCCTCGGCGCCCTCCTCGTCCGACCCCACCGACCCGCCCTCGAACGCCTCGTCCGCGAACGGGTCGCCCATCACGATCTGGTCGGCAGGAGCGAGCGAGAACGGGAGGAGCGAGGTGTCGCCCCAGTCCTGCGCCTCCAGCCCGAGGTCGAGCTTCTCGACGGCCTGGTTGTAGGGCACGCCCTGCTGCATCATCTGCGCGAGCGCGGTCAGCTTCTGCGTCAGGTCGTCCTTCAGCGCGGCGACGTTCGAGACGTCGAACTCCAGCCAGATCGCACGACCGCCCGCGACCTTCGCGCGAGCCCGCGCCATGCGATCGCCACGGGTCCTGAACAGCCGCGCCTCGAACACGTCGGCGCAGGTCTTGAGCAGCGACAGGATCTTGTTCTCCCAGAGGATCCGCTTCGCCTCCTGCGACGTCGCGCGGTTCACCTGATCGGTGTCGCCGAGCAGCACCTTGTGGACGCCGAAGACCATCGCGATCTCGTCGCGGTGGAACTTCCGGCCGACGAGGAACTCCATGTCGCGCTGGTTGACGCCGAGCTGCTGCCACTCCATTCCGCCCCACAGCACCATCATCCGGTGCTGCTTGCCGGAACCGACGTGGCGGTCCTCGAACGACTTCTTCGCCTGGTCGCGCTGCGTCTTCCCGGGGTTCGCCTCTCGCGGGTAGACGAGCGCGCCGCTCGGCATCGCGCCGTTGTCGAAGAACGCCTCCTGGTAGCGCTGCGCCTTCACGTCCGCGCGCAGGCTCGGCATCGCGGCCCGGATCTCGGAGAGGCCGCGAAGCGGGTTGTTCGGATCGAAGCGCTTGAACTGAAGCACGCGCTCGGGCGCCAGGTCCACCACGCCCGTACTCGTCGTGCACTTCCAGTTCGTGATCAGCCCCGTGGCAGGGTCCACGTCCTCTGCGAAGCAGCGGCCCGGGAGCGGCCACAACTCGGCCGGCACCTCGTCGTCGGTGATCTCGTCGCCCTTGCCCTCCATGACGAGGAACACCTCGCCGTCGAGGAAGCGGTAGGCCCAGAACGCGCCCCAGAACTCGCGGCGCGTCAGGTGCGGGTTGGGCGTCAGGAACAGGTCGTACCAGGGCCCCTCGCTGATCGGCTGCTTGTCCTCGTCCGTGCCCGTGTAGAGCGTCGGGTCCGCGTCGAGGCACGCATCGACCAGCACGTCCACGCAGCGCGAGACGGTGGCGTGGACCTCGTAGGGGTTCCCCACCTCGCCCTTCGCGTTCAGCATGTTGATGATCGAGCCGCTGAAGCCGGGGTCGGTCGGGGCACGGGTGCCATGTTCGAGCGCCTCGCGTCGGAGGCGGCGCGCGTTCTTCTGGACCTGTCGCACGGCTACCCCCCTCCGACCTTCATCAGGATCCACGCCCACGTCGCGACGAGCCCCGCGCCGAGCACGCCCAGCACGGCCTTCACCACGCCGTCGCGCCCACGATGTTCCGCGAGCGTGTCCTCCACCTTGTCGAGCCGCGCGCTTACGTCGCGCATCTCGGACTTCGTGGCGGCGCCCTGGGCGAGACGCAGGATCTCGGCGAGCATCCCGTCGCGCTGGTCGCCCTCGCGAGCGATCCGGTCGAGGTCGCGTTCCTTCATGCCGACACCCCGTACTTCCCCGTGATGTAGGCGCGCATCTTGGTCAGGAACGTACCGCTGAATGCGCCGGCGTACTCCAGCACGAGCAGCACCGACCCGTTGAACAAGTGCGTGCCCTTGTCGGATCCCAGGTAGCGCACGTTCCCGAACGTCTGGAGATTCGTGCCGCCTCCTCCGTCGGATCCGCCGGTCCTGAACGTGTACGCGCCATCGACCGCGTACGTCACCTCATGCCAGATCGGGTCCGTACCCGAAAGAGCCTGGGAGGACGATCCGATCAGTGCCACCTGTGACTTCAGGAGTTGCACGGTCGCGTTCGCGGCGCGAACGAGCATCCCCCCGCTGCCGGCCGTCCCGATCACGGCCTTGTAGCCGGAGAGGTTCGTATACGCCGCGAGGAACAGCATGTGGTTCGGCACCTGGTCCGACCCTAGCGTGTTCGCCATGTCCTTCGTGCCGTCGAACTCGAGCCCAGGATTCCCGTTCCCGTCGATGTCGGCACGCCACAACGGGCGCTCCGCCTCGGTGGCCTGCGTGAAGTCGAAGCCCGAGCCACCGCGCTCCGTCCACGTCTTCACGCCCTCGCCGTCCGAGCACTGCTCATCTGCTCCATCGAGGCAGGACGCAGCGGCGGGATTCCAGATCCGCGCGTCGGCGGGTGCGTCCCACCATGGGGCCCACGACGTGAACGCGATCTCGGCGTCCGAGGTTCCGCCTGCCCCCGTCGCGCGGATCGTTACCGGGGACGTCCCCTCATCGGTCGGGGTCCCGGTCAACTCACCCGTCAATGCGTTGAGGTCGACCCCGCTCGGGAGCGCGCCGGACTGGACGGTGTAGGCATCAACGGCTCCGCCCTGGTTCGTCGGCGAAGCTGCGGTCATCTGCTCGTCGCCAGGCCAGTAGTACGGCGACCCATCGTACGAGATGGAGGGAGCCGCCACCCCACCGCGAACCCGGACTGTCGTGAGAAGCCTGGACACGCCTACACCGAGCGGGTAAGGACGCTGAACACACGCTCGGCGCCCTGGTTCGTCGGGCTCGCCGCCGTGCCGCTTCGCACCTTGACGTAGCGGGCGCCCAGCAGGCGCACCGGGTCCAGCGCGACCATCCGGTCCGCGCCGATCACCGTCGAGTCGGTCAGGCTGACCTCGCCGTCCTTGTCGAACAGGTCCACGTACGTCGAGCCGTCGTAGGACACGCTGAACGTCACCGCCGCCGAGGTCCACCCGGCCGGAGTGATCAGGCCGATGATCTGGCGGCCCTTGAGGTCCACGGCGCCCGAGAGGGCGGCTCCGTTCGCGATCGTCGCCGTCAGCGCTTCGACGACCGTGTCGCCCTTGCGTTCGTAGGCCATAGGGACTGCTCCCGCATGGCCGACACGTCGCCCACCACCCTACACCAGCCGAGCCCCCCTACCAGAACTCGAAGCCCGGGGGGCCGCCCTTCGCCGCGCCGACGTGCCCTGATACGGCCAGCGCCAGAGCGTCCGCGTCGTCGGGCGAGCGACCCAGCCGAGCCTTGATCTGCTCTTTGGGCTCGAGGATCTTGGCGCGGCCACTCCACTTGTAGGTGGGCGCGAGCAACTCCTCCTCCAGGTCCTCGTCAGGGTCGAAGGCGGCCTCGTCGCGCAGCCAGTCCCTCAGTCGCCACCAGAGTTCCGTGCGGCGGTTCTGCCACTCACTTGGGTCCGTCGCCCGCGCGCCGAACTGGTTCTCGTAGACCTCCAGTTCGGCCGGCGCCTCGCCGCGCTCCTGCAAGTCGTACACGCCGTCGACCGCGCCCGTGATGCCGCCGACGTCGATGGCCACGGAGACGGCGCCGAGGTCCTGGGCGGCCTGCACGGTGCGCTTCGCGATCGGGCCTCCCGTGGCCTTCGCCATCTCGAAGACCAGCCACGCGAGCACGCCGTCGGTCGCCCAGCACTTCGTCAGGTCGTCACCGAAGCGGGCGCAGTCGAGACCCAGCCGGATCGTCTCTCCGCGCTCGTCGCCGCGACCCTCGAGACGGTCTCTCGCCGCCTGGATGTGCTCGAAGCCGATCACCCCGTCAGCAGCGGCCGGCGGGAACTTCGCCTCGACCAGCGCCCGGTAGATGTGCGACGCCTTGCCGTACTTGCGCGCCATCCGCTCGACCCACTGCGGCCCGTTGAGCCCTGGAATCACCTCGCGGTTCTGAGTGCAGTTCGGGTTCTCGGTGGTCCTGATGCGGATCGTCTTCCGCACCCCGGGCTTGTCGGAGTCGCGGCACGCCTTCGCAAACGGGTGGTTGGGCCCGCACTTGGGGTTCCCGATGCGGAAGATCCGGTCATTGAATCCGCCGGCGCAAGACTCGACGGCCTGGAAGACGAAGTCCGAGAGCCCCGCCGCCTCGTCCTCGATCACGAGCACGTTCGCCGCGTGGAAGCCGGCGAGGCTGTTGACCTCGCGACCGACCATGCCCTTCATGTACCACTTCGGCTTCTTCTGCCAGAGCGGGTCGGCGGGGAGGAGGTTCCCCCCGAGCGGGGCCCGCGCTTTCTCGTGCGCGTCGCGGATCTCGCCCCAGAGGATGGTCTTCACCTGCTTCTCGGTGGGCGCGGTCGTGATGACGACGCCCTTCCGGGTGCAGACCCACCACCACGCGACGCGCGCGGCCAACCAGTCCTTGCCGACGCCGTGGCCTGAGACAACGTTCGTCTCGGTGTTCTCCACGATCGACTGGAGGATCTCGACCTGCCGCTCCCAGGGCTCCTCGCCGAGCCAGGTGCGGATCCATGCGGCGGGATCCCTACGCCACTTCGCCACGGCGCTCTTCGTCTTCGAGGGGGCTACGCTACCCACGCCTCAGCGTCCGCGCCGTAGAGCTGCCGCTTGAACGCCTCCAGCCGCTCGAACACGTCGTGCGCGGTCCAGCGGCTCACGTCCTCGTCGATCTCGACGCAGGGCACTACCCACGCGGGGCGGAACATCGGAAGCTGCGCGAGCGTGTCGTGGAAGCTGCCGCCCTCCGCGTCGATCTTCCGCAGGATCTCCACCCGCCGCTGGCCGATCAGCACGTGGCCGCGGTGGGTGATGATCGGATGCAGCAGGCCCCGCTCGCGGATGTCCGCTTCGAGCCGGTCGTAGCCCTCGCGCGCCTCGGGTCGCCGCTCCTCGTACGGGCGCCACGTGAAGTGCACGTGCTCGCCGTCGAAGCCGAGGACGAGTTCGTCCAGGCGGTAGGTGCGGCGGTGGTGGTTCACTCGGGCACCCCCAGGTCCTCGTCCTGAAGTACGCGGAAGAGGTGCACGACCTCGCCGTCCAGGTCGTTGTAGACCTCGGCGTAGGCGCGGGGCTTGAGGAGGAGCACGGAGGCGGCCCCGCCGAAGGTCTCCGTATAGGTCCGGTGCGTCGGGAAGTGGTCGATGATCCACGGCGCCATGCGGAACTTGCCGCCGAAGTAGCGCAGGAGAGGGCGGGTCACGCTCACGTCCGCGTCACCTCCGCGGCCTTCACGGCCTCTTCGACCTCCTGAGGGACGCGCCAGAGGCCCTGGGCTCCGCTGATGAACACAGGGGCCTTCAGGACCTCGACGTCCTCGAGGACCCACCCGAACGGGCCCACGAACCAGGGGTTGCTCGACTCCCGGATGCAGTCGGTGACGACGGCCGTGGCGAGGATCAGGCCGAGCCGATCGTGACGCTCCAGCGCCGCGTGCTGCCTGAGTGACATGGCGCGCCTGGAGCCCACGAGCCGCTCGTTCCACCGCAGGAGGTCGTAGCCCCGCCGGTCGAACCGCTTCCCCGCGTGGAGCGCGATCCGGTTGCCGAGGTGATTCAGCGGGTAGTGCCAGGTGCGGTTCTCGATGCGCTTCCCGTGGAAGCAGATGCAGTCGAGCCAGGGCTGGAGGATCGTCAGGGCGCGCATCTACCGGCCCTCCTCGGCGGCGAGCCACGCTGCATACGCGCCGTCAAGATCCGGCACGACCGCGCCCTTGATCCCGAGGCGGCACTCGTAGTCAGCGAGGAGGGCTGCGCTCAACGCATCCCGCGCCCGCTGGACCGCGTCATCGGCGGGCGGGGTCAGGGCAACCGTATCGAGCAGCCTCCGGCAGATGTCGCGGAGCACGCCCTTGCTGCCCGCCTGGATCTGCTCAGGCAGCCAGCACCAATCGTGCTCGGCATAGGGATGGGGCGCACGGCCATCGCGAACGGCCTCGGCGACGTCCTGGAGTGAGCGAGGTTGTCTGCCCATCACCTCCCCTGTCCAGCGACCGGATCCCCGATCGCGTCGAGCATGGCGTCTACGGCGGTGGCATCCCCACGCACAGGGGGCCTGGGCCTCGTGCACGAGCTGCCCGTCGGGGTCGAAGCTGGGCATGAAACGCGGGCCGGGTTCGTGGACGTCCATCGGCGGGAGAGTGTACGCGAGGACCCGCACCTCGACGTCAGCGCTGTTTGGGCCCGTGCTGACGTAGCCGAGGCGGCGACCGTCCGTGGTGGTCGAGGTCGCGAAGATGACCTCGCCGCTACTCACCGTCCGCCTCCTCGACCAGGTCCACCGCCGTCGTCTGGATCGGGCCGCCGTCGGGGCCGGAGTGCTCCAGCCGCTTCAGGTCGCCGTACTTCGACGGAAGCAGTTTCGCAGCCACCCACTTGCGGGCGTCGGCTCGCACCTTCGCAGCGGCCGAGCTGTCGCGGTCGTGCGCCGTGTCCGCGATCTCCACGATCTCGTCGGCGTAGCCCTCGGCCTGGGCCTTCCGCGCACGCGCGTAGCGCTCCACGAGCCCAGGGTGCTTCTCGGTCTCGTCCAGCCACTTGAAGACCCCTGAGACCGAGGGCATGTCCGGGTCCTTGCAGATCCGCCGGAGCGACTCCCCGCCAGCGAGGCGCTCGCAGATCCGGTCGAAGACCTCGTCGCTGAAGGGGGTGGGTTTCTGGGGCATGGCTTCACCCTACCCGCTCGACCGATGCTTGGCGAAGTTCCCGTCCGCAGTGGCTGCAGAACGCCGCGTGGAGCGTCCACCGCCCGCAGGAGCAGAGCACCTCGACGTCCGTGACGCTCGGGGCCCTGACTCGGGCTGAGTCCGTCAGTCGCGGCTGGGTGCGTCTGCGGGTCGGGTGGTCAGTACGGCAGACCATCGTCGTCTCCTGCGAGTCCGTTGGTGGGCCTGGGGTCGGGCGACTTCAAAAGCTCCTCGGCAGCGGCGTGTTCGCACTCCTGGTACCACGCGGTGAGGTGCCCGGCGCAGAGGTCTTCCTCGAGCCCGATCGGTCGATGGCCCTGGACGTTCGGTCCGGCGGCGGCCTTGGTGACGCGTCCAGCGTCGGCGCACCTGACGCAGAAGCCGGGAGTGTGTTCCACCACCTCCCGGGAGGGCGACGGAGAGAGCGGCGCACCGCGGCGCGAGCGATCGGAGTCGCCCGACCCCCCAACCCCCCCTCCCTTTATGGAGGGGTTGGGGTTGGGGTTGGGGTGGATGCCGACACCGGTGTCCGTATCGGAGTCCGATACGGTGTCCGTACCGGTGTCCGTGTCGGTCGGGCCCTTGGTAGAGCGGGACTTACGGCGCTTGCGCTTCTGCGGCTTGCGCGCCTTTCGCCGCCCGTTCATCTCGTCGGACCACTTTTTCCGCTCATCTAGCGCCGCAATCCACGGCTGGTGTTGCGCCCAGTCGTGCAAAACGTGCCATCGGTGCACCGTATCGGAGGCCGTATCGGCTACCGTGTCGGACTCCGCATCGGTCTCGGGTGCATCGAGCCACCGGATCTCGACCAATGTGCGGACCCACTCGTCGGGGTCGCCGGTCCAGTCGGAGGCGATGGCGATGTCCTCCGGGGTCATGTCCGAGAGGATCCCGGTGTGTCGGTTGTCGGCGGCCCAGCCCCACAGTTCCAGGAGACTCAGGGCGGCTTCCGGCCCGAGTCTGCGGATCAGCTTCCGCGTCTTTGGGTGGCGGGTCCAGCGGCGGTGGAGGCGCATGTCGTCCTTGGTCTGGACTGCCTTGAACCCGGGGCAGCGACCGATCATCACGCCCCCTTCCGGTAGGCGTACAGCACGCTCGACCGGTCCCGCCCGAACACCGCCGCCACGTCGTCCACGGCGAGCAGCCTCGCGCCGTCCTCGTCCACGATGGCCGCTACGCGCTTCATGGCGGTGTGGCGGGCCTTGCAGACCTGGTGGAGCCTGCTGGGCCCCATGACCGCATCGACCCGTACACGGGCGCGTGCAGCCTCCTCGGCGATGATCTCGGCGATCTCCTCGAGCACGTCGTCGGGGTAGATGTCCACGAGGTCGGGGGCGATGTCAGTCACGGCAGCTGCCCCTTGCTGCTGCGTGGATGCGGCAGCGCCTCGCGACGGGGTCGATGATTGCGAGCAGGTGGTCCTCGGCCTCCCTGATCTCGTCCGGGTCGCCCCCTCGTGCGGCCCGCCTGGTCTGTTCGTGGGCCCGCGCAAGGGCCCTGACCGTCCTGTCGTCCAGCCTCATCTTGCCTCCAGCCCCTTTTCCCCAGCCGGCGCGGTGCCGACCTTCTCGGGCTGTTGGCTACTCCAAGGGCAGACTCGCGGCGCGCGTCGCACGCTCACCGCCTGCCCGTGCCTCTTGCCCTCGCGCCCGCAGAGCGCTCGGTTCCCGTACCAAGGGAAGCCGTGCGCCGGTCCTCTTGCGCGAAGCCGGTAGAACGTCACTCGATCTCTCGTCACCTTGTCTCTCCCTTCAAGTGCTGAACGAGCTGCTCGCCGATGAAGCGCGAATAGGCGGGCGGGATCGCCTGCCGCAGCTCGGGAACCTTCATCCATTCGATGCCCATCGCATCGCGCCAAGTCGCGACGCCGCCGTGCTTGATGCCGTCTCGCTTCGAGCTCCCTCCCGTGTTCCCGTAGACGGCGACGAGCTGCCCTTGCTTGTGATGAGCGCACGGCGGCGGGCAGACCGAGAAGCTCGTCTCGAAGAGCCGGTGCCGCCGAACGCGCAGCCCGAACATCGAGCCGCAGAGAACGAAGCCGCCGAGCAGCGGCGCGTCGCCGAGCATCGGTGCCTCTTCGACGTTCTCGATGATCCAAGGCAAGCCGCTCGCGATGAGCAGCTCGCGCGTCTCGTCGAGAAGGTCGGGATGCAGCTCGCGCGTGCCGTGCTGCCCTGCGAGCTTCGTGAAGCGCTGGCAAGGCGGGCTCGCGTGAACGGCATCGAACGCCGAGAGATCGCCGCTCGCGAACTCGATCGCGTCTGCCTGGACGAAGGCGAACGGATAGCGAGGCTGCGCTCGATGATCGACGCCGGTGAGCTCGAAGCCCGCTTGCGCGTATCCCATCGACGCGCCGCCCGCGCCGCAGAAGAGGTCGAGCATCCTCACGAACGCCGCCGGTGCTTCCTGCGCCCATCGGGCCGAAGGTGCTCGACGTCTCGCTCTCTCCCGCAGCAGGGGCAGACCTCGATCCGGCCCGCCGTCCATTCCGTCTTGCTACCAGCGCGTCTCGACGACACCTCGCCCGCGTTCCTGGCTCTCGTCAGCGCCATCCTCAGCGCCCGACCACCCACGGGATTGAGCACGTCGTCGCGCAGACCCAGCCTGTACCGGATCGCGCTGGTGCTGATCCAGTCGCCCGCCGCCTCGATGATCTGGAGCGCGGCGCGTCGGATCGGCGTCCACTCGCACCACGTTTTTGCGGGTCCGGTGTTGTTCATTCCCCGTCCCCGTCCCCGTACCCGGACCCGTCCCCGTACCCGGACCCGGACCCGGACCCGTCCCCGTCCCCGTACCCGTACCCGGACCCGGACCCGTCCCCGTCCCCGTACCCGTACCCGGTCCCGGACCCGTCC
>Ga0180436_10005328_pt1 | contig 11403 bp, 6 predicted proteins | sample SS_ome_2_FD_132434 | JGI IMG/M metagenome (GOLD analysis project Ga0180436, IMG submission 132434) | Hypersaline lake sediment archaeal communities from the Salton Sea, California, USA - SS_3_S_2 metaG | ecosystem: Environmental > Aquatic > Non-marine Saline and Alkaline > Hypersaline > Sediment...
CCGGAGAAGGCGACCCTCTTTGCCGAGATCATTGCCGGGATGGGGCCGCAGGCCGTGCCCCTGGTCATCGAGGCCTCCCGCCAGTTCGACCACCAGTACGACTTCGACCTGATCAAGGCCATGGGCTATCTCGACGATCCCCGCATGGTCGACCATCTTCTGCAGCTGTCGGAAGAACTGGAGGACGGGTACTCGAGAGAGGCGGCCTATGAGTCGCTTGCCCGAATCGGCACACCGGAAGCGGTTGAGGCGATCATCGGGCCGCTGTGCCACGCGGTGGAAACCGACCGGACCGAAAACCTGGACAGCATGTGGGCCATCCTGCTCCTCGGCGAACTGGGGGACGAGCGGGGCGTCGAGCCGCTGATCCACGCTCTCGAACGCGAAAACCAGCCTTCGGGCAGCCAGTACGCCATTGCGGAATCGTTGGTGAAGATCAAGGACTGCCGGGCCTTTGGGCCGCTGGTGAGCAAGCTGAGAAGCTCGAACATGGAGATGCGGCACCTTGCGGCCGAGGCCCTGGGCGGGCTGGGGGATCCCGCGGCGCTCAAACCGCTGATGAGCCTCATGGTCTACCTGGACGCCGATCTGCGCATGACCGCGGCGGTGGGTATCGGCAGGATCGGCGACCTGAGAACAGCCGAGGTGCTCATCGGCTACCTCGACGCCGCTTCCGGTGACGAGGAAACATACGAACCGCTGCAGGGCCTGGGCGAGCTGGGCGGCAAGCGAGCCTGCCGGGCCATTCGGGATCGAATGGACAGGGAGCCTGCCGACGGACTGACGGCCTATCACGGCCAGGCCGCTCTGGACAAGATCGAAAGCGCCGGCACCGCTGAAGCGGACGTATCGGCGAGCAGGACATCCTTGTGGCACCTGTCCTGCTGGCTCGGTTTCCTGGGCCGCTGGTTGGTGATCGCCATCCTCTGGTTTCGCCTGATCGCCAACCCGGCCAGGGATCACATGGACCGGACGGCACGAAAACCGGCGTGGTTCGAACGTTTCCTCCTGGTCACCCTGGCCGGCCTCTGCGGTGTTCGCCTGCTCTATGTGCTGGTGTTCCACCTCAATCCCGGCGTGCTCGAACTCGTGTTCTTCACCGGCATGCCCCTGGCCCGCTATGTCCTCTCTGCCGTGATGGACCCGCTGGTGGTGCTCATTGCCACATGGGCCATACTCCGACGCCGGAACTGGGGCTGGTCTTTCCTGTTCGCCTACATCCCCGTGGCCATACTGCTCAGCCGGCTTGACTACGGGTACTGGACAGCGGTGATGATCATCGGCGGCTGCGCGGTTCTGGTCGCCTTCGGGGCCCGGCTGCTGGCTGAAAAGCTGTCACTCAAACCCGTCACGGAAGAACCCGATACCGGGCCTGCTGCAGGCAGACCCTCCAGGTTCAGGAAGCCGTTCCTCACCGCCCTCGTCCTGCTGAACTCCGCTCGGCTGTTGATTTCGGTGGCCGTATCCGTGGCCGCGATCGGGTTCTTCATGACCTGGGGCTATGATGAACTGAGCATCGTGCTCGGCATCCTCGCGGCCGCCGTGGGCGGCGTCGCCGATGCCGCCCTGGTCTACCTCGTCAACAAGCTGGCGCTGCTGCTGATCTGCCGGGCGAGGAAAGGACGTGCGTGGATCGAGCGGACCGTGGACGGGGTGAGCGGGCTCGTCCTCTTCGGCCTCTGTCTCCTCGCGTTGCTCCTGCTCGCGTCCGCCGCCATCGAGAATTCCGGGAGCGCGGCGGAAACCCTCTTGACCGCCGGCCTGCCCCTGTTCCTGGTCGCTGCGGTGAGCATCTATCCGCTGCTCCAGGTTCTGAGGGACCGGGAACAGAAGATCCTGCGCTACTTCGTGGTCGCCACCATCGTGGCCTACTTCCTGGCCCAGCCCCTTGCCCGGCTCTGGATCACAAAGCTGCAGTGAGACCTTTCCGGTCCCTCCGCCAACACATCACGCACCGCGGGGAAGACCCGGGCCTCGGTTTCCTTGTTGCTTCTTCGCCAGAAAATTGCTGGTACCGTACCGGCAGGAGGCTCCTCATGATCGATCTCATTGAGCACCATCGCCAGCAGATCGCGAAAATCTGTGCGCGGCACGGCGGGTCGTGGACTTCCGGAACCAGCTGACCCACGAATACCCCACCGTGGATGACGATCTCGTGTGGGCCAACATCGAGCACGACGTCGCGGCACTCCTCCGGGAGTCGACGGCGCTGATGGGCCGGGCGGCCGGCTCGGATGAAGGCCGCTAGCCTCGCCCGATCATTCCTCCCCACGACGCCTTCTTGATCTGCGCCACGATCTGGTCCCTGTTCATCCGGGCGATGTTGTTCAGGCTGATCTCCTTGGGGCAGGCGGCTTCGCACTCACCGTGGTCTCTTCCCTTTGAGGGAGTCTCGTGCCGAAAACCAGCTTACCAAGTCCACCGATCTTCGAACCTTAAGTCAAGGAAGAGCAGGTGCTGGTATTTACTGAACCAACCATGTCTCGCTGTTCAACAAGATTTTACTTGCCCTCTCCGCCCTCGCCCCGTGCTTGAAATATTCATATGCATTCTGGAGGGCTACTGTCGCAGCGTACTTTTCGTCCTCCACCACATCGGAACTCTCCAAAGTGGCAAAACCATAGCAATAGGCAGCGAGGACAAAGGGTATCAATGCTCGTTCATTATTTACGATTTCCTCCCTGAATTCACGATAACTGCTTTTGAGTTCTGGTAAAGCAGCATCAGCTCCTTTTGTCATGTAGAGTCCGTACGCAGCGAGGAGTGTTTTTTTCATTTTGATCAAGGGGTCCGCTTGAACTGGCTCATTGTCCATCTCACTGAGACATTCAAACGTCCCATCCCGCGTGATGGCAGCAAATGCCTCCCATATCCTGGCTTCCTCGGGGAATAACGTTTTGTCGGATAGCAGAGTTTCGTCTGATGCGACACCTTGGCTCTGTTTCCATTTGTTGGTAACATGCTCGACGTCACCATCAAGGATTCTTGGGATTAACTCCCATGCATGAGTCACAGGATACTCAGCGAAAAATGAAAAGGACTGACCAATTTCCTTGTGCAATTTCAAGGAGTCATCACCACAAAGTATGGACGCAAGAACAAACCCTTCATAACTGGTGTAGGATTTCCCGGTGGCCTTGAATGAATCTTTAGCCCCGGCATAGTCCTTTTGTAATAGTTGGAGTCGGCCCTTCAACTGATAAACACGATAAGGATTCGGGGAATTATTGATCGATGGCAGTCTGGCCAGTGCTTCCGATGCAAGCCCTTGACTTTTCAGAGAGCGGACGAGATCTAATTCGATGTAGAACCGAAGTGCAGGATCGCCTGAATCTCCCCAATGCTCTGCATCCTCTAAACACTGCTCGTATTTCTCCAATCCCTGCTTGAGGTTACCGCCCATAACCTCCCTTCTCGCCCGTCGAATTTGGGCATAGATGCCCCTCATTGTCCACATGGCTTTAGCCCGAACAGGTGTTCCTTTTCCCAATTTGATATCAAGGTTCAAAGCGCCGTTGGCTGATATTTCTACCGGCTTACTTCCACCAACTAACTTGAGCGTCTTTTCATTCACTGGTTCGATTGTCATCTCATTGTTTCCCGCATCGGTAAGCGGTCGATAGCTACCACAGTAAACTGAGGATTCGTGGTCGGGAGAGACTGCATGCATGGACGATGTTGTCAAGCAAAGGACTCCTAGTTCCCCCATGACATTGTTTGTAGCCAATATGCCAATCGAAGAATAATTCCCTCCCAAAGGATTGCTTCCGGGCATAATCTTATATGACTGAACATGACCCGAATTCGCGAAAGAGCCGATCACTTTCCGTGTTGCCCCAGAGATAAAAAACAGAATGTCCGGATACAGAGTGTGGCGACATTCGACGATGAGGTCCATAAAACCATCTCTATTGAGATCACAAACATGAGGAGATTGGATTAGGAAATGCTCCTCGCTGAACTGATTTCGAAATGGATTGTCAAAGTTCTCGAACAGACCAATCTCTTCCCACTCTCCTTCAGTCGTAACGAAAATTACACGCGGAAGTACATCGGTGATATCCCCGTCCCGCCCCCCACACAGCACTACAAATGTATTGCGATGCGATGCGTTCTCATCGAACACTTTAGTATGGCGAACCAGCCCCGGCATATTTATTACCCATGCCACTTCTCCGGTTTCCGTAAACCCGACGACTTGGTGGCCATCCTTTGAGGGTGCGATCGATATAGCGCTGTTTCTCTCCTTGATGAACCAGTTCGTCTGAGAGAGAGCAAGAGCGATAGTAAAAACAATGGCGAGAACGATTGAGGCGGGAATCCAATAACGTGTAGTGAACACATACCCTCTCCAACCAGCTTTAACCGGTTGTTCAAAATCTCGTTGCTGCTCAGCAGGAAGGGCATTCTTAGCAACTGGTTCAAAATGGACCGAATACGACCCTCTTGGTATTTCCAGTCTCAGAGACGAGCCCGCGCCTTCGGTGCCATAGTATGCGGCCAATCGTTCCCTTAGTCGATTGATGGTGATTCGAACATTTGATGTTTCTTGGACGTCCCCATACAGTTCAGCAGCAATATCGTATTGCGTCAGTGGTTCGAGATTCCCCACTTTCCCGCTGGCCCATTTAGGTTCGCATAGAACACGCAACAATTTTCGCAGTTGCTCAGCCTCGCTGAACTTTTGCGAGTTCAATAGGCGTTCCAATTCTGCCTTTTCCTCTACGCGGGACATGTGGCGGTTGACTCACTCATATCTGATCCAAAATTAAGGAAGGACTCTCGTAAATTTATCGAATTGTATATAAGCCAGCAACAAAAGACAATGGCTCCCTCTCCTGCATATCTCAGATCTGTAACTTGCTCATCTAAGCCGTTTGCTTTGTACCCAACTGGTTGCTAGCTGCGTGATAACCGTAAGGCCTATCAATATAACATTTAGCTGCTTTGGTTCTCTGGGTTTCATACGTTTGAAACTCTATCCAATTGAATCTTATTGACCTAAAACACCGCAAAAGACCAGCAGAGAGCTGGGCTTTCGGCTGGTAAAAACTCACAACGCGAGGCCACATGGGAGGGGGTGGTGGATAGGATCGCGGCCTTTGAAAAGTTTGAAGATTCACTGCGGACAGGAAATCAACTTGTCAGAGGAGATCCGAAATGTCAAAACGAAGCCTTTTGCTGATGATCCTGGTAGTATGTCTGACAGGCCTCGACGTTTCCACGACGATTGCAGAGGAATGGATTGTGTATTCATCCAATGAAGGGGGGTACGATGACTTCTGGCGGATGCATCCCGACGGCTCGGAGAAGACTGCTATCACTAACGACGACATCACTGTTCACGGGTGGCTGACCGGAAGCCCGGATGGCAAACAGGTATCATACGTTGATAATTCGGGAGACCTGTGCACGCTGTATGTCGATGGAAGTGAAGCGCCAGAAGTTTTGCTGTCTGGCGAAGCGTATTCCGGGGGTACTTGGGCCCCTGGTGGTCGCTATATCTATTACTCCTACTACAACGGAACCGGAAACAACGACGCGTATCGTTACGATCTGGTCACTGGCACAAACGAGTTCCTTTACGATGGTCCGGAAATCTGGCCCGGCAAGAATAACAGCGGTGTTCCAGCTGTGAGATCGCCCAACGAATCGCTATATGCGATTTACGCCCAGGACGGCAGTTGGGCACCGACATATGAAGTGTTCATCTTTGACCCTGATTTGCAAAATGTCATCCGAGTGACGAATGACGGCAATAACGATCGACGTCCTATCTGGTCCCCTGATGGAACGTCCTTGACCTGGCTGAAGATCAACGACATCGCCGAAACCGGTCCGGATTTTCGGTCGATCCACCTTTGCAATCCGGACGGCTCTGGCGTCACTGAGATCTTTCACCATGACGGTAGTGTGGAGGTTCGCCTCGGAGGCTGGTCCCCTGATGGCCAATGGATCATCTTTGCATCAGACTTTGGCGGCAACTGGGATCTTTACCGCCTGAACCCAAATGGGTTCAACGACTATGAAAATATCACCAACACCCCAGACATTGATGAGAAGCAATCAGTCTGGGTTGATGAGATCCAACCGGAAGAATGGATCGTATTCTCATCAAACGAGGGAGGAAACGAGGACTTCTGGCGCATGCACCCGGATGGTTCCGAAAAAACCAGCATCACTTCCGGGGACATCACCGTGCATGGTTGGTTGACGGCAAGTCCGGACGGAACCCAGGTATCCTATGTCAATGCAGCCGGTGATCTTTGCAGGCTCGATATCGACGGCAATGAAAATCCTGAAGTTCTTTTATCAGGATTGGGTTATTCCGGTGCAACATGGTCGCCAAACGGGCGGTATATCTACTACTCCTACTACAATGGGACCGGAAACAATGACGCCTATCGTTACGATCTAGCAACCGGTACGAACCAATTCCTTTACGACGGCCCGGAAATCTGGCCCGGCAAGAATAACACCGGTGTTCCCGGAGTCAGAGCACCCTACGGCTCCATGTATGCAATCTATGCCCAGGATGGCAGTTGGGCACCATCGTATGAACTGTTCATCGTTGATCCCGAGCTTGATAATGTCGTCCGAGTGACCGATGACGGCAATAATGATCGACGTCCCATCTGGTCCCCTGATGGGGCCTCCCTGGTTTGGCTAAAGATCAATGACATCGCGGAAACTGGCCCGGACTTCCGTTCGATCCACCGTTGCAATCCTGACGGCTCAGGGGCTACTGAGATATTCCATCATGACGGTAGCGTGGAGGTTCGTCTCGGAGGCTGGTCCCCTGATGGCCAATGGATCATTTTTGCGTCAGACTTTGGCGGCAATTGGGATCTTTACCGCTTGAATCCAAGTGGATTCAACGAATATGAAAACATCACCAACACGCCCGATATCGATGAGACACAATCAACATGGGCCAAGCGGTCTTCCATCAACATTGGCTTGAACTTCAGCCCGTCTTCAGGGACATTGCCTTTTGATTCCACGGTCTGGGTTTCCCTGTCGCACAACCATGAGGACTTGACCAGGCGGCTGGCCGCACACATCGATATAATCACGGCCGATGGTGGCCAATTTTCGAACTGGAGAGCCGGATTCACAAACATCTCCGGTGGGGAGAGCTTCGCAACATCATGGACGCAAACGATCCCGATGCTGGGGAGGCTGGCCGGTGACAATGTCTTCAGCTTGATCACAGAGGATGTAACACCGGCTCCTTTCAACCAACCGCCCTACCCGTTGGCCGGCGATACCATGACCTGCTCCATCATGTTGAGAGCAGAGATGCCGTAAACGAAACAACGGGTGAGGTTGCCTTGCTGGCAGCCTCACCCTTTTCGGATGTCAAGGATAGTAAACACAGAATTTTATCAAACTTTCCACCGTCCAATTATGAAGAGAGATGTCCGCCATGCTCGGTCCATGCGGAGCAGAAGGAGCGAGATCACTACCGGAGGGCAGAAGTGTCAGCCGGGAGGATGTTGCTGTGGTGGATGGAAACCGTGTTTGTTAAGATGTCACTGTAGGCGACACACTGGTTTTTGCAATAGCATGGCATCAGGGAAAAGGGTTGCGGTGTTTACCGCAACCCCTGAGGATCGCCAACTCGCAGGCTTCGCTTCCCCGTCGCAATGACGTCCGTTACGCCCCCTTCTTGCTCTTGGCCACGAGCTGGTCCCGGTTCATCCTCGCGATGGTGTTCAGGCTGGGCTCCGTGGGGCAGACCGCCTCGCACTCGCCAAAATCAGATTTCGGTGCCGACCTGCAGTAGTTTCAGGTAGGGTTTGTAGGTGTAAATCCGGTCCCGTTTGCGGCCACTCGTTTCCTCGAGGATACCCGCTTCGCACAACGAACCGATGGCCTTGGCCGCCGTCGGCCTCGTTGTCTCGCAGAGACGCAGTGCCGACTTCACGGTCATGATGGGGTGCCGGGGGAAATGTTCGAAAAGACGGGCTCCCACGACGGTGGCCTGGCCAGATTCGAGATACTTGCCCCGGTCTTGCTCCAACAGGTCGACCAGGAATCGGATCAGGACGACTGCCTCCTCGGCAACGTATGCAACGCCCTCAAGGAAATAGGAAAGCCATCCCTCCCAGTCACCTTTTTTCCTTACGTCATCCAGCCGATCGTAATACTCGCTCCGGTGGGCCTTGAAGTAGTGGCTGAGGTAGAGCAAGGGCTCCGTCAACAACCCCCATTCCTCGAGACAAAGAGCGATCAGCAACCGGCCCACCCGGCCATTGCCGTCCAGGTACGGGTGGATGGTTTCGAACTGGACGTGGGCCAGTCCGGCGTTGATCAGCGGGGGCAGGCGATTCTTCTCGTGAAGGAAGTGCTCCAGATCGGTCAGGAGGCCCGCAAGACGATGGGGCGGCGGAGGCACGAACCGGGCGTTGCCCGGTCTGGTGCCGCCGATCCAGTTTTGTGATCTGCGGAGTTTCCCGGGGCTCTTGTTGCGACCACGAGTACCGGCCAGCAGGCGCCGGTGGGCGCCGTTGAGCAGCCTTGTCGACAGGGGCAACCCTTTCGGTCGCCTGAGCTGGTCACGGGCATAGGTGAGGGCGTCGAGGTAGTTGCAGATTTCCTCGATGTCCTCGGGCAGGGCACCGACCGGGGCTTCGGCTTCGACGGTCAGCAGGTCGGCCAGAGACGCCTGGGTTCCCTCGATCTGGGAGCTGATGACCGCTTCCTTGCGTACGAAGGAATACACGAACCAGTCGAGTGAGGGGACCATTCGGCTTGAGGTTTCCAACCCTGCCAGGGCCGTGTCTGCGGTTTTGAGATGATCCGCCAGTGCACCTGTGACCTTCAGGGCCGGCCCGGAAGGCGGGAGACGGTGAGGGACGAAGGCCCGGACGGCTTCGCCGGCAACAGTGCTCGATTCATATGTTCCTGTAATGCGAGCCATGGTGTCTCCCTTCCGGTGAAGATTGGCGAATCCAAGCCTGTCCCGGCAAAGGATTGTTTCATAACCCACGAGCTTAGTAAAGAATTCTTTCTTAAGTATTCGTGTTAAGAAAGCAGCCGTACACAGGAGAGGTGACCGTCACTCGGGTGCGTTGGTGAGGTCACCCCTCTTGAAATTCCATCACTGTTACGAGGTGATCGAGCCGGTGGGCCACCGCCAGCTGGTCTTCGTGCTGCCCAGACACCTGCTCCGCCCGTTCTACCGTGACCGCAAGCTGCTCACCGGTCTGTGCCGCTCGGCGGTGGAGGCGACCCATATGTTCTATCAGGCCGGCCTGGGCCGTGATGACCTCAAGGTGGGGATGGTGGTTGTTCCCCAGCGGTTCGGCGACCGGGTCAACCCGCACATTCACCTGCATGCCCTGGCCACGGACGGGGCCTTCGACAGGGACGGCCTGTTCCATTCCATGCCCTTCGACATGCAGGGGGACATCGAGGTGCTGGCGCGTCTGTTCGCCCGGCGGGTTCTCGACCTGATGATGCGTCACAAGCGGCTGAGCGTGCGCCTTCGCGACGAGATGCTGGGCTGGGAGCACAGCGGGTTCTCGGTGGACGGCTCGGTCAGGGTGGCGGTGGGGGACTACGGGCGCCTCAGGCGGCTGGTGCGCTACCTGGCCCGGCCGGCGGTGTCTGGGGAGCGGGTGGCGTATGACCAAACCAGCGGCACGGTCACCGTTGGCAGCTCGAAGAAAGTGCGGGGCGTCCGCCCGGTGGTGGCGCAATATGACGCGCTGACCTTTTTGTCGCTGCAGGCGCTGCAGGTGCCGCCGCCCGGGGTGCACATGGTGCGCTACTACGGCCACTGCTCGGTGCGGAGTCGGGCGGAGAGAAGACGGCGGGCCGGGGAGGGAACGGGCGGGATCCGCAGCGAAAAGCCGCCGCCGGCGAGCGAGCGGCGGTGGGCGGAGCTGATCCGCCTGGTGTACGAGGTGGACCCCCTGCGCTGTGAAAAGTGCGGGGGCGGGATGAAGGTCGTCTCGTTCATCTCGATGGCCCAGTCCGGGGTGATCCGCCGCATCCTCGAGCACCTGGGGGTGAGCACGGTCATCCCCCGGGCCCACGGGCCGCCGGGGTGGGTGGTGAAGTGCGAGCGGAATGGTCGGGCCGTGCCCTCCCGGGAAGACGAGGCGTATTCGCAGGCGCCGCCGAATTGGGACGAGTGGGAGCCGGCGTGATCCCGGGGTCGGTTGCGGATTGCCGGGAGGCGTGTGCCCCGATGACCGGTTGAATCGAGGTGAACCATCGACGTGGCGTCATTCGTTTGAGGCGCGCCCTCGAGAGGCGGGGGTATCGTGAGCCGCAAGAGGAGAACGGCCTGGACAGCGGACCTGCGTAGGGGAAAATTCTTGACGCCGGGAAAGGAAATACCTTCGGCCCCCAGGATGCCGTTTCCGGGTGAGAAGACAAAGTACGGGCGAGGCTTCCGTCAGGTAATCAACAGACGGGATCTTCCGGTCTCGGTGAATTCCGCAGTCTGCTCGATCAGTTCGAGGGCCTGCTCGCGGGAAATGCCTCTGCCCAGGCCGTAGTCTCCCACGTTTCGTATGTCCTGACCATCGATCAGCCAGCGGTGGAACTTGGAATCCAGTTTGGCGGTTTTGGCGAACGCCCTCCCGAATGCGCTGACCACCCCGCCATGAGAGCTGTAAGATTGTCCGAGGGACATGAGGAATGCTTCCGCGACATAGAACATCGCATAGTATGCCCGGGAGGCGGCAAAATCGTAGTATGCCTTCTCGGCAAGCAGCCTCGCAGCGGCAACACTTTCGCCGGCTTTCTCGAGCAGGGCAGCCGTGCCTCCGCTCATACCGGAACTCCTTCGCGTCGAATGTTCATGAAAAAGGGGAGATCGCGGACCATCAGGTCATCTTCTGACACGAAGACCCGGGAGAGAACCACATCGTTCTCGAGGCTCAACTGCGCGGTGAGTTCGGATGATCTCCGGATGGCTTCGGCATAGTCGAAAGGTGAGCGCAGGACGCAGAGGAGGTCGATATCAGAGCCTTCATGATCCTCCCCCCTGGCAACGGAACCGTACAGGGTCACGCTGACCAGTTGCTCCCCGAAGAGAGCCTTGAGTCCCTTTCGGTATTCCTTGAGGATCTTGTCGAGAGCCGATTTGTCCATAGGCAAGTGTATACGGTATTCATGTTTGACCGTCAAGCTCCAGCTGTCGACATCCATTCTCGCGCCAGGCCTGATTCCTCACGGCGCCCGCCGTCACCCTGGCGAGAAACGTAGCGCGGGCGTTGTTGCTCATCCCACGTAAAAAGGGCTGCGGCTCTCACCGCAGCCCCTCTGACATTCCTCATCGTTGATGCCGCAGCCGGTCGGCGATGTCGGACGCTACGACGCCTTGGTGATCTTGGCTACGATCTGGTCGCGGTTCATCCGGGCGATGTTGTTCAGGCTGATCTC
>Ga0180436_10005330_pt1 | contig 11401 bp, 9 predicted proteins | sample SS_ome_2_FD_132434 | JGI IMG/M metagenome (GOLD analysis project Ga0180436, IMG submission 132434) | Hypersaline lake sediment archaeal communities from the Salton Sea, California, USA - SS_3_S_2 metaG | ecosystem: Environmental > Aquatic > Non-marine Saline and Alkaline > Hypersaline > Sediment...
CGCGATCCTGCAGACGCCCGGCGGCCAGTCCGGCATTCCCGGCACCACGCACTACCGCGATCGCCACGAGGCGTGGCGGTTCGGCGATCCCGAGCCGCTGCTGCCGGCCCTCGACGCGAACGACCCCGCGGTTCCCCTGCGCCTCGTGCCGGAGTGAGGCCGGCACGGTTTCGGATGCAGGGACCGGGGACTCTCAGAGGCCCGCGAGTCTGGCGGCGAGGTAGCTCGCGGCGCCCGCGATCACTCCGAAGATCCCGATCAGGGCAAGCTTGACGCGATCGATCGTCCGGTCCCGACCGTCGTCGGACCGGGACGCCTCCGCTCCGCGGTCGTTCGATCGTCGCATCGCCAGGCCTCCCGCTCGAACGCGGTCGATCGCTCGACCGTTCGCACTCGCCTCTTGGGTTCGCGCCCGTGGAAAGGGTATCTTTGGAAACGGGCGTCGATGGGCGACGCCTCGGTGATCGGTGGCCGGTCCACGATTCGGATCCGACCCGCCGAACGCCTCCGGGTCGGGCCTCCGCATCCCACATCCTTCGAGACGAGGGGGTCGGGGATCGGGGGTCGGGAGTCTGGAGGATCCCGCCGACGCTTCACCACCTTGCCGGGAAGGCGACCATGGCAGACCGTTCGGCAACCGTGCTCGCCTCGACCTGTCTCGCCGCGCACCGAAATGGGGTTCGGTTCGAGACCGCCCTCGATCCCGAGGAGGAATCGCGATGGCGGGTCGCCTTCGAGGCGCTCGTCGTCGACGCCGCGGCCACCGTGCGACGGCGGGGTCTCGCGGTGATCGGGGCCCCGATGCCGGGAGACCGGTTCATGCTTGCGAGGATCCTCGTCGAGGGCGAAGAGCTTCGCCTGCGTGGGCTCGCCCTCTCGACCGACGGCTACGCGCGACTCGCGGCCGCCGGACTGTGGCGTTCGCTCGAGGAGGAGTGGATCTGGCGGTCTCCGGCGTTCGACACCGGTCTGCCGGTCGCGATTCCCATCCCCGACTCGGTGGCGCCCTCCCCCAACGCCGAGCTGGTCGACATGCGGGATCGCCTGCTGACCCTCGACGCCGGGACGGGCATGTCGTTGGTCGGCGACGACGCCGCGCGGACCCTTCTTCGGATCCTGAGACGCCTGACCCGCGAGGAGATCGCCGGCATCGCATGGTCGATCGGAATCGATCCGCCTCCGGTCGGGACCCGTCTGGCCGCGGGCGGACCGGTCCCGGACGGCATCCGCTGGGTGCCGCCGCATCGGACAGTCGAGGTCGAACGGTCCGGAACGCCGTGGCCGACCCGGGTGGTGCGGGGAGGCGTGCCGACCGGCGCCGTGGTGCTCGCCGGCGGGCTCGCGGCGGTCTCGGTCCTCGTCGCCGCGACGATGTGGATCGTGGCGGATCGCGACGCGGCGGCGGATCGTCCGGCTCCGGCGGAGTCGGAGGAGCTCCGACCGTGACGCGCGGTGAACCTTGTCCGCACTGCGGGGCCTCCGCCGAGGGCGATCGACGACGCTGCGACCGATGCGGGCAGCTGAAGGGCATCGCGCCGCACCGCGAAAGGGCCGCGGACCGGGGCGACCGCAAGGTCCTGCGACAGGGGCGGACCGCCACTTCGGCCACGACCTCCCCCTCGCAGGTCGCCGGGACGGTCGGCCCGCGGGAACGTCCTCCCGAGGCGCGATGGCGATCGGGGGCCGGTGGAGGTCGCGAGGGCCGCTGGAGTCGTCGAGTCGTCGGAGCGGTCCTCGGCGTGGCGGTGCTCGCCGCGGGTCTCGGACTCCTCGCGGTGGTCTGGTCGAACCGCGAGCGAAGCGGATTCGCCGCGCGGGTGGTGGTTCCCGAGGGCGTGCTGCACGCATCGCGACTCTTCGCCGATCTCGGTCGCCCCCGACGCATGGTCGACACGGGGTTCCTGCGCGGGGACGCCGGCGGTTCGATCGCGGTCGAGGTCGTTCCCTCCGGCGACGACCAGCCGTGCGAGATCGTGCTCGACGCCTCGCCGCTCTTCGGCCGCACCGTGTGGTCGGGAGTGCTGAGCCGCAGCGGTCGCATCCACGCCATCCGTCCCGGCATCGCCTGGAATCCCGACGCGCTGCTGACCTGGCGAAGGCCGGACATCGTGGAGATCACCGGATCGGTCCGGATCGGCGACCGCGCCGTTCCGCTGCGACATGCGATCCGCGTGCGCTCGGTGGCGGAGGCGTCGCTGCTGGAGCCGCGCTCCTTCGCCGCGATGATCAACGAGGACCACGCGTGGATCGATCCGATCCTTCGCGAGGGGATCGACCACGGCGTCGTCGATCGCTATCGACTTCTGGAGGAGGAGGACTTCGAGGGCACCGTCGCCAACGTCTTCTCGGTGTGGACCGCGATGCGCCGCCGAGGCATCGTCTACGGGAACGTCGCGGTGACGTCGAACCCGACGACGCAGCGGGTCCGCACCCTCGACGAGGTCGTCCGGCATCGTCAGGCCAACTGCGTCGACGGAAGCGTCGCCATGGCGTCGATGCTGAGGCGTCTGGGAGTCCCCTCGGCGCTGGTGGTGCGACCCAACCACATGCTTCTCGCGTTCCGACCGTGCCGGACCTGCCGCTGGCTGGGCCTGGAGACCACGCTCCTTTCGCAGGATCCGGTCGAGACCCGCCACCCCGCGATGGACTCGCTTCGGAGACGCTACGCCCGCGGGGACTCGACCCTGGCCGCGGACTGGGCGTCCTTCGAGGCGGCGCTCGTGGCCGGGGATGCGAACCTCCCGCAGGATCCCGACGAATCCGGGAGCATGCTCCGCATCGACGAGATCCGCGATTCGGGGATGATCCCCGTGCCGACCGATCGGTCCGTCGGATCCGTCCCGCCGTCCCCCTGAGATGAACGACACCGCCACGATCCGACTGCTCGATTCGGTGCGCTGCCCGCACTGCTGGACCCGGTTCGCGCCCGTCGACGCCCGATTCGTCGCGGAGAGCCCCGCGCTGCTCGGCGACGCGAGGCTCGGGGACTCGGAACCGCTTCGCTTCGCACCGAGCCGCTTCGACGCGAGCGGGGCCGCCATCGATCCCGAGGGCGGACGATGCCGCCGCCCCGCCTGCCCGCGATGCCACTGCGAGATTCCCCGGGCCGGACTGGAGCTGGCGACGATTCCCATCTCCATCGTCGGCGCCCCCGGCGCCGGCAAGAGCACGCTCCTCGCCTCGATGTCCTGGTCGGTCCGGCGGGATGCGCCGCGGCTGGGCGAATCGTTCATGGACAGCGAGCCGTGGTTCAACCGCTCGCTGCATCGCGACGAGCGGGGCCTCTTCGGACGGGCCGTCTCGCTTCCGGACAAGACCGAGGTGGGCGGAGACCGCCACTATCGGATCTCGGTCGTCGACGGCCGGGAGGAGACGGTGCCCCGACCGCTGATCTTCACCTGGCACCGACGGGCCGAAGGTCGACTGGTCCTGCTCTACGACAACGCGGGCGAGCACTACCTGCCCGGCGCGGATCGACACGCCGTCGCCGCGACCCGGCATCTGGGGCATTGTCGAGCGGCGATGGTCGTCCTCGATCCGCTTCAGGATCGGAGATTCCTCGCGGCGATGCCGTCGGAGACCTCCCAGGTGCGGTCCGCCCACGAGCGGCTCGATGCGGACTCCCGTCAGGATCTCGTGGTGGCGGAGTTCGCGGCGCGGTTCCGCGATCTCCGCGGCATGTCCGCCACCGCGGTCTCGGACATCCCCATCGAGGTGGTGGTGACCAAGGCGGATCTCTGGGCGGGCGAGCTCCTCGGGGACGACCTCGCCACGGAGCCTTGGCAGCCCCGTGCGGCCTCCGCGGGCGACGACGGCATCGAGATCGACCAGCGACGCGTCGAGGAGATCTCCACTCGCCTTGCGGGGCTGGTCCGCCGCCACATGCCCGAGACCGCGGCGCTTCTCGAACGACTCTCGAATCGGGTGGTGCACTGTCCGCACAGCGCCCTCGGTGGTCCTCCAGGCGCCCTCGGCGAGGCGGCGAAGCCGCGATGGGCCGCGGTTCCGATGCTGCAGGCGATGCGCCTCGGCGACGGAGCGGCATGGTGATCGTCGAGGTCGTGCACACCTCCGCGCCCCACGGTCTCCACGACCGGCACGGCGGGTTCACCGTGGTGGCGGCGACCCGCGGCGCCACGGCTCCGGTGATCGACGCGATCGCGACCCTGTCGGCCTACACCTTCCCGCCGCTGCAGACCACCCCGCCGATCCTCTGGTCGCTGCGACGACTTCGCGCAGGATCGGGGACCTGGAGCGTGCTGAGCCGCATCGGCGCCTGCGGGACCGACCACACCGGGCGGCGGAACCGAATCGCCCACCACCTCGCCCTCGACGAGGAGGCCCGACGCCTCGCCGAACCTGCCGACTGGCTCGCGGGGCATCCCTTCCTCGTCGAATGGGACGGCCCTCCGCGGGAACTGGAACCCCCGATGATCCCGGGTCCGGCGACGGGACCTCCCGAGCATTGGGAGGAGGAGCTCGGTGATCGGCGCTGGATCGACGCGATCGGCACCCGACTGGACCTGCTTCGAGGGTCGTGCGTGACCGTGCTGCTGCCCGGCGGCACCGACCCCCAACGCGTCGCCGCGGCGGTGCTGCGGCGTCGCGAGACCGCGGCCGCCTGGTCGATCGGCTTCTCGACGCGTCCGGAGCGATCCTCGGGCGACGACGGAGTGCGCCTTCGACTGCTTTCCGAGGACGACGTCACCTGGCCGAGGGCGTCGATCCGGCCCGGCCCGGCCACGATCGATCTTCGCGGACGCCCCGCGTGCCCCGAACCGGCCGAACCGGCCGAACCGAGTCGGACCGCGGTCCGCCGCGAGACGGTCGCATCCGACGCGTCCCGCCCGCGTCCCGTCGAACCTCCCCCGCCTCTCCAACCGGTTCCGCAACCCGACCCGCCGCCGATGGTTCCGGCGGATGCCGACGGGAACGTCCCGGAGGCGATGGTGGAGTACGTCGATCGACGACACGGCCTGCGCGTGGCCGTGGCGACCTTCCTTCTTTCGATCCTCGTGGGCGTCGCATCGACGGCGGTGCTCGATCGCACCGGACTTCTGGGGTTTCTTCCGTGAGCATCTCCGACCGTCATCGGGACGCCGTCGACGCCGCGACGCGGGCGACGAGATCGACCACGTCGAATCGCGAGGCGTCGATCGCCGCCCATGCCGCGGTGGTCGCGCTGGTCGAGGAGGTGCAGGACGACCTCCTGCGTTGCCGGCGCTGGCTCGATCGGGGACTCGTCGGCGAGAGCGTGGCCTACGCGGAGGACCGCCACGAACTGCTGCGACGGGCGGTCGAACTGCAGGCGCTCTGCGAGGGTCCCGAGTGGAGATCGTGGTGCGAGCGCGAGGATCTTCCCGACGCGCCTGCGATCGACGGACCGACGCTGTCGCGGCTGAACACCGCCTTCGCGAAGTCGGGCTCGCTGCTCGGTCCGCTTCGAACGATGCGGCGGGCCTTCCTGGCCAACGAGGATGCGGTCCGCCGGATCGAGACGGTGCGCAAGCTCGCGGACCTCGACTCCTCCAACCGGATGTGGTCGGACCATGCGGCGACGCTCGAGGCCGATGCGATCGCGGAGATCGCCGAACGGGCCGATCGGGCGATGGCGTCGGACGACCTCTCGGAGATCGAGGCGTGCCTCGAGAGGCTGGCGGCGCCGTGGCGGGCGCCGACGCCGACCGGACTCGCGAAGCGGCTCTCGAGGCGTCGCGACCTGCTTCGCAAGGCGCATTCCGATCGCACCTTCGTGGGCCTCGCGGATCGGGCCCACGAGGCGATGGCCGCGATGGACGTCGAGACCCTCGAACGGCTCGAATCCGAGTGGTCCGCCGCGATCGAGCAGGGACTCGAGCCCCCCGAACACGCGCTCTCGGCGATCGCGGCCCCCTTCGACCATCTCGCGTCGGTGCGGCGAGCCGCCTCCGCGAACGAGGCGCGGCGGCGGGCCCTCGACGATCTCGAGCGTGCCCTCGACGAAGGTCGGCGCCCCGAGGAGATCGAACGCTGCGCCGCCGCCGCCCTCGAGTTCGACGACCTGCCGGCGGGCCTCGCCGGTCGGATCGCCGCGGTCCGGGAGCGGGAGGCGTCCCGACGCAACCGCGGCATCGCCGTCGCCGCGGTCGCCGCGGCGGCGCTGGGGATCGCGCTGGTCCTCGCCGGCGGCCGGCTCTGGTCGGTCCTGGACCGTCGGTCGGCGGCGCAGTCCTCGACCTCGGAGCTTCGCCGGTTGATCGACGAGGAACGCTCTCTCGACGCCGCCGCGCTGGCCCGGGAGCTGCTCGACGATCGGGCGTCGCTTGTCGAGGACTCCCCCGAACTCGCGGCGGCGATCGAGTTGGCGATCGGCGCCGAACGGGAGGAGCTCGCCCGGCGGGCGCGGATCGATGCGGCGCTCGCCGCATCGGAGCGGGAACTCGCCGACGACGACCTGTCCGCGGCGGAGATCTCCGCGGCGATGGAGACCCTGCGACGCTCCACCGCCGAGGCCGGCGATCGCGAACGAACCCGGGTCGAGGCGCTCGAGGCGGAATGGAGCGCGAAGCGACGTCGCCGTCTCGATGCCGACGTCGTCGAGGCGCGGCGGCGACATGCGGACTTCGTCGAGACGATCGGCTCGATCCCGGATCCCGATCGTGGAGACTCCCCGGAGGCGCGGCGATCCGCGCTCGCGGCGCTCGCGGCGCTCGAGTCCGATCTCGCCGACGCGTCGAGGACCTTCGAACATCTCGAGGCCGAACGGGATCGGTTCCGGGAGATCTCGCAACGGGTCGAACGTCGCCTCGAACGATGGCGGACCATCGTCGAGGAGCGGGAGGGCTACGAGGCCGCGCTCGCCGCGCTCGAGGATCCGAACCTCGACGAGGTCGCGTTCCACGAGGCGTACCGCAGGCTCCTGTCCGAGCATGGCGCCATGCTCCAGGCCGACGGCGTGCTCGAGTCCCACGAGCGGGGCGAGCGGTCCGCGCGGGCGGCGCTGGCGATCGCCCACTGGCGGGAGATCGTCTGGCCCGCGGCGGCGGTGCTCGGGGAGCCCGGCGACGACGGCAGTCCTCGCAGCCTCGAGGCGGCGGGTCGTCTCGCCGACCAGCTCGAGGATCATCTCGACCGACATCCCGGATCCCCCTACGAGCAGGTCGCGACGACGCTGCGCGACCGATGCATGCACCTCTCCGCCCTCGCGACCGAAGCCGACACCGCCGCCGAGTGGATCCGGGGCCGCTTCGAGGCGAGCGGACTGACCGACCTCTGGGTGCTGCCGCTGCGCGAGGGCGTGATGTACGGACGAGGCTTCCGGGACGGCCGCATCCAAGGAGCGGTGCCCAGCATGGTGGAGCTGGAGCAGTCGCTCGAATCGCTCGCCGCTCCGCTGATCCCGGATGCCGACGTCGTCGGCGTCCCCAAACCCGCCGCGTCGGTCGATCCGATCGTCGCGACCCTCGATCGCATCGACGCGGTGATGCCCTCGCAAGCCGAGTCGGAGCTGCTGATGCTCTTCGCCGACGTCGCGAATCGACGATTCGAGGATCCGGGGCTTCAACTCCATCTGCTGCGGCTCGTGGCCGACGTGATCGCGGATCTGGATGCGACGAGCGAGGCCGGCGTGGCGATGCGACGGTGGCTCGAGCGGGTCCGCACCGACCATCCACGCGCCGTTCGGCAGGACTGGCTGGTGGCCGCGCAGGGCGGCTCGGCTCGGAATCGCCGCGACGCCGCCCGAGCCGCGGCGGCGGCGATGGAGGCCCCCCCGGACGCGGAGCGTCTCGCCGCGGCGTCGGCCGCCCGCGCCGAGGCGATCCGGGACGCCCTCGCGGTGCTCGCCCCCTCGGGCGTCCTGTCGGCGCCCTCGAGCTCCGGGCGACGGTCGCTCTCGGGACGCGCCGCCACGCTGCCGACGTTCTCGGTGGTGGTGTTCGATCCAGGCTCCGATCGCTGTCGTCTCGAGTCGGGCCGACGCACCGACGACGCGGTGATCCTTCCGATCCCCTCCCCGCCCCCGGTTCCCGTGCAGGTCTTCACCAGATGACGTCCCGCGACTCCGATCGGCGGGCCCCCGCGGCCGCGACGCCCTTCCTGCTGCGACATTCGCGACTCGATCCGGAGTCCCGTCTCGGCTTGCCTTCGGGACGCTTCACCAATCCGTCGTCGATCTCGTCGATGGCCGTCGGGGCGGTGTTCATGGCGATGCTCTACGGCGGCGTGCACCTCGTGCGCGGCACGCCCGCCGGCGATCTCGCGTGGCGGTACCTGACCGGCTTCTCCGGCATCCCGATTCCCATGGCCGCGCTGTCGTGCTGGGCGACCGGCATCCTGCTGCTCAAGAGCCTGAAGATCTCCGCGCAGCGACGGGCCCTCGGCCTGCGCTTCGTGCCCGCGGACTCGGGATTCGTGCTCAACGTGGCGTCGGTCGGTCGCGTGGTCGAATCGATCGAGTCGACCGTGGACCAGCCGAGCCGCTTCATGTACCTCAACCGGGTGCTGCGGGCCCTGCGAAGCGTCCGCAACGTCGGGCGGGCCGCCGAGATCGACGAGATGCTCCGCTCCCAGGCCGAGGCCGACGAGGCGGTGGTCGAGGGCGGCTACACCCTCGTCCGCGGCTTCGTCTGGGCGATCCCGGTGCTGGGCTTCATCGGAACCATCGTCGGCCTGACCGAGGCGATCGGGCGCTTCGGCGGCGTGCTCGCCGAGCGGGACACCGCCCTCGACCAGATCACCCTGCGCCTCACCGAGGTGATCCAAGGGCTCGAGACCGCCTTCGTGACCACCGGCGAGGGCCTGGTGGCGGCGTTGGCGATCCACCTGCTGCAGACCTTCGTGCGCCGTCAGGACGAGGCGTTTCTCGATGCGGTCGCGGAGGAGTGCACCGCATCGGTGGTCTCGCGGGTCCGTCTCGTCGGCGGGCGGGACGACTGATGCGGCGGGGTCGACGGCGAGCGGGCGAATCCCCGGTGTCGTTCTTCTCCTTCCAGGACGTCATGATGTGCACGATCGGCCTCACCATCATGGTGACGCTGATGCTGATCCTGCAGATCGGCTCGACCGTGGCCGCGGCCGGGACCGACGGCGACGAGCCCGGTGACGTGCGGGATCCTCGGATCGCCGAGATCGATCGGCGGATCGCCGAGCTCGAAGGTCGCCTTGCGGAGCTGGAGGGACTCGATGGGCTCGACCCCAACCGCTCCCTCGCGGAGTCGCGGGCCGAGCTTCTCGCCATCGCCGAACGCCTCGCCGCGGCACGGGCCCGCGTCGAGAGCTCGCAACGGCGACTCGAGGATGCGATTCGCGAGGCCTCGCTCGATCCGAGATCCTCCATCGCGGTCGATCTGATGCGTCGTCGCGACGCGATCGCCGAGGCCGTCGCCGACGCGCGGCGCCGCAAGCGGGTCACCTATCTGATCGCGGAGGCCGACGAGGTGCCGCCGACGATCGTCGAACTCGCCGGGCGACGGGCGGTGGTCTCCTTCGACGCCGAGGCCGAGGCTCCGCAGGCTCTGCTCGCCTCCGATCCGGATCGTCTCGCGCAGCGGGTGCTCGACGCGTACACGAGTCGACCCGACTGGCGACGACGCTACCTGCTGGTGGTCCTGAAGCCGTCGGGCGTGGCGGCCTGGGAGGCGATTCGCCGTCGCCTCCGCGACGACCCGAGGTTCGCCGACATCTCCACGGGACTCGATCTGCTGCCGGAATCCCAGTGGACCAGCGACGCGTTCCCGACGCCGCGGGAGGCCGCGCCATGAGCCGACGGCGCGGCGGAAGCGGGAGCACGGAGAGCCTCGACCTCCTGCTCGACACCATCTGCAACATGTTCGGCCTGTTCATCTTCGTGGCGATGCTGGTCGCGCTGCTGGCCCGTCTCGGGGGCCCGAGACTTCTCGAGGAGCAGGCGAACGCGGAGGATCCCGTCGCCGACGCGGTCACGGAGGGACGCCGGTCGATCCGGCTGCTCGAGACGCAGATCGAACGGTTCGATGGGGCGCGGGCCGCCCGGGCCCGCAGCGCGGTCGAGGAGGGCCGACAGCGGGTCGAGGCCGCGCGGCTGGAACTGGCCACCCGCAACGCCCTCATCCGAGAGCTCGAGCGCGAACTCGCCGGGGCGGAGGATCTCGAGAGCATGCTCGACCGGATGGTCCCGCGTCTCGAGGCGGAGGTCGCCTCGCTCGACGAGGAGCTCCGCTCCGCCGAGGCACTCAACGAGGTCCGCCTTCGCACTCCCCGCCTTCGAGAACTCGCCGAGCGGATTCCCGTGCAGATGGTGATCTCCGCGGGAAGGGTGCACTGCGTCAACGACTGGTCGGATCCCCTCGCCCACCCCTGCGAGTCGTGGACCACCTGGAACGAACAGGCCGTCGATCCGGAGGCGAGCGAGGCGATCATCCACTACTGCTGGCGCACCGGTGGACAGGACATCGAGCGTCGGATCGGACTTCGGGAGGACGGGGGCGTGCCTGTGGATCGTCTCGAGATCCTCGAGTCCGACGGACGGTGGAGACGGGTCCTCTCGTGGCTCGATCCGGAGCGGCACGTGGTCTCGCTGAAGGTGGCCACCGACTCCTTCGAGGCCTTCGGGCCGGTCCGGGCTTCGCTCGCGGCACGGGGGTTCTTCTACGACGTCGCCCCGGTCGCACTCGATCCGCACTATCGCGACCGCATCGTCGAAGGAGCGACTCGCGCCCAGTAGGGGCGATCCGCGACCGAAGTCCTGGTGCTCCGACAGGAGGATCGCAAGGACCTACGCTTGCACCAGTGCGCTGGACGCGTGAACCGACGCGACGGGGCGTTCGAATCGAGGGTTCGTCATGAAGGGTTCGCCATGAATGGATGCCGTCGATGCCGTCGATGCCGTCGATGCCGTCGCTCCTCGCGCACGATCCTCGGCGTGGTCCTCGCATTCGGGTGGATCGCGGCGGGCTGTCGGCCGGTTCCCACCCCGATCGAGCCGCGCGCGGAGAGTTCGCCGAACGAACGGTCCCGCATCGAGATCAGGCGATCGCGGCCCCGACCGGAACCGATCCGGATCGCATCCGCACCCGAACCACGCGATCCCGACCCGTCCGCACCAGCCGAGGCGGAGTCCGACGAGGTCGACCTTGCGTCGCCGATCGATCGTCCCGCGACGCCTTCGCAACCGACATCGGAACGCCGACCCGACGACGCTTCCCGTCGATACACGGTTCCGGATGTGGATCGCGAGGCGACTTCGAACCCTTCCAACGAGTCGTCCGACGAATCGCCGGTCGAATCGATCGAGACCGATGTACCAGAGCGTGCCGCGTCGCCCGGCATGTCACAAGATCAAGGCGGCGGACAAGGTCAGGGCAACGGACAAGGTCAGGGCGGCGGACAAGGTCAGGGCGGCGGACAGGGTCAGGGCGGCGGACAAGGTCAGGGCGGCGGACAG
>Ga0180436_10005332_pt1 | contig 11399 bp, 7 predicted proteins | sample SS_ome_2_FD_132434 | JGI IMG/M metagenome (GOLD analysis project Ga0180436, IMG submission 132434) | Hypersaline lake sediment archaeal communities from the Salton Sea, California, USA - SS_3_S_2 metaG | ecosystem: Environmental > Aquatic > Non-marine Saline and Alkaline > Hypersaline > Sediment...
AGTGCCGGCGACAGCTGATTCAGGTCTTCCGGACGGAACTGCCACCTCGTATCCTCCGCATTGAGGTGGTCACGAATTCTCCTGAGCGCCGCATCCTCATAGCGGGAGGGCAAGGGATCCCGCACATACTCCCAGCCGTCCCTTTCGTCTTCCGTGGGCACCCGGTCATATCCCGTGGCGATATCGAGGCAGCGGCTGGCTCGGAACCAGGGGCTGGTCTGGGTCCATCCTCCGAGCACGCCTTCGTTCCCGTGCGAGAGCGCGTGCAGGAGGTCCCATGACTCCACGGGGTGCAACTGCACCGGCGTGGCGGTGGCGAACAGCATGCTTTTGGTCTTCGGGCCGACCTCCCGAAGGAAGGCCATCAGCTTGTTCGGTTCCGCCTTGTCATCGATCTCATCGGCGCCGGCATCAACGCGAGGCACTTTGCGGCGGCGGGCGCGGTGAGCCTCATCCACGATCACACAGGTGTAGCGTCGTCCCAACAATTGGCGGATCGCCTCCGCATTGCCCCGGACAACCAAACCCTGGGACACGAGGCCGATCCGCCTGGGACAGGAGCCCAAGCCCTTCGTGCCGTTGGCGGGGTGCTCCACCTCGTTCTCATCGATCCACGCCCTGCCATTCCAGCGGGCCGACGGGAGATGAAGCAGCTCCATCAGTTCATCCTGCCATTGCTGGAGAAGAGGTTTGGGCGCAAGGACCAGGATCGGACCACCGTCAGGATCGTCCAATGCCATGAGCATCGCCGCCATGGCGAGTTGCACGGTCTTTCCAAGCCCTACTTGGTCGGCCAAAACCAACCGCGCTCCTCCCAGGCGATGACGCTCAAGGGCAATCCTGGCGAAGTATTTCTGATGCGGCCAGAGTCCTTGTTCCCTGCGGTAAACCGGCGTCTCGACGGCGGCGGAGGCAGCAGCGGCAGTCGGGTCGGCGTTTGCCTTCCATTCCTCCGGTTCGACGACCTTCCTCCGGATGATTCGCTGCACGTCCTGCGCGATGAACGGGCAGCAGGACAAATCGACCGCCCGCGAGTCATTCCAGAGTGCATTGAACTCTTCCTGCACCCAGCCAACCGTCTCCGGGTCGTCGTCTTCCCAAAGCAGTTCGTAGTTCATCCGCCAGGCGGAAGAACTTTCGTTGACGCTGCCGAGGAAAGCGGTGGCGGTGCCATCGTCACGCCGCACGACGCCCGCCTTGCCATGAATCAAACCAAAGGCCGCATCCGGCAGCACACGGACTTCCAGCTTCCCGCTCGTGAGCGCCTGGAAAAGCGCTCGGTAGCGGGGAAGCGCGGCGGGGGGTGCCTCCTCGGGACGCCCCGCACACCAGCTTTGCCGCAGCGCTGCCTGGGCGGCGGCGGCGGTCTCCAGGTCCTTTGGGTCGAGATCCGAGTTGCAGACAATCCGCACCTTGCCCGCCACTTTCATGACCGCTTCTCCAGCCACTTCGAAGAGGCTCGACCGAAAGTAGCCCGCGATACGGTCGTACGACGCCGCGCCGTCGAGCCGCTGGTTCAAAACGGCTTGGTCGAGGCGATTGCGGCGGCTGGAGTGGCGTTGGAGCATGTTTGGGACGAACTACTCGGAAGGAGGTGTGCGGTACGGGGGAGAATCCTCCGCTACCCGCTGAGGCAAGCCATCTTGAACGGCACCAGGCACTAGCTGCTCGATGTCAGTAAGGTATCTCGAGCGGCGTTGACGCACGCGGTTCTGGGGATCCCAAGGCATGAACTTTGCTTCCGGCCATGTGAGGTAGAGAAGTCGCTTGGCCCTCGTAATGGCCACAAAGGCGTCGTTCTTCTCCTCCTTCAAGGCCGAGCCACCCGCCTTTGCGGCGCGATAGTCGGGGAAGGTCCCCTCGACCATGCCCATCAGGAACACGATGTCGAACTCGAGCCCCTTGACCGTGTGGACCGGTGCCAGCATCAGGCCCTTGCCCGTCATGTGAGGGAGGATTTCACCCGTCGCCATCTGATTCCGAAGCTGGGCGAGGGAACGGCTATCCCTTGCGACGTTCGCGGCGTAATTCCTCCAGATTTCACGGAGGTAGCGAAGATCTGCCAGGGCCTGCTCGCCGGCCTCCGTTGCTTCGGTGAGCGAGGCCGAGGCATCGCTCCATGATTGCTCGAGCTCACCAATCGCCAGGCCGAAGGAATTCACGTCAGCATGGAGGCTTTTGATGAAGGGGATCAACGGGTCCAGCCAGGCGCGCCATTCAGCGGGGGCCCGCCCGAAGGTTGTTTCGAGAATCTCAACTCCAGCCGCTACACCGGTTACGTCTTCGAAGCCCGGTCCAAGAGCGCGGCAAAGCTGGTTGAGAACGAGGCGGTTCAAGGGATTGATGGCGAGCCGGATCGAGAGATCCATGACCTTCCCGGCTTCGGATTCGAATGAAGCCCCCCCACTCGGTTGTCGCAAATGGTAGGCGATTCCCGCCGCTTTCAGCCGCTCCTGCAAGGGGGCGAAGACGAACCGATTCCGCGCCAACACCACCATTCGCTGCAAGGTGATACGCCCCTCAATGTCATCATGCTCGCCCGACTCAAGGAGTGCCTGGATCCTCGTGGCGATCCAATCCGCCTCGGCGGTCTCCTCGGGGAGTGCGATCACCCTCGCCTCACCTTCCAGCGCCGCCTTGTCCACTTCGTTGCTCTCCGGGAAGAGGGCGTTGGCAACCCGGATGACTGCCTTGCTTGATCGGTAGTTCTGCCGCAGCTCACGCCGGACGACCTCGAAGTCGGCCGGGAAATCCTCCATCATGAAGCGGTGACTGGATCCGTTGAAGCCATAAATGGCCTGATTCGGATCGCCGACCATCAGAACCGAGCTTGCTTGCGAGCCGACAACCCGGATCAGGGCATACTGGACGGCATTGAGATCCTGGGCCTCATCCACACACAGGTAGCGGTAGGTCCGCTGGTAAACCGCCGCGATGGCCGGGCGTTCGGCGAGGATCCTCAAGGCCAGTAGAAGGATGTCGTCGAAGTCGATGACTCCCTGGCTGGCGAGGTGATCCTGATACTCCCGAAACGCTTGGGCTTCCCGCTCGTTGGGCCACTCACCGGCTGAGATCTGCTGGAACTGATCCCAGTCGCGCTTACAGGAGCTGATTCTTCCAAGAACCTTGTAGATAAACTCACGTCTCTTCTTGGGGTCATCATAGCGTAGCAGGTGCCGACGCAATTCGGGACTCTCGCCCAAGGCCCGTTCGAGCATGCTGAGTCGATCCGCCTCACGTTCGAGGATCGCGGGCATCGCTTCGTAACCGACCGCACGACCGTGGGCTTCGAGGATGCTTTGGCAGAAGCTGTGAATCGTCCCGATGAAGGCCCGGTCCGGTAAATCAGGAACGGTTTCCAGCCGCTGGCGCATCTCTTCCGCGGCCTTGTTGGTGAAGGTCAACATGAGGATCCGCGATCGGATCTGCCGGGCCTCCAATAGATGCCGCACACGCTCGGTGAGCACCCTGGTCTTCCCCGAGCCCGCCGAAGCCACGACCAGATAGTGGCCATCCGGGGCTTCGATGATTTCGCGCTGATCCGGGGAGAGGTTCATGCTTCCGGTGCGGTTGCGGTTTCAGCCGGGGACAGGGTGCGATCCACGGCGTCGAGCAATTGGCGGATCGCGGGAGGGACGGAGCGCTCGCCGCCTGCATCGATGATCGCCTGCGCCCAGTGAGGCGAAGCCTGCGTCTTGTATTTGGTGAGATAAGCGCCGATGCACGCATCAGTCCATCCGGTCACCGCTCTTGTTTTGGCTGCGGCGTGGTGTTCGTTCCTGAAGTCCGGTCTCATGTGCTCGAGGATGCCCTTCCGGAGTTCGTTTTGGTAGCCCTGATCGACGAGATAGCCCTCGATTGCCTGCCCGCCTGGAAGAGTGAACACCCGTGGATCGGGTTCCTCGATCCCTGCTTTTCGGAGAGCAGCGTTGACATCGGACTGGGCGTTCGGCTCACCGTCGCTGAAAATGAACCAAGGGATCTGGAAAGCCTCAAAAATGGCGATGAACGGGTAGTAGTTGCCGGCGCCCCCGACACCGACGAATGAAACGCCCCGTTCGAACGGGTGCCTGCCCCAGTGATGCCGGGCGAACATCGGCAGGGCTTGTTCCTCGGTTTCGCCTTCGAACAGAACCACCGCTTGGGCGAAGAGCAACTCACCGCGCGAGCGCATCACCTCCCGGCGGATTTTGCGGATCTCTTCGGGTTGCAGGTCTCCCTCCGGCAGACGGCGGATATTCGTTTCCGTCCCGCTCTTGGAGAAATGGATCAGTTCCCCGAGGTTTGCCTTCCCGGCGATGTAGGGCGAATGGGTGCTGACGATACGCTGGCCAGGACCGCGAGAGAGCTGGTCGTGGACCGCCCGTTGCGCGTTGGGATGGAGGTGGGCCTCGGGTTCTTCGAGGAACAGGACCGGATGGAAGGGAAGACCGCCATCCGCAGAAAGTTTTGCCGTCCAGGAAACATAGGCCTGAAAACTCAGCAGGGACGCCCAGCTGCGGGTGCCCATGCCGTGTGATTCGAGGGGAAAGGAAGAACCGTTGCTGTCCGAGAATTGGACACCGAGGCCCTTGGTGAGATCGCGCAGCTTTTTACTCACCGGAGTGAGTTCGACCCCATCACCGAAGGCCGGGACGGTCTGGTTGAGAGCGGTAAGGGCGTAGCGGATGTGACCGAGGACTTCGCTGCGGCCGACAATCTCCTCGTTCAGCGCGCTGAGTTGTTGTTCGAGTGCGGCCATCTCTTGCTCGGGAATCTGGATCTTCGAGAGAAGACGACCGAAGTAGGACGTGCGGTTCCGCAGGTCCGCGATGACATCTCGCTGGGCGTCGATGAAGAAGGACAGCAGTTGGTTGAACCTGCGGACCTCCGAACGAGGTGTTGCCTCAGCCCAGTTCCCGAAATCGGGCCACTCCTCAAGACGAAGCCGCTTGAGACTGAAGTCACTCTTCACCGCATCATAGGTGATCCGGGTCCGGACGGCGATGAACTCCTGGTCGCGGGTGTCCGTGGAGATGAGGCCGGTCCCTCCGAAATCGGAATCAATCCAGACTTCAGGAAACTGGTCCCCGCGGTTCCCTTCCACCCCGACGGGAATGATCCGCACGTCGATCAGGATTTCCGTCGCTTGATGGCCCGCCTCATCGACGAAAAAATCGTCCGGGGAGATCAGGCGACGGTCCGCCCCGAGGGCGAGGTGGAGCGCCCGCAGGAACGAGGTCTTGCCGGAATTGTTCATGCCGACCAGCAGGCAGGTGTCTCCCAACTCCACCTCGACATTCCGCAGCGAGCGGAAATGACGGATGCGGACGGCATCGATACGGATGCCGCTGTATTGTGGGGTGGCAGGGGCTGGTGCGGGCATGGTTCTAGGTCATCAGGCTTGGTCGTTGCGGAGGCGGCCGACGAGGATGCGGGCGGCTTCGGAGTCTTCTTGCCACTCGGCCATGCCTTCGGCGTTGCCGAGGGCGGCGAGCCATTCGAGGAGTCCGATGAAGCGCTCGCGGCGCTGCCAGTAGCTCTGGCCAAAGGTGTCCCTCAGATACTGACGCCCGGGCTCGGGATCGTGGTCGGCAGCGGTGGTTTCGCGGATGGCGAAGAGAAGGTGCCGCAGCGGCGAGGCGGCGAAGGGGTGCGGGGCGCCGGAGGCGGCGCGGCCGCGACCACGGCCAGTGAGGGCGACGGCGTCCTCGACGCCGCCGACGGGGGCGAGGTGGCCACCGGCGAAGCCCGACGCGGTGTGCATGCGGGCACCGTTGGCCTTGTCGCTCTTGAGGAGCGGGCGGATGTCGGTGACGCCGAAGCCGCGGGCGAGTTCCTCATACATGCCCTTGCGGCGCTCGCCGCGGCTCTCGATGTCGAGGGCGCGGAGGTAGTAACGCTCGACCAGCGAGAGGTCGCGCCAGTAGTTGCCCAAGCCTCCGGGGACGAGGGTGTCGCAGGCGATCTCGATGGCGCGCTCGATGACGACCTGGAAGTCGCTCTTCGTGTTCTTGTCGCGGACGGCGAAGACCTCGTGCTCGACGTCACGGCCGTCGAGGGTGGCGTATTGGGTGAGCACCTTGAGGGCGGCGGCGTAGGCGGCGAGCTGGTAGTCGGCGTCGTTGAAGTTCGGCTCGCCGTCCTCGTCGAGCGCCTGCCTCGCGGCGATCTGGCGGCGGACCTCGTCCTCGACCAGCGGGTAGACCTCGTCGAGGAAGCCGGGCTCGGGCGAGGTGCGCTTGCGCAGCACCATGCAGACGGTGCCGGTGACGTAGTTGCCCTTCTTGATGCCAACAGCCTCGGTCTCGGTGCTGATGGTCCACGCGGCGGTGGCCTTGAGGCCGGCGGCCCAGAGGATCATGCCGAGGCCGGCCCAGACCGCCGGATTCTGGTGGGTGAACTGCACCATCTGCAGGCCGTTGTCCGGCATGTGGCATGCGAGGTTCTTGTAGATGTCCACCATCGAGCGGCGGAAGTCCTCGCCGTCGCCGCGAACGGCGAGTTCGGCGCGCGCGTCGGGCGTCCACTCGGGGAAGGCCTTGGCGAGCTGCTTGTCCTGCCAGGTGAGGAAGAAGTCGCCGAGTTCGTGGTAGTTCACCGCGTCGGCGTAGGGCGGATCGGTGACCCAGAGGTCGCAGGTTTCGCGGAGGTCGCGGGCGTCGGCAGGGATCACATTCGATTTCGCGCTGAACGGCTCGCCCTTGGCCTCACCGAATACCGGCCACGCTGTTTCTAGTTTGGAGATCGGGCGATTTGAGCAGTTGAAAAATGTGTTAAGCGCCTGGCTGTTGAAAACGTGTGACCCGCCTTCGTTTGAAGCATTCGACATCCACAGACAAAGCCGCGAATCCCAATTTGCGATCCGACCCATTCCCAACAAGCACCCCACCTGCGCCTCCTTCGAGGTCGCGAGCTTGGCGGAAATCTCGGCGAGCAGGCCGTGGGTGAGCAACTGGCGCGGGGTGAAGAGGTGGTGCCAGTGGGTCCAGCCGCGCTCGCGGATCGGCTGCTCAGTGTTGTAACCACTGATGATCGGCTTCGACGGGATGAAGCCCTCGCGCTGCCAGGCGGCGAAGCGTTCGCGGAGGAGATCGAGCGCCCTGGCCTCGCGGGCGAGGTCGGCCTCGTCCGGGGCGGCGTAGCGGCGCACTTCCTTGGTCTTGCCGTTCTTGGTCACCGTCTTGACCCAGCGGATGCAGTAGAGGCGCTCCTGGAAGACATCGCCGGGGCGGGGCACGAGGTCGTCGTTGGTCCAGCGGCGCAGGCCTTCCGCGCCGCGTAGGGACTCGACCGACCACGACCGCTCGGGGTCGAAGGGGTCGATGACGCGGCTGTTGGCGACGGTGGCGTCCTTGCCCGCCTTGTAGGCTTTTACCTCGTCGGCCGAGACGGTGACGATCTCCGGGCGGAGGCGGCCGGCGCCGGGGTCGCGGTGCCATTTGCAGACGACCTTCGATTTTTCGCCGACCAGCCAGCTCGGGGCGAGCGGGATGAAGTAGTCGCAGCCCTCCGGCTTGACCTCGACGCAGTAGAGGAAGGCGTCGGCGCGCTCGCCCTGTTCGTTGTGCTCGATGCCCCATTCGGTGACCTGCTTGTCCGCCGCGGCAAGGGCCTCGGCTTGGACGCGCATGACCTCCTCCTGCACTTCGCGGCCGCCGCCGAGGAGGTTGAGGCTGGCCCAAGTGAGCAGGCCGGCCACGGGGTTGAGGTCGGAGCCGAACGCCTCGCAGCCGATGCGGGCCGCCTCGAAGGGGATGGAGCCGCCGCCGCAGAAGGCATCGCCGACGCGCGGGGTGTGGCCGAAGACGCGTTGGCCGAGCTGCTCGACCAGTTCCGGCAGGCTGGCGGCGGTGGTGCCGAGGTGGGCGTTGATTTCCTTCCACGCCTCCGGGGTCGGCCCCTCGATGTTCTCCGGGCGGTCGCAGTGGCGGATGCGCTCGGCGTAGGGCAGGGCCTCGTATTCCTCCCGGTCGGGGACCGGGCGGCGGCGCTGGTCGTCGAGCGCCTTGCGCCCCTCGGCGTCGAGGTTTTGCCAGATGCGGGCGCAGACCTCCTCCTTTGCCTCGTCGGTGAGGCCGCGCAGCCAGCCGCGGGCGGTGAAATACTCCTCCCGGATGTCGGGCGGGGCGGCCTCGAGCCACGCAGCGACCGGGATTTCGCCCTTCTGCCGCTGCCAGGCGCCGTCGTCGTCCATGGTGAGGATCTTGAGGAAGATCTCGCGGTCGCGCTTCGGGTCGCCCGAGGCGGGCATGAGCATGCCGAGGATGGAGGCGCGGACGAGGATGAGCGGTTTGCGGCCCCACCATTTTCCGAGGCGGGTGAGGGTCTGGCCGTTGTTCGCCTTGCGCTCCTTGTAGGCCTCGGCGGAGAGGCGGGCGATGGGGAACTGGGTTTCGATGAAGGAGGGCACTTTCGAAGAATTAGGGATGAAGGCGGATGGATGAAGGATAGAGCGGGCGTGCGTTGCGATGGTTTCTCGGGTCGGGTACCCACCATGAGGCAATATGGACGCCTTCACGCCTGAGTTTCTTGAGGATCGGTCCGGCGTGTTGAGGAGTGACCCCATGCAAGAAGCAGAGCTCCAGAACATCCATCTCGTCACGGAGCAGCACGGCGCGAATCCACTCCTCCAGTTCTTGCTCGAAGACTTCGACTTTCTTGGGCGTGCTTGCGAATGGCATCAGCAGGTTGCTCTCACCGAAGATCCCCTCGCGTTCGACGTCGAAGTTGGCGCTGCCATTGACACCGTCCAGTTCCCAAGCCGATTTGAGGAACTTGGCCATGCCGAGCGGGTGGGCGGAGCCGAAGACGACGCCGTAGATGTTGGAGCCCGATTTGAGCGTGAACTCCCCAAGATAATAGCGCAGGTCGGGCGGGAGGCGCTCCCGGAATGCCTTGAGTGCGGCCCGGTGAGCGAGGTGCCAGGCCTCGGGCCGATGATCGACTTGGTAGCGCTGCACCTCCGGCAGGGAATGGAAGCGCTGGAACCACGAGGAAGAAACGAATGCGAGGAAATCGGTGGTCGGGCAGCGGACGATGGCATCGAAAGTGGCATCAAGGTGTTTGACGCCGTACTGATCGACCACGAGAAGGTTGGCGGCCCCACGGCGGGACAGGCGGGGCAGAAGGGTTTGGAAGCGCTTTTCGAACGACAGATCCACCACGTCCAACTCCACGGGCAGCTTGTCGAAGCCATCCGCGGTGATGCGTTCCCTGAGGCGGACGATTTTCGCCGCGGAGACGTCGGAGAGGAACACGCGAACCTGGACCGGCCTCTGGGCGATAAGACCCCGGAATTCCCGAATGACGGACAGCAGGCGGAGGGCGCTGCCGGGCGTGCCCTCACTGTCGGCCCCGCTGCCGCTGAAGAAGTCGCAGAGGTTGATCTCCGGATAGGCGATGCGCTCCCCGAGGAAGACGGGCAGCCATTCGCGAGCATAGCGCTCGAAGAGATCGAGCTTGGTGCGCGTCGCCTCATTGAAGGGTTTGTCGTCGATTTCCTCGCGGGGCATGATGGGAGAAAATGGGATCACACGAGGGCGGCCCATTGCCGGGCGGCGCGTTGCCTTTCGGGTTTTGCCGGCACCGACCGTGGGGTCATGGTGGGGAACTCGTCGTAGGTGCGGCGGTCAAGTTCTCGCCCGTGTTTGGACTTTTGGAACCCGCCCCACTGCTTGAAGAAGAAGGGAACGCCGGCGGTGGCACAGAGGTCACGAATGCGGATCACCCAATCGCGATGGAGGGGGCGGGCGCGCGGGCCGCTCTCCCCACCCACGATCACCCAGTCAATCCCGCTGAGGTCAAATTCTCCGAGATCTTCGAGCAAGGGTTCGATGGAGAGAAACTTCATGGCGGCGCCGGAGTCGCGCAGTTTGTCGATCCGGGGGAGACCGTGGCGGCGGTTCTCGACACTGACGCCCCACCAGATATGGCTGCATTTCGCCGCTGGCCGCAAGGGTCCGGCGAGTAGCCGCAGCATGCGGTCTGGACGTTTCGTGAGCACTTGGTAGGTGTGCCAGTCAGCGGCCCGCATAACGGCGGCCACCCGACGGATGTAGTCGTCGGACACCCCCTGGTGGAACAGGTCGCTCATGGAGTTGACGAAGACTCGCCGACTCGAAGCCCATTGGAATGGCTCGCCCAGTTTCTCCGGGACGATCCTTAGGTCGAACCCCTGCTCGAAGGGGTGACCGGGAACGCCGCGGAATCGTTCCGCGAAAGTCTTGGCGTAGCAATTCTGGCACCCCGGGCTGATTTTCGTGCAGCCGCGGACCGGGTTCCAGGTGGCGTCGGTCCACTCGATTCTGGAGAAAAGGCTCATGTGGTGTTTTGCTGAACAGTAACAGGCTGGGCAGAACGGCGCAAGCGGATCCCCGGTTCCTCCTGCACTTCACGGGGATAGACACCGCGGGAACGCCGCCCGCCGGAGTCGGCGGAGAGGCGGGCGATGGGGAACTGGGTTTCGATGAAGGCGGGCATTTCGGTGAACGCTGAAGGGAGAGGGAGGATCAGGGGGCGGTGAGGAGGGTCGGATGATTTGCCTTGAGCCAGGCGACCACGGCGGTGCGGAGTTCGCGGGCGAAGGCGCGGAGTTCGTCAGCTTCGGATTGGGTGATTGTGCCGGCGGTGTCGTATTCGGCGGTGTTGCGCTTGGCGCGGCAGGCATCGAGGTAGTCGGCATCGTCCTTGCGGGAGTCGCCGAGGATGAGCGGGAGGGCGGCGAGGGTGCGGTAGTGGGCGAGGGTTTTCTCCGGGCGGTAGCCGCTGGCGTAGAGCAGGACGGTGCAGAGCTTGAGGACGGCATTGTAGGCGATGCCGAACTGCCAGTCGGGCGAGAGGTCGCGGGCGGAGTCCTCGAGATCGCGCTCGACGATGGCGAGCAGGTCGGTGATCTGGGTGCGGGTGGTCTGGTGGGGGCGGAGCCAGCCGTTAGCCGCCCATTGCTGCAAGCGCATCGGGACCTCCTTTCAGCCAGAGTTTGGGTTCGGCGGCGACACGGGCGGCGAAGGCGTCGCCTCGGCGGACTTTCTCGCGCCACTCCGCCGCGGTGAGGCACACCGGGTTGATCTCCCTGCCGATGGATTCGGTCACTTGGCGGAGGGAGGGCGCGATCTTGCGCAGGCCGGCGCTGCCGATCACCAGGAGATCGACGTCACTGCCGCTGGTGGCGTTTCCGGCGGCGAGCGATCCGAAGAGGAAGGCGAGGTCGATCCCGGGGATGGTCTGGAGCGCCCGTTCCAGTTCGGCGGCAAGCCCGGCGGTCTTGAGGACGATGCGGTGCAGCTCGGGATAGAGCGGGTGGGAGGGATTGGCGCGATAGTAGACGCGGTTGCCGTCGGGCCGGGCGATGACCAGCTCCTTGGCGGCGAGGGAGGTGAGTTCCTTCTGGGCCGCCGCCGGGCTGAGATTCGCCAGCC
>Ga0180436_10005333_pt1 | contig 11398 bp, 6 predicted proteins | sample SS_ome_2_FD_132434 | JGI IMG/M metagenome (GOLD analysis project Ga0180436, IMG submission 132434) | Hypersaline lake sediment archaeal communities from the Salton Sea, California, USA - SS_3_S_2 metaG | ecosystem: Environmental > Aquatic > Non-marine Saline and Alkaline > Hypersaline > Sediment...
GCATCAGTTCGATCGCCCCACCATGCTCCGTGCCTAGAGAGTTGGCCGTCAGGTTTGCCGAGCCTGCCGCCGCGATCTCGCCATCCGCCACCCAGAGCTTGATGTGCGAGAAGACTGGGCCGGACTGTATCTGGATTCCATGGTGCGCAAGGAGTCGTACTGTCTGGTCGTGGCGGGCGAGATCAGCGCCCGTGTATTGACCATCGAGACCGAGCGTCTTGATGCGTAGGCCGCTTTCTTCTCGACTGCCGACCTGCGTGAAGAGCCGAACGCTCACGCCGCGATGCCTGGCCCTCCCCAGAATATGAGGCACTTCATCGTCGAGAATGATATGGCTTGCAAGGAAAAGCCTGCGTCTCGCATTATCAGCGAGGTTGCGCAAGAGATCGATCGGGCGATCGTTCATGCCGGGAGTCCGATGTGATCCTCGACGTCATCCAGCGCGCGTTGAACCGCGTTGTCGTTGATACGGCGGAGTGCCACCAGGGCATCATCGAGCTTCAGCTCCGGCGGAGTGAAACCCTGCGCGCACGATGCCTGGACCGACTCGACGATCTCCCGCCACGCCAGTTGCGGATCACTCCGGACGGCTGAGGCGTCGCGCTTGATCTTGCTATGAAGACGGATTGCCGCCGCAGCCCTGAATGTCGTGTCATCGCCCGGCAGCACTCGGACGACCGATCCGGAGTACGGGTGCCACCAGACGCCGTCGTCGAGGAGGCCCGCAAGCCAGCGTTGGCCGGGCTCGTCGAGTAAACGTGGCAAAGGGAGATCTTCACCGGGATGGCGCAACACGGCTCGGCCTTCGTTCGAGCCGGCCAGCAGTCGTCCCTTGGGAAGAGAGGCAGTCACGTCCGCTTGCAGCGGTGCAAGGTCAATGTCTTTCTCCAGCAAGTGGACGGGCAATCCCACGCATGTGTCGGCTACAAAATCAAAACGGTCATAGGGATCCTGGAGTAGGTCGACGTGGGGGGGTGAAGCTGGCCGAATCGTGCAAATGTCGTCGCCTATGAGCAGCATCGCCTCGATCCAATACTCCTCCTCTTGGTCAGACCGGCGGTCACCGAGTTGGACAAGCCCGAGCGGAAGTCCGTATTTCGTGCCGAGGTCGGGGGCCGCGTCGACCAGCCGCCGTATTTCGTCCGCGCCGTCGTGATGAGGGTGGGGTGAGAAGTTGCCGCGGACCTTCACGAGCTCCCCGTCATTCGTGCGAAATCGCTCGCGTAACCCATCCGGAATGATGCGGTTCGACTCGAGGGTTTCCGCAGCGTCGACCGGCAGCAGCGCGCCGCCCACAGCGGCGACGGCGAAGGCACGGTCGTGCGTCACGACTTTGTGGGGCGGCAGCAAACGCTCCGGGGCTACAGTTACGAGGTCCCCCACGGTCGTCAACGCTCCCTGATCGCCACTCAGGGTCCGAACCAAGCGGCGCACAAGCCCCGGTTCGAGTCCGAGAAGGCCAGCGATCTCATCGGTGGGAAGGGGGCCAAACCGCATTGCCGCCTCGACGATGTATTTCTCGACAAGCCCAAAGTCCAGGCGCTGTCGTTCGGTGACCGAATAGACGACCTTCCTAATGGGAAACGCCACGGGCACAGCCTTCACGGGCAGCGGGCCAGACCACTGGCTCAAGAGCCGCAGAACCTTGTGACGCATCGAGGCCGACTTCTTTTCAGAACTCATTGCTGCCTCCCTCCCAGACATGCTGCACCGTTCCACCTCTCTTGAGGACGTGCTCCGCAAACTGCTGCAGGATTCGCCCACCCTCTTCACCGCCGCGAATGTTTGGATCGCACAGGCGGGCGAAGTCGCCCACCACGATCAGGGAGCAGCGTGCGCGGCTAAACGCGACATTAAGCCGTCGCAAGTCGCGTGCAAAGGTCAGGCCAGCGCCATGAAACCCGCGCCCCCGGCACTCGTTGCAACGCCCGCGGTCGGTCGTTCCGCGGCCCCGGCATCGAGGACAGTCTGCCGGCGAGCGGACCATCGAAACGATGATGCAGTCACGCTCGCTGCCCTGATAACTGTCGACCGAGCCGATGTCCTCCTCCGGGTCGAGGTCAACATTCGCAAGTTCGGGCACGATGGCTGCCACGCGATCCTGAAGCAGTTTTTTCTGTGCCGCATAGGGCGTGATGATCCCAAAGGACGCTGGTTGCGAGAGCCCGGAAGCGGCCTGCCGAAGGATGCGGGTTACGATCTCCGCCTCCGTTGGATTGCAGTAGCTGGTGCCATTCGCTCCGCTGCCGGCTCGTTCGTGGCGGTCGCGGTATTGGGACGTCGAAACGACGCACACCGCAGACTGGAAGTCACCAAACGTGAGGTGGCGAGCCTCGGCTGATACGCCGTTGAGGAGTTTGCCCTCGTAGAAAACCTGGCTGATGAACTCGCCAATGTGGGGGTGCATTCGGAACTGGCGATCGAGCATCACTCGGGGAATGCCCTGACGCCGCAGGTAGAGCCATTCGAAAAGGCTGCGTTCCATCCAGTCGTCGGACATGGCGACAAGAGCGGTGGACGGCGGTTGGTCCATGCGGTCTTCTGCAAGCCAGTCTCCCTCCGGCTGGAATTGCCGCGTGTCGACATCAGTGATCGGTGGCAATTGCATCTCGTCACCGATCAAAAGCACCCGCCGCCCAAACCTGAGCGGCGGCAATACCTCGGGCAAGGTGGCATGTGCGGCCTCGTCGACGATTACAAGATCGACGGCCTCCGGCCCATCGGCGTTGAACTCCCGCCATGCAGAGATGCCGACGCAAGTCGCCAGGAACACATCGATGTGACGCCAATGCAGTTTCTCGACGACGCCCTCTGACTTTGCGAGATCTGCAACCCATCGGCTCGTGAACTCCATCTTTTCCCTGAGCGGGCGGACAGCGGGTTCCCTCGCTTCGATCCGCTGCTGCCATAGGCTCTTCGTGTCGGATGCGGTCGCTTGAATGCCGTTGCGGGTAGCGATTTCGGCCGCGACATTGAGCTGTGCCTCGCACTTCCGTCGCTCCTGCCGAATGTGATCCTCGATACTGGCGTCCCGATGGGATCTCTCCTCCTGAATTGTTGAGAGAAGTATTGCCAGCCGCTCTGCGGAACTCTCTCGCGATGTCGCACGCTCAGCAGTTGCCGCCTGTCGCTTTCGGTCATTCTCCGCGATGCCGATGTCGACCGAGTGGATGATACCGCGTAGCGCGGCGCAGGCCGATGATATTTCGGCGAGACGTGCCGCCGCTTCAGCGTCATCGCATGCGTCGTCGTACAAGGCCGTCTGACGAAGGGCCAGCTGACCATCCAGGTTGGTGGAAGCAGCTCCGACTTCAGCCCCCAACGCGAGCAACGATTCCTTCCACCGTGTCCACCAGGTCGTCAGTGACTGCTCCAATTCCAGCAGGCTTGCTATGCGTTCCGCTTGGCTGGGCGTGTCGCCGACAGTCTGGTCATAGACGACACCTGCGGCGGCTATCGTTTCATCGAAGGCCTTTTGGGCCCGCGTCATGATGTCGACGCGGGACGCGTTGGCTTTCTCGATGCACGACAGCATTTGTTCAGCCGCAGCATCCGTTGCGGACGTGTATTCCGCCGCGACACGTGCGCGAGTGGTCTCCAGTTCATTTCGGAGGGTCGCGAGCGACTCCTCCGCCTTCAGGCGTTCGTCGGTGGTTAAAGCACGCTTGGCGTCCTGCGCGTCTCGCTTGTTCATGCCCGTCGCCCATTCGCCTTCGATCACTTCGGCGGAGAAAGGGCTGAGGAAGCGGCGCACGATATTTCCGCGAACCGCCGTTCGCCGGGGCGCGCGGCTTGTCATGGCCATGATCTGGCCGGCCTTCTTGGCGAGATCGGCGTCGAGGCCCGCAACTGACCGCTCGAGTTTCGACTCGCGGGCCACCAACGTTCGTAGCGTGCCTTCGGCGGCTTTTATTTGGCGAGTGAGTGGGGGCTCGAGGCGTTTTAGCTCCCCATCCCTGGATTCGATCGCGTTGCGATCAGCGGCCTGCTTCTGTCGTTCCGCCTCCTGGGAGGCGTGCTTGCACTGGGCCTCGGAGTCCGCAGCAATGCGGTCGAACGTTGCTTGTGCTGTCGTACGGCTTGCGGTGCGCGCATTTTCGGCCGCACTGAGCGTGCCCTTGAGCTGTTCATAAGCCAACTGCAACGCCGCCGAGCGCGGCTCATGCTGTCGCAGGGCAGCCAAGCAGAGCCGCAACCTCTGTTGGCGCAGACGCGGTGGCGCGTCGATATCTGTGGGTTCAGGACGATTGTCGCTCGGTCTATCGTGGCCCAGGCACCGCAGTCGCCTGGCTAGCAGAGCCAGCCCCTCGTCTGCGGCCGCCCGCTCAGCCTGGAGAGCGGCATCGTTGCCACTGAGCTGCTCAAGAACCTGGTGAGTGTGGGCATCCGCCGCGATTTCGGCCTCCCGATGGTTGTGCTCCGCGGTCTCGCGATCGTGGGATTCCTGGGAAGCCGAAGCGGCGAGTTGTTTCGTTTGGTCGAGCAAGAGTGTCTCGAGGCGGTCGATGGCCGCTCTGGCTTGCTCATACGCGATCACGTCAGCTGCCTCTTTCTCGTATGCCGCTCTCTCGATCCTCGCTCTGTCGCGAGCGCGTTGAAGCGTTCCATTCGTGTCCGCTACGGCAGAGCCTCCACGCGCGTATTTCCTTTCGAGGTCGGAGAGCTTCTCATCACGGCCGTAGCGATACATCCGGACGTCGCCACTGTCATCAAGGCGCTCCAGGACGTTTCGAACGGCTTGGTGTGTCTGGCTGCAGACAAGCACCTTGTGTCCTTGTGCCGCCGCCTGAAGGATCAGCTCGACGATCACCGTGGTTTTGCCGGTGCCGGGCGGGCCCTTGATCAACGCCAGAGGCGTATCGGAGAGGCCCAGTCGAACCGCCTCGAGCTGGGCTTCGTTGGCAGCGATCCCGGGGTTCCGGAGTCGTGGTGCGGCCGGCGCGTTGCGCGGGGGACGCGGGGAGACTATGGCGCGAAGTGCCGGATTGAGACGATTGGCGACTTTTGTCCACCGCCGCACCTCGTCCTGCAGCGTGCGCTCTGCCGGCCGCGGACGATCGCCGTTGAGAAAGCCCTGCATCGGGATCGACTGCTCGTCGATCCCGCGGGGGAAAGCGACGTCGACGTAAGCGTTGCCGTCTGCCGCGCCGGCTCCACGCAGCCGCGCATAGGGTGGTCGGCCGTCCTGTGGTTCGGCGTTTGGCTGCCAATGCAGCGGAACCTGTTCATCGCGATGCATGCGCGGTGTGGTGCCGAAGACCAGGTCGCACCGCAGTGGCAGCGGAGACTCGCCGCTGGTGGACGCAAAGTTCGGGCCGCGTTCAAGCGTTAGGCGGTAGATGACCTGGTCATGACTTACCCGAATGGCATCTTGAGAGCGATGGAATGGGATCGGGCCCGTCGCTCGCTCGTCACGAGCCGCTAGTACCCGTTCCAAGAGGTCGTCGAAATGAGCGATACGCTGCTGATGGTCGGCAATCACGGCCTCATCGACGGGCGTAGACGAATCGTCTGGATGCTTGCGACGAGCCAATGCAACTGTGTTGAGCCATGCGTGTCCACCTGAGGGCAGGGGCAGGTCGCAGTCATTTGTGCGGTCGTAAATGCTAGCGTCCGAGAGCGGCAGCGTAAGGTCGCGGCGTGGGTTGCGCTTGTCGGCTTCTTTTCTCGGGCGAAACGGTCGGAGCTTCAGCACGGGGGACGTCGTCTGCCAGTGCGGCTCCCGAATCCCCAGGCCCACGCACGCTGCGCAATCCCGCTGGCCGGTTCCTTGGCACGGATGGCATCCAAGAAACCCGGAGCCGTCGCAGGGTTGGCAGTGGATCCTCCCGTGGCCTTGGCATCGGGCGCAGCCAAACTCACCTTCGCCGTGACAGGCCCTGCATCGCTGGATTCCTGTCCCTTGACATCCAAAGCAATCTCCCGCGGGATGCCTGCCCGAGCCGCCGCATTTACGGCAGGTCCATGATGAGTTGCCGCGACAATTCCGGCATGCGGAGCGACCTGCGCCGTGGCATTTCGCGCATATGAGGCTGCCTTCGGTTTCGCACCGTCCGCATTGGATCCTGCCGGTTGCACCGCACTTGGCACACGCGAACTGCTGCGTGCCTGCGCAGTGGTCACACTGAACGGCAAGCATGAGGGTCCGGTCGGTAAGAACCATCAGGGCACAGCCGTCAGCCGCGAGAGTCGGCCGTTTCCTCGGCCTCTGGAGCGCGTATCGCAGAGGGAGCCGCTCGTGCGGCCAGCATGTCCAGGTCCAGAGAGTGTCCTGGTTCGGGTCGGGAAACAGCCCAACCAGATACGAGGCATGGCGGCCCACGAGCATGAGTGCCGGCCAGTCATCGTGTTCGAGAGCGTCTGCCGGATCATTGGTCACGGAGCAGATCGCGCATTCTCCCACGACATCTTCGACGCGTACGCATACGTCTTCTGCACCTTCTGGCGGACCGGCGCTCCACTGTACGCGGGTGTCGAGTAAATAGGTGTGAGGTCTACGCGGGGTGACCGTGTAGACGCGGCCCTTGCGTGGGCGACTGAGTGAGAGCGTCCAATACTCGAGAGTGCCCAGTGACAAATCTCCCTGGACAAGTTCATCGTCATCGAGCGAGACATCTCGAAGTTCGCAGGCCTCAATGATTGGCACCACCCGACGCTTGTAGACCTCGACGATCTGTCGCGGCACGATGATCGCGGTCATGGGCATGGCTTGGGCCGTCGGTTGGGATTGAGCCCCGGTGGTCGCTTGTTTCGTGTTCATGTGAGATCAAGAGGGGCTGGGGTTCGTCGCCGCAGCAGCGACCCCGCTGATAGCGGGGTGTTCCGCCACTATACGGGAAGGCTGTGCGGCTTTCACGCGAGGCTCGCGATGCCAAGGCATCTGGCCGTGCCGCCAGAGAAGAAGGACGACTACGGCAGCACCCAGCATCCAGAAATACCGGACGGAAGCCACGGCTACGTTTTTTGCAATCTCCGGATTGTCCGCGATCGCTTTTCCCGTCGCCGCCGCGGGCGCAGTACTCCGGTGGACCCCGTAAAGCGTGGCGGCGGTGAGGCCGTATGCCAGGACGTCACCCGGCGGAATTCTCCGAAAGAGCGAACTGCCCTCCTTCTTGTACATCTGGAGCAGCAGTTCGCGGGTCGCCGGCGAGTCGGCCTTCCCCGCGTAGATAAGCAGCCGAGGAATATCCTTGGCGGCCGCATGCTCGGCGATCTCGCCTGCTCCCTTCGTGCCGAACGTGGCCAGCACCTTTGCCGAGGACCCCGCTGCCTTTGTTTCCAGCGTTGCAAGCGTGCGAGCCCCTGCGGTAGCGGTGCGCATCCCGGCTTCGACGGCTTCCGTCGTTACCCTTCGGGATGCCTGCTCTGCCGCCTCGGTGCCGCCCTTTCGAATAGCCCACTCGACGGCTTCACCCACGACCTTGCCGGCGCCGGGAATGGCGTAAGCTGGCGTAGCCGACACCAGGAAAGTAGCGGCGGTCACGAGCAGTGAGAGGTTGTGGGTCATGATTCGTTCTCCGAGTGTGGTGGGGAAAGCCTGGACGCAGATATGGACGGACTCAACGGCCGATGTGTGACAGCGACTGGTTTCGGATCTCGTCCTGAGTGCTCTGGTGGGCATCGAGAATCGCGTGAACCTGATCCATCACCTGTTCGTGGACGCTTCGCTTCATTGGCGGGAGAGCGTTATCCACCGAGGCTTGGAGCTCACGGCGAAACTCGTGGCGGGTAGCGCGGATGTCATATGCAGTCCAGGCCACGCCTCCGATCGCCAGGATGTCGCCGATCGGCAGGGGGCCGTCAGCGGCGGCGGCCGTCACTGATGCCACGGCTGCCGCGGCCGGGTGGGCAAAGATTCGGGCGGCGAGAGCGACGATCTTTTCGAGCAGCCCCTTCATGAGTTTCGAGTTCATGATCGCCCAGGCATCAAAGCCGCTGGACACCGTTACGGCGACGCCCCGAAACCCGAGGTTCCTCAGGGCCCCGTCCAGATCCTTGCCGGCGCCCAGATCCACACCGACCGCAACCTCCTGCCACTCGCTCGAGGCCTGGGACAGTGCGAGGTCTTTCGCCAGTCCAACGGTGCTCTTCTGCAGAGCCAGGTCGAACCGGCCCAGTGCCGCCTCAAGATCGGTAGCGCAGGCACGCAGGGCCGGTTCAATCCGCCCGGTCATTTCCCGATCGACGTAGGCCGATGCAGACGAGGTGCCGCGAACCTGGTCTTTGGCAAGGCGGTAGATGATGCTGCAGCAGGAGCTGTAGCCCGATACTTCGTCTGCAGCCTTGTGCCCCGCAGTCCGGATGTCCTCGAAATTCCGGGCCAGGAGCGCATTGATCTCGGTCTCGCAGATCTCGACTGCCCGGGCATTCTTGGCGGCTGCGGCGTCCACGCTGATGCGAATACGGTCAGGGCTGCCTGCGGTCGAGATGGCTTGTGGCCGGACCACGACTGGCTGTCGAGCGGACCGCAGCAAGGTCACCATACCGGCGACGATGGTGGCGACCAGAAGAATCGTGGCGGTAGAAGTGCGCGAATGGTTCATGCTGGACTCCGTAGTGTTTGAAGGGTTGTGCGAGTGTTCGTGGTTAGGCGACATGAATGGCATTACGACGGTCACTGAAAAACTGTGACGGCTGGGCGTGAAAGAGCGGCGCAGAAGCAAAAAACGGCCGGCGAGACGTTCGCTGAGGCTGGCAGGAAGTCTCTGACGGCGTTACAACATTTCTGCGTAGCACGCCGCCGGCATGAACATGCCGAGCCACGATGAGGACGGATCGTGACAGACGACCTGCAGGACAATCAGGCGACGATAGAAGCGCTCATTGCGGACTTTTACGAAACCGGTCGGTCAAGCGACGCGTTGGGGGAGGTGCTTCTCCGAGCTATCGGCGTTGCAGTGCGTCGGAGCACTCACACCTTTAAGCCAGGCATTCGGCTGCAGGTTGAAGACGAGGCGCCGAGCCACATCTGGATCAAGCTCGCGAACAAGAAATTCACTTCCGGCCGACGGTTTCAGGCATGGTGCAATGAGGTCGTATACAACTTGGCTGTGGATACCAAACGCCGCGGTGATCGACTCCTGAGCGAGTCGGACATCCGGGCCGATTCAGATGTGGGCCCGGGCTATGTTGAGTCGGCTTCCGGCCGACCGGGCGATGATGCCGCCAAGGGCATGGATGACGCTGTTGGCCGTCGGCGAGTAGCCGAGGAGTTTGAGCAGTCGCTTCCCGCCGCAATTGATCGAATCATTTTCGCGGCTCGTTTTGAATATCTTGATGCAGTTTCCGACACCGTGCTGCGGGCGTGGTGTCGAGATGCAAAGAAGCCTGATCTGTCAAAACAACTGCGCGAAATCCACAAGGCTCCTCGAACGCGGCGGTATCAGCTGCTTGCGGAACTTCTGGGGCTGACAAATGGGACTGTTCGGCAGCGTGCGTATAGGGCAAAAAAGAAGCTGCTCCAAGCTCGATTTCCCATCTGCGGAGCCGAGGAATGACGCACGTTGTCACAAAGTGCCCGCCAGGCCGTAGCGCCCTAAGTGAACCCCGCGCGAAGGGACTGGTCGTGAGCCACACATGCACTGCGGAAAGAAGGCCATGATTAAGCCACATCTGAAAGCCCGCTACGAGCAACTCCTTGCCGGGCCGAGTGATGCAGTTTCTCCAAAGGACGCGCTGGTCGCCCTCGGTGAATGCATCGTGCTGGATGCCTATGAAGCAAGCGAGCCGCCGTCGTTCCTTGCGGCAGAGGTCGCTCTCAAGGGAGCTAGCGCCGTGATCGCCGGTGTGTCGGCAGCGACAGCGAGTGCCGAAAAGCTCGAGAAAGCATGGGATCGCGCAACAACGCAGTCGGAATGCGATGAACTCACTTCTGGGCTTCTGCGGGTGCGCATGGAGGCTTGGTATGCCATGGAGGCGATCGATAGCCTTGCGGACGCGGCTACGGGCGAATCCAGGAGCCGTTTGCTGCAGTCAGCCGCTGAAATCGATGAATCGACGCGTGCTTTCGACAAGGCGATCCTGAATCATCTCGATATTTTGTCCACGCTTGTCGCAACGCCGTGGCTGCGACAGTGGCGACAGGAGCTTCCGCCAAGGCATGAGCCACTTCCCTGGTGGCTGGATGGAACGCTTGAGGCTGAGGCGATCCGAATCGGGCGGGAATCCGACCGGGAGCCGCGGCTTACCCTGCCACGGGGTAGTGCTTCGGCAGTGATTACGGCGAGCGATGCTTTACCCATTCGCAGGCACCGCGACGATGTTCTGCGTCACGCTGTCACGGCCCTGGCTGCCGCAGCGCCGGCCGGGACGCCCATGCAGACGATCGTGTGGACGCTTCCAGGATCGAGCCTGACTGCCACGCTCTACGTACCTGCCCGGATGACGGAGGAAGACCAGCTATCAATGCACCTCAGCGACGGGGGAGACGGGTCGGCGAGGCATGCCGTGGGTACGATCGTCTTCCTGAACGGCCGCGCCGTGTGCTGGAGGCTGTCTCGTGATGTCACCGGCGACTTCATCACAGCGAGTTGGGCGTGGGATGAGTTCCGTGACTTGTCGCAAAGCCGGGAACTAATCCTTCAAGACGGACAAACCGGGGTGGAGTGGATTCGGGCGGACTCGCACACACCGGCCTCGGGGGAACTTGGTGCATGAGGCCAGCGATCTCGCCCGACTTTCTTCAGCGGTACTGTTCGCATGCCTTGGCCGATGCCGACCGCCCACGAGCCCGGCTGATCGTTGACGCCCTCGGGCCTCTGGCGACCCGCTGGGCTTCGGATGAAGCGTTGCGATTGGCGGGGCTGCAGCCAATGCGGCCGGTGCTCAAGGACAACGCGAAGCCCGGCGAGTTTGGAATGCTCGTTGCGGTGCGGGGAGGACGGACACGGTTCCCGGCGCTGCTGCCGGCATTTGTTCTTCCGCTCGAGTGGCGGCGAGGCACGGGACACTCACCGCGGCTTCCTCTTTCCTTGCACGCCGAAGCAGATCGCGTGTTACAGGTGTTCGCGGACGCCTATTCCAGCGGTCTCAAGGGGCATTGGGGGCTGCATCTTGCGGTGCCTGACGGTGATGATTTCGACATGAGTGGCATCGAATTAGATGCGCCCTCCGGCTTCGCCGCGATGCTGGCAGCCGTCGATCAGGCGTGCCTGGGCGTGGCCGGCGTGGGAACCGTTCTCGCTTCCGTGGCATGCGAAGCGGGTGCTATTGCTCCAGTCGAGTGCGTCGGTGCAAAGCTCGATGCAGCTGTGACGGCTTGTGCGAATACGGTTTTTCTTAGTGACGCGAACAGGGATGAGGGAGCCGCGTGGGAGCGAGCAGCGGGCCGTGACGGCTTTGTGTCTTATTTGTCGCCGAGTGCCGCGCTCACCGCTAGCCTTGCCCCGTACATGCGCGC
>Ga0180436_10005334_pt1 | contig 11398 bp, 13 predicted proteins | sample SS_ome_2_FD_132434 | JGI IMG/M metagenome (GOLD analysis project Ga0180436, IMG submission 132434) | Hypersaline lake sediment archaeal communities from the Salton Sea, California, USA - SS_3_S_2 metaG | ecosystem: Environmental > Aquatic > Non-marine Saline and Alkaline > Hypersaline >...
AGCTATATGAAATAGATAATCTGGGAGGCAATAACAGCCGCCCAATCCAAAAAATCCGGCTGATGGATATCCTGGCGTGAAAAAAAGTTTTTGTTACGCCAAACCGGAACAAATGATGTTGTGGGATGTACCAAATGTTTCTGAATCCAGGCCTGGTCTTTGCGAACTTCCGACATCCGGTCCAATACTGAAGTGCCAAAACAGTTGCGAGTTGACTGCGCCAAGTGATCCATGAAGAATTTCTTTCGTTTCTACTCACGATAATCTGGTTTTGATCGCCATGTTTTATCTTCCACCCAACCGTTGGATGCGGATTCAATAATGTCGAATTTCGGTATATAGGGCTTGATGTCCAATAAAGGTGTCCCAGCCAGCACGTCGATCCCACGTATATTCAATACATTGTCATTCACATCAGCAAGCTGAACGATAGACAGGCCGATTCCATTGGGACGACAGGGGTGTCGCGATGCGTAAATACCATGGGGTGTATCGTCCAAAAAGGTCGGTCGCACCATTTGCACATCCCCGGCGCGATCGAAATGATACACGATATAGATATGTGTAAAGGTTTCAATATCTTTGAGGCCGTCTGCATATTCCTTGAAAACCTCAATTTGGCCCCGCACATCTTGGGCATATATCGGTTGAATGGGACATTCCTGCTTTGTATTGAAAGGTGAATGAATTTTTCCGATGGGTGTTAATTCCATAATATTTTCCTCATTAATCACGCTCTCTTTTGCCGCCTATTGCTGGGAATATCGATTGCCTTGACTCCTAGTTCATAACGCGGATTCATGTTCATCATGGGACAAGGACCTTCATAATTTTTCAGGGTTCCCACCGGAATGCGATCAGAGCCATCGTATGTCACAATTATTAACCCTTCTATCCGTCCTTAAATACGACAAATCGTGAAACCAGATCAGGCACTTCCAACGGTCAGTCTGGGTGACATCCTCTGCTGATATGGCTTCCATAGGACATGCCGCGGCACATTCTCCACACGCGGTACACAGCGAAGCGTCTGTCTCCGGCGTCAAAGCCATCACCTTCCGAAATTTTTTAAGCGTCCACATCCATTTTTAATCTTCGATTCAAGATTTAAGTGAATTTTTAGGTTCTATTATGCTTTTTGAAACACAAAAGCATCAAAATTTGAACCATCTATTTTTCGTGCTGCTAAATTAAGTCCTGAAATATAGGCTGTCGGATCGGCCGGCTCCGGATGGTCCTCATCCGATTCCCTGATCAGGGCGACTGTACCTGGGCTGGGTTCGAAAAAGCAGATAAGACCTTTGGGCGTTGTTACGCGCATAAACTCTCTTAAAACCATGACCCGATCTGACTCTTCAATGTGGTGAAAACTGCCCAAAGAGAAGATGGCATCAAAATAGCCATCTTTGTAGGGAAGGCTATTGGCATTAAAGGCCTCAAAAGTTATCTGTCCTTCAACCCCGACTTTTTGAGCATTCTCGTGCCAATTCTGACGTGCATAAATGGATTCATCGTCACCGGGTTCTCCGGTCTTTAGCCTATATCCACTGAGCGCCAGCACAATGGCCATACTGCCCAAACCGGTACCCACATCCAGTATAGTGGCATCTTTCGGGATGTTCAATTCCTGAACTACTTTATGGGTATCCACCGCCGAAAAACTGAATTTGTCCCCTAATATCTCTTTTGCTTGCTCTATATCCATTTTATTTTCTCCCCGCATAGATTATGAGTCGAAAGAATTTCTCAGACAAATCAGGGTCGGCATACGGGCAGCGACATCACGCATAAAATGAAAATCATAATGGTTCATCTTCTTGCAGTCTTTTGCTCAAGACCACAACCGGATCATCGGTGTAGCCAATTTTGTGATAAAACGATATCACCTTGTGATTTGTTTTCCGAACCATGAGATCGATTTTGGGACACCCGATTTCTCTGAGAGCCTTTTCCGCATGGTTCATAAGCGTTGAGGCCGCACCCTGTTTTTGAAGATCCGGTTTCACGGCCAAATAGTATATCCAACCGCGATGCCCGTCATATCCGGCCATACAACTGGCGACGATTTTTCCGTCGATTTCACCCACAAAGAACAATTCCGGTGAATCCTGCATCTTACGCGCGATATCTCTTTTGGGATTATTCCAGGCCGTGGTTAAATTGCACTCCAACCACAGCTTGATAATTTGCTGCTCGTCTTCGGTTTTATATGTTCTGATCTGCATTTGTGCTTTAGAATCCTAACTTTTATTGAGATTTAAAACATTAAAATGTGACAATCAGACAGATGTATTTTTCTCTTTCTGACGTGCGGCATCCAAGCGCTGTTGGCAGCTTTCAATAAAAGGTGTTCCGTCGTTTATTTGAAGTTAATTGTTCGAATGATGCCCGCAAACTCATTTCTAATTATGTCAAGCGTTGTCAAGTTGCATGTGGCCGTAATGATTAAGAGTACGCTGGGTGATCGCTGAATTTGATATTGAAGGCTTCTGGTGCCCTCCACCGCGCCGTCAAATTCTGAATACAACGCAGTCAAGTTGTTTACAACCGTAAGCCCACACTGATATAGATTGATATGCCGCCCAAAATAATTAGACAGCTGCGTCCCTAAATTACTACATTGGTTCTGGACAGCGACGCCCTTAGTCGGCAATCTCCCAACCATTTTCATGACATTAACATTATCGGTGAATTCGACGCCTGAGGTATTCTGGTTAAAATAAACTTCAACACTGCCGTTTAAAATTTTATTCTTCATCTGTTTTAAAATATTTTTGTCGATTTTTCCAAAATCATTGTTCTCAAAATCGAACAAATCCGGATTGGTTTTGATTTCGTTTGGAGTCAGTACGAGCCAGTGTTCCGGAACATCAACACGAAACCCGAAGGAGCTGTCATACTCCTTTGCATCCGCAATGCATACGCAAAAAAACAAAATGATGGACACCAAAAGAGTCTTTTTCATGACACACCTCTGTTTGAATTTTGATTTTGGGTAAAACATCAAGCATTGCCGATTAATCGTTAGGCATGCGCTTTCATAATTTTTTCTCCCTCGCACGCCAACATCAGCCCAAAGTCAGTTTAAAAATTCCAAAAATTATAAAAGCCAAACTGACGACTACACAAAGACCTCGTGTATACGTCAACTCCGTCTCCTTGTTCAGCTTGGCACGTTTAAAGAGAAAATCCGCCATTCTCTGAGATTCCACGATTTTTGAAGCCCAGACATCTCGATAGCGGATCATGAAAAGTCCCATACCGACAAATAACAAATAATAAATTTTATCCAATAACTGATCCAATTTGTATAACCACCTTCCCCCGCGCATGACCCTCTTCCAAATATCTTATGGCTTCCGGAACTTCGGAGAGGGGATATTTCCGATCGATAACGGGTTTGATTTTGCCGGCGTCGACCAGCTTTTTAATAAATGCCAGATCATTCTGTTTGGGCTTAGCAACGAAGTTACGCAGCTTTTTATTCCCGGTGATGGATAGGATTGGCCCCAGAAACAAGCCCTGGAATATCTGAGCCCCGGATCCGCCGGCCAAAACGTATGTACCTTTAGGGCAAAGGGTGCGCTTGCAGGCCGATATGGGATGAAATCCATTAACGCCCAGAATCAGATCATAGCGCTGGGTTTTACGGGTGAAATCTTCTTGGGTATAGTCGATCACGTGGTCTGCACCGATGGAAAGCGCCATGTCCAGGTTTCTGGTGCTGCACACTGCCGTAACTTCGGTGCCGAATGATTTTGCCAATTGAACGGCAAAAGTTCCCACACCGCCGGATGCACCATTGATTAGAACTTTTTGACCCGACTCGATTTTGCCGATCTTTTGAGAAACCGCTCGAATTATGGGCGCCACTGCCAGCGCTTCGATGACTCGCTTTTCGATTCGATTGAGATCGTCGCCGGTGATATTTTTCTTCATTGTTTATCCTCTATCCTATTCCATTTTCTACCTTACGACCCAACGATTACAACGACATTTCCCTTTTTATGTCCCTTATCCACGTAGCGGTGCGCCTCGGGAATTTGCAATTGCGGCATAGGCAACCTGCTGGTCTGAATAGCATGGCACTAGTGTTAAGGGAGTCTTTACTTAAAGTCAAGCTCCATGGATGCCGAAACTCGACTACTCTCTGAATACAGGAATTTTCTCGTTCATAGTGATTCAGAATTATGGCTGGGGATCTCCAATCAGAAAATTTCCGGTGAAAAGGCCTTTTTAAATCAGGAATACACGGTTGAAGCTGACGTAACCATTTTGTTGAAATTCGATCAATTGTTTTCGCTGGAGGTAGATGAAGAGCAAGCAAAACTACCAGCCTATACTACCGATTTTGATTACCACGCCTTTGAACCCGGATATATTAAAAATATTGTCGTATGTGACGGTGGTCCGCGAAACTCGAAGTTCAGCAAAACCCTAATCAGGGTCAACCATTTTTGTGCTGGCGCCCTATCGGCCGGTGCCAACGTGGAGCATATCAAGCTAAAAGATAAAAACATTCATCCCTGCACGGGCTGCTACACCTGCTGGACCCAAACACCCGGCAAATGTATTTTTGATGATGACATGGAAGACCTGCGATATAAGTTCAGAATGGCGGATTTGCTTGTTTTTGCCTCCACGCTGTATGTATTCAGTGTAACCGGCATCATGAAAAATATCCTGGACGGGATTGTCCCGAATATAATGCCGTACATGCAGCTAAATGACGGTATAACCAGACATCCCCACCGGTTTGAAGATCAGAAGCAACAGGGTTTTGTGGTGTTCAGTGCAGCCGGATTCCCCGAGGTTGCTGGCAACTTCGACGGCCTGAAGGCCATGTTCCGCTGTTTCCACAACCACTCTGAAAAATCGTTTCCAATGGGTGAGTTTTTCATGCCCGGGACGGAATTGATAGCCCAGCCCGTGTACGCTGAGCGCCGGAGTCGTATTGAACACGCTTGCCAGCAGGCGGGGAATCAAACAGTCAACGACCACCGACCTTGTCGGTGGCTTATGATTGATGTACTCGTAAAAAGTCAAAATTTTCACTTTTATCCTCTCTAACATGTTGAATTTGTTAGGAGTGAAATTTGAATTTTGCCAATTTTCGGACTTTTTACGAGTCTATCATGATTGCAGCTAATACATTTTAGCTTTTATCGGATAAGTTCCCCACCCATGGTTTTTTCTAATTGTAATCGCATTTGCTCGAAAGCCTCCTCCGTATCTGGTTTGGAAAGCCGTATCATGGAATCAAACCGAATTGTCACTTTTGCAAATGGCTTGGGTATCAAAAATTTATCCCAGCTTTTGGCATACCAGGCTCGGTCGGATGTAACATAAAACGGAACAAGAGCGGCATTGCTGTCCAATCCCAAGCGGATTGCACCAGGTTTTACTATACCTATTGGTCCGCGCGGTCCATCCACGATATGGGCTGCTAATCCAGTTTTTTTCAAGCGGGTTATCATTTCCTTCAGTGCATCTTTGCCTCCCTTTGATGAGCTCCCTCTCGCGGTATTCCATCCTGTCAATTGGGCAACACCTGCAATGAGATCCCCATCCCTGCTGCGACTGATCATGAGCGTCGGGCTATAAATCTGGTATTTTTTGAAGTACCGTATGGCGGCAAAAAATTGTTGGTGCCAGGCGCATAATAACACGTGTCCACCATTTAAAAAATATTGCAACCACTTTGCCTCATCTATAACTTTCAAACGAAATGTCAGACTATATATTCTAATTATATGGTACAAAGCGAGGTGTAGAAGTTTGTAGTGAAAGATTTTATTAAATTTCATTTTCATGTTCTGAAATATCTCAAAATTTATAAAGCGAACAACATTCTTATGACCAACCCTAGAACCCTATAATCCTGGAATGCTCGAACCCTGTTCTTATTCTCCTTGCAACACCTTGAGCTTGGCGTCGATTAGCTGGTCGTGGGACAGGCGCAGCAGATTCTTGAGTTTGTTCATCAGATAGTGTTCATACTGATCCATTTTGCCGTCCACATAGACAATTTTCCAGAGTGTTTCAACAATCTCCATCTTTTCTTCATTGCTGTAATTGTCATTGATCATCCGGGCAAATTGCCATAGGTCGACGCTCTGTTTCAATTCGGCCTCGGCTTCGGCAATCAAGGCATCGGCATGCTCCGCCGAGAGCTGATACTTTTCTTTGAGAATTGACAGTACCAGTTCCAGCTCCTGATCGCTAAAGGTTTCGTCAATACGTGCAATTTCCACCAGCAAAGCACAGGTTGCCACACGGATATCGTGTTCGTTGCTTGCCTGCGAATTCTCTGATCCACTAGTTGAAGCCTTGTCAAAAAATTTCTTCAATGATCCTAGCATTGTTTAGTTTACCTTCCTTATTCGGTTTCGAATTTTAATTAAATCGGGTTCGGAATCGGGATCGCAATCGGGATCGCAATCGGGATCGTCACGACAAAACCATTGTCTCCTGAACTGTCGATGATCGATGCCGATTTCGACTTCGATTTTATTCTAGCGGTAATCTTTATAGTCCACCCCATACTGCTTGGCCTTGTACCCGAATTTGCGCACCGTGGTGTGCAATAGCTCAGATGCCATGGTAATATTGCCACGCGTATTTTTGAGTGCGTCGATCAGCATTTCACGCTCCAGCTTGGCAACAGCATCCTCCAGAGAGAGTTGCGGCAGGGTGTTGGTTTCCTTGCCGGTCTGCAGGGTCGGCGGCAGATGATAGCTGTGAATCACGCCCTCGTCGCACAGCAGCACCGCGCGCTCGATGCAGTTCTCCAACTCGCGAACATTACCGGGCCAATGATATTCCATCATCATATCAATGGCTGGTGTTGAAAACCGCAGAATATTCTTGTGGTTTTCGCGAGCGTATTTCTCCAGAAAATAGTCGGCCAGCAGGAGCACATCGGTTTTTCGCTCCCGTAATGGCGGCATGTAAATGGGAAATACATTCAAGCGGTAATACAGGTCTCCCCGGAAACTTTCATCCTCTACCGATTTTTCCAGGTTCTTGTTGGTGGCTGCGATCACCCGTACGTCACATTTAATCGTGCGGTGCCCGCCTACACGCTCAAACTCACGTTCCTGCAGAACCCGTAAGAGCCGTACCTGAACATCCAGCCCGATGGAACCAATTTCGTCCAGAAAAATGGTTCCTTTGTGGGCCATCTCAAATTTTCCCAGTTTTTGATTGATGGCGCCCGTAAAAGCACCTTTTTCATGGCCGAACAATTCACTTTCGATCAGATTGGCCGGCAGGGCAGCACAATTAACTTTGACAAAAGGTTTTTTAAACCGCAGGCTATTGTAGTGAATTGAGTTGGCCACCAACTCTTTCCCGGTACCGCTTTCACCCCGGATGAGGACAGTGGCATTGCTGGCACTCACCTGGGAGATCATTTGGAAAACCTCACGCATTTTATTGCTGTTGCCAATGATATCCGTAATCCGGTATTTCTTTTCCAGTTCTCCCCGCAGGCGTTTGTTTTCCTCGCGGAGTTGATCTTTTTCCAGGCGGATTGTTTCCAGATTGCTGACATGCCGTGCCAACATGGTGGCGATCACGGACATGAGTTTTTCACCTTGCTTGAGATCATAGGATTTTTCGTAGGGTCTGTTCACACTGAAAGCCCCGATCACCTGCTTGCCTTTTTTAATCGGCGCACAGATAAAGGACATCTCCTGCTTCACGTTCTTTTGTTGCGAAGCCGTACGGTTCAAAAACAGCGGTTCCTTGCTAATCTTGGGGATCGTCAAGGCTTTACCGGACTGGAAAACGCGCCCGGTAATACCCTCACCAATTTGATACTTGACACTGTCCGCCGCTCTTTTTGAAATCCCATGGGCGACTTCGATATTAATTTCGTTTTTTATCGGATCCAATATGGTGATGGTGCCCCGAACCATGTTCATAGAATTGGACAAAAGATCCAGAACCCGATATAAGGATTTTTTAAGATCCAGTTGGGCATTCAGGGCCTCACTGACTTCATACAGTAAAGTTACTTCTTCTATCTTTTTCATATTAATTTCAGATACTCGTTTGATCCTGTATTGTACCGCTCTTCCATGGCAGGCTTATGATAACGTTGTATAGGCGGTTTTTGAACCAGGGTGGATTATAACGTTTTTGTAATTTTTTACAATGAATAATTCAAATTTGTATGGCCTGATTTTACCATGAAATTCAATTGGAACAATATCGACTTTATTTGCTTGAAACCTAGGACGATTATTTAAAATGATCATTCACGTTGACATGGATGCCTTTTATGCCTCGGTGGAAATGCTGGATAACCCGCGATTAAAAGGCCAATGCGTGATTGTGGGCGGCACCAGTAATCGGGGGGTGGTTTCAGCAGCCAGTTATGAAGCCCGTAAATTCGGCGTCCATTCGGCCATGCCTGTTTTTCAAGCCAAGCGGCTCTGCCCCCGGGGCATTTTTATTCCACCGCGGATGTCGCGCTACAAAACCGTGTCACGCAGCATTATGGCTATTCTAAAATCATTCACACCCCTGGTTGAGATCGTATCAATCGATGAGGCTTATATGGACCTGCAGGGAAGCCCCCAAACCATGGGAACTTCCCGCGATATTGCCGCTAAGATCAAAACAAAAATTCATGCTCAGACCGGTTTAACCTGCTCGGTAGGTATGGCGCCGGTTCGATTTTTGGCCAAAATCGCCTCGGACTTGGAAAAACCAGACGGTCTCACTATTATTTACCCGGCAGAGGTGCCCGACTTCATTGCTACCCTGGAGATTCAAAAAGTACCCGGCATCGGCAAGAAAAGTACCCAAACACTCCACCGTCTCGGTATTCGCTACCTGGGTGACATCAACCGCTATCCCCGCGAAATGTTGCAAAAGAGATTGGGTAAATGGGGTCTGCGCCTCATGAATCTTTCCAGAGGGATTGACCCTACTCCCGTTTCTACGCAACGTGATCACAAATCGGTCAGTGCCGAGCAAACACTGGCAACCAACACCATGGATACGCACTTTCTGAAACAAATCATGCTGCAACAATCACAACGTGTCAGCAAACAATTACGCAAAATGGATGTGCGGGCCAAGGTGATTACCCTAAAACTCAAGCACGATGACTTCAAACAGGTGACCCGGCGCACCACCATTTCGGTACCGACCCAATCCACCGAAACCATCTTTCAGGAGGCTGTCAGTCTCTTAGAACAATACCAGTTGAATCAAAAGGTCCGTTTGGTGGGTGTGGGTGCTTCCGGGTTTATCAGCAGCCGTCAACCAGTTCAGATGGACATCTTTGATGCGGCCCCCCGCCGCAATCGCAACTGGGAAAAAATTGATCAGACGCTCGACCATATTAGCCAAAAATTCGGTAAGAAGCTTGTTGATCGCGCATCCCTGTCATCGGATTCCAAGAAAGAATCAGAAACTTAATGCCTGGTTCGAACCAAGATTGAGGTAACAAGACTTCTATTGACCTTCAGCTTACAATCTTTTATTTCATGGTTGCATTTTAATAGGGCTGTTTTCGCGCACTTCATTTACACGAGGATTATCCATGAAAATACCTGAAACTGGACTGGCCACAGACGAAATTCTGTCAACCCTCAAATCCTACAAACAGAATGACCTTGACTGGGCCTCCGGCAAGGTATTCGGGTTAGTATATGATCCGGGCAAGGAAGCTACCGAAGTCATTCACCAGGCCTATACCATGTATCTGACCGAAAACGGACTGGACCCCACCACCTTTACCAGCCTGCTACGTTTGGAAAACGAGCTGGTACGAATGATGGCCAATTTGTTGTGTGGTGATGAAAATGTAGTGGGCAATTTTACATCCGGTGGAACAGAAAGCATCATTTTGGCAGTTAAGGCTGCCCGCGATATGATGCGGGCCGCCAAGCCGGAGATTCAATCGCCGGAAATGATTTTACCCATTACAGCCCATTCTTCATTTTTTAAGGCCGCCCATTATTTGTGTGTCACGCCCGTGGTGGTGCCGGTTATGGATAATACCTTCCGGGCAGATGTGGCCGCGGTTAAAAATGCCATAACCGAAAACACGATTCTCATCGTCGGCTCGGCGCCCAGCTATGCCCATGGGGTGGTGGATCCCATAATCGAATTGGGCCAGATCGCACAGGAAAACGACTTGCTGTTTCATGTGGATGCGTGTGTGGGCGGTATTCATCTGTCATATATGCAACAGATGGGTTATCAAATCCCTGATTTCAATTTCAGTGTTCCGGGTGTGACCTCCCTTTCTGTGGATTTACATAAATATGGTTATGCGGCCAAGGGTGCTTCCATCGTTATGTATAAAAGCCAGGAAATCCGGCGTTATCAGATGTTTACCTGTTCCCGCTGGACGGGCTATACCGTTATCAACCCGGCGGTCACCAGCAGCAAACCGGGCGGTCCCATGGCCGCGGCCTGGGCTATATTGCACCATTTAGGCAATGAGGGCTATCGTGCCATTGTAGCGGAGGTCATGGCCGCCACCCAAACAATGCTGGCGGGTGTTGAAAAGATCGATGGTCTCCGCGTTTTGGGAAAACCGGACATGTGTATGTTTGCCTTTGCATCCACATCTGAAAAACTGGATGTGTTTCGTCTGGCGGATCGCATGAAAACCAAGGGCTGGTATCTGCAACCCCAGTTCGGGCGCGAGAATTCTCCCTCCAATCTGCACGTCTCCCTGAACCACGGCTCTGTCGGCCAGGCCGCTGAAATGGTGGATGCACTGGCCGAAACCGTTGAGGAAATGCTGCTGGAGGAACCTGACAAGCACCAACAAGACATGCGTGCAGAAATTGATAAGCTGTCATTGTCATATGATGAGGCCACTTTTTTCAAACTGGTCGAGATGGCCGGCATCAGTATCACCGAGATTCCTAAAGAAATGGCGGAGATCAATCAAATTTTAGAAGCACTCCCATATGATATGTCCGAATTTTTGTTAAGCGAATATTTGAATAACATCATGAAGTGAAGATGGCACCGAAAGACCCAAGTGCAATCTGATGCCACTATTAGTGAGGAGGTAAAATTATGGCCGGCGGATACATGGGCAGATATTGTCTGATCGATCTTACATCTCAGACAGTCGAGACCGTTGAACCGGATGACAGCTTCTATCAGAAATATTTGTCAGGGTATGGCCTGGGTGCCGCTGTGATCATGGATCGGCAAAAACCTGGTATCGACCCCCTGGCACCCGAAAGCCATATTGGATTTTGCTCCGGTCTGCTAACCGGAACCAAGGCCTATTTCTCGGGACGTTTCATGGTGGTGGGCAAATCACCGCTGACCGGCGGTTGGGGCGACGCCAATGCCGGTGGATTTCTCTCCCGCGAGCTGAAACGTACCGGCTACGATGCGGTTTTTTTTACCG
>Ga0180436_10005336_pt1 | contig 11390 bp, 9 predicted proteins | sample SS_ome_2_FD_132434 | JGI IMG/M metagenome (GOLD analysis project Ga0180436, IMG submission 132434) | Hypersaline lake sediment archaeal communities from the Salton Sea, California, USA - SS_3_S_2 metaG | ecosystem: Environmental > Aquatic > Non-marine Saline and Alkaline > Hypersaline > Sediment...
CGACCGGTATTTCCTGGATAAGCTCACCGATCACCTGTTTATTTTTGAAGGTGAGGGTGTCATCAGGGACCATTACGGCACTTATTCAGATTACCGCCGGCTGATTGCTGCAGGTGAGAAAGAAATGCAATCCGAAGGCATTTCAAGACAAGTCGGACCAAGCAGCAGTACCGGAGAAAATACAGGTGACCCGCGAATGAAGAAGGGTGGCCCGGAAGTAAAAAGCGACGGTAAGGGTGCGAAGAAGACCAGGCTGACCTACAAGGAGAAGCTGGAATATGAAAAGCTTGAACCGGAAATCGAGGCCCTTGAACAGGAAAAGGCAACGCTGGAGGAAGAGATGAACGCCGGCAGCGATGATTACGACCTCCTGCACAGGAAATCAGAGCGGATCTCTGAGCTGGTAAGGCTCATCGACGAAAAGATGCAACGATGGATGGATCTGGGGCAGTATGTCTGAAGCGGGTATTCAGCCAGTTAATCAATGGGTTCCATAATTACGGTACCAATCATGAAAGTGTAGTCCCATGCAGAGAAATCCGCATTGATTTCAAGTTTTTCCTCCAGTTTGTCATCCATACCAGGAAAGAAATCCATTTGCAGCAGATCCTCCAGGTAATCAACCGAGACAACAAACTCGCTGATGTGTCTGTACCCGGCATTTGCAGGTATGGCGAAGGCGATCATCTTCATCTCTCCGGTCGTGTCCAGCACGATCTTATAGAATTTCCGGTGCTCCTGCCGGCAGTATTTCAACGGACCGGAAATGTTCTTCTCTTCTGAAAGGTGCATGTTTATCAAAAATCAATGTAAATTTGGTTCACATTGTTCTGATGAATCAGCAGGAATGAAATATCTTACAACGAAATAACGAGCTATAGCATGCTATTATGAATACTTCCCGCGAACAGACAGTTGTACTCAGCTTTTTCCGATTTCATACCAGGAAATACCTTTGGGCCATGTCGCGCATGGTATTTGTACCCATGAAGCTGAAGGAAGATAGCAGGATCTCCTTCTTTAAGATGCTGGGAACAGGTGGAGGGTATGGCTACAGCTTTACACCTGATTTTTCCACCTATGCCTTGCTGACAGTATGGGAGGGCGAAGATGAAGCGAAGCAATTTGAATCAGACAGCGATGTGATGCGTCGCTTCCACCGAAAAGCCAGGGAAGTGTATTCGATTTTCATGCGGCCGGTGCAGTCCAGGGGCAAGTGGTCGGGCGTAAGTCCGTTCACCCCGGTTCAGCCGCATGATGAGAAGGCTCCAATGGCGGTACTTACCCGCGCGTCGCTGAAACCATACTACTATCTGCCTTTCTGGAGCAGGGTGGGAAAGGTAAGCAGATCGCATGCATCCTCACAGGGTACATTGTTTACCAAGGGGGTGGGGGAACTGCCGTGGATCAACCAGGCTACTTTTTCCGCATGGGAATCCTTCAGCGACATGCAGGCATTTGCCTTTGGTGCGGGTACCCCACATCTGGAGGCCATTCAGAATGCCCGTAAGCGAAAAGGGTTCAGGGAAGAGTTGTTTGCCTGGTTTATACCTTTGTTTACCAGGGGCTCCTGGAAGGGTGAGCAGCCCATATAATTTTTTCCGGTAAATATGCATGTAACCCCTGCATGCTATCTTCAAAATGTATATTTTTAGGAAATTCTGATTTTTAAAAGGATTGAACCCGGAATACATGGAACTTGGGATTCTAAGAGATATCGTCATTATTTTTGCCCTGTCGACAGGTGTGAACCTTTTGTTTACGCGACTGAAGGTCCCAACTGCGGTGGGGTACCTGCTGACAGGGATTGTGGCCGGGCCGCACCTGCTGGGACTGGTGAAGGGAGAGCATCAGATTGAGTTGCTGGCAGAAATCGGGGTGGCCCTGCTGCTCTTTACCATTGGGATGGAATTTTCCCTCAAGCACCTGTTGCGGATCAGGAGGATAGTCTTTGCAGGAGGATTCCTGCAGGTGTTTATCACGGCCCTGGTGTTCTACCTGCTCTCAATGTTTTATGATCTTTCCTGGCAGTCGGGTGTTTTTATTGGTTTCCTTGCGGCCCTCAGCAGCTCTGCCCTGGTGTTGAAACTACTACAGGAGCGATCGGAGCTTACTTCCAATTATGGCAGGACCGTGCTGGGTATCCTTATTTTCCAGGATATCCTGCTGGTGCCCCTGTTGCTTTTCGCCAATATATTAGCTGAAGCAACGGTTAATCTTTCCAGGGAAATACTATTGCTGGGCGTAAAAACGGTCTTTATCATTGCACTGGTGTATGCGGGGAATAAATGGATCCTTCCCAGGTTGCTGCACCAGATTGCCCTTGCGAAGAACCAGGAGCTGTTCATGATGAGCATTTTCCTGATCTGTTTTTCGATCGCCCTGCTTACCTCCTCGCTGGGTATGTCCATTGCCTTCGGGGCATTCCTGGCCGGTTTGATGATTTCTGAATCGGAATACAGTCATAATGCTTTCGCCAATCTTCTTCCCTTCAAGGATACTTTTACCAGCTTCTTTTTCGTATCGATAGGAATGTTGCTTGACGTTGAGTTCGTTCTTCAGAATACGACACTGATCCTGCTGACGGTTGTATTGGTAATCACGCTAAAAACGATCATCGCCGGTGGTGTGGGGTTTATTCTTGGCCATACCTTCAGGGGTACAGTGATCGTTGGACTGGCCCTGGCGCAGGTGGGGGAGTTTTCCTTTATCCTGGCTAAGATCGGACACAGTTCTGAAATTATCCCTTCATTCTATTACCAGCTGTTCCTCGCGGTGGCTGTGATCACAATGGCCCTGACGCCCTTCATGATGAAATTGTCGCGCCCACTGGCCGACCTGTTCCTGAAGTTACCACTTCCGGATGTGCTGGTAGAGGGATTGTTTCCCCTGAAGCAGGTCACGATTCCCGAAATGAAAAATCACCTGGTCATTATCGGGAAGGATGCCAGCGCCATGAAACTGTCGCTGATGGCCAAGCATTTCGACCTGCCACATATTTCCATTATTTTCGACCCTTCCCTGGCACGGGATAAAATGGAACAGGGCGACAAGGTGATCTATGGTGATGCCGTGAATGAACCGATTCTTTTGAATGCGAATGTGGACAAGGCCGATGTGGTGGTTATTTCGGTGGGGAATATCATTCCTTCCATGGCCATCATTGAGAAGGTGAGAAACCTGAACAAGCATGTACGCATCCTGGCACGTGCAAAGGAAATGCAGAACGTGGGACAATTGTATAAGCTGGGGGCCGACCAGGTACTGCCTGAAAAACTTGAGATTGCGATCGACCTCTTTAACAGGGTACTGCTGGAAAAGCTTTATTCTTCAAGGGATATCAACAGGATGCTTACCTATATCAGGAACAGTCACCTCGGAGAATTCACCGAAAAAGACAAGGTGAATGTGCCATCCCTGCTGGACGATCTCACCACGATCAATATTTCTGCAATAACATCAGAACCGGGGTCAGGGGCAATCGGCAAAACGATCCGCGAACTGGAGATCAGGAGCAAGACCGGCTCCACGCTGCTGGCCATCAGGCGGGGTGACGATGTTATCGAGCACCCGGGCCCGGGAACAAAAATTGAAAGCGAAGATGTGCTGTACCTCATGGGTGACCTGGAGCAGGTCAACCTGGCACGCGAATTATTCAGCAATGACCTGGCCCGTGGGTAAACTATGATTGTTAAACATTGTCAATTTCTGGACTTGGAATGGTTTATTCAGTAATTTGTTTGTCAATAACCAAAACCAGCCAGAAAATGAAACACTTGATCAGCATCTCAGGATTGACTGTCTTGTTGGCAGTTGCTACCAATGCGTTTTCCCAGGATGTAGTGGTGATTGCAAACTACATGAAAGTAAAACCAGGTATGGAACAGGAGTACCTGGATGTCGAACAGCAATGGAAGGAGGTTCACCGGAAAACCATTGTTGAGGGTATTAAGACAGGATGGCAATTGTGGCGTAAGCTTTACACCGGAACAGAAGATGCGTATGAATATATTACCCTCGACTGGTTCGTGGATTTTTCGTCTACCCTGGAGCCTTACCCGGCTGCTGTTTTAGAGGGATTGTATTCCGAAAAGGAATGGAATAAACTCATGGAACGGACGGAAAATTCAAGGGACCTTGTCCGGCGACAGGTATCCCACCAGATCCTGTCAGTCAGCAATTCATCAGGTGCAACATACCTGGTCATTAATCGCATGCATGTGGAAGAGGAAGATGTTAATGCCTATGTATCGATTGAGGATGATATCTGGCGTCCCTACCACGAGGTATGCATCGAGGCAGGTTTCCGCACCCATTGGGGATTATGGCGCGACTGGCCCTTTGAGGAGGGACAATCGATTTTTACCTCCGTAGATGGTTTCGACAATCCCGTGCAGATCATGTCAGGCGAAGACCTGTTGTCGAAGGTTCACCCGGACATGACGTGGGACGAGATCGATGAAAAAACAAGCCAGGCAAGGCGCATCGCCAGTGTTGAGATATGGGAGCTTGTGGATGATGTTTTCGCAGGGGACTGATGATACTCCGGGCCTGGCCGGGCACCATCACTTCCATTTCGCGCGCCGGCGTGCTTTTATAGTTTACCAGATTATTTTGACTTTTTTGACTCATTCAGCCAGGCCGTGAGCATCCAGTGTTCTTTTTCCAGTGCCCGTACCATGGTATTCATCATATCCATGGTGGCTGCATCACCGACACTTCCCGCCGCATCCACTACTTCGAGCATGAAGGAATCCAGTGTTTCCATGTCTTTCAATACCTCGCGGGTCATTTCCATTGCGGTGAGACGTTCCGTGGTCTCCAGGATTTCTGATACCTCCAGGTATTCTTTGAGGGTACTCATGGGTACTGCACCGAATACCCGTATTCTTTCTGCGATGGCATCGATATTCTCCACGGCTTCTGTATACAGCGATTCAAATTGTTCGTGCAGGTCAAAGAAATCCGGACCTGTTACATTCCAGTGAAAGTTCCGTAATTTCTGATAGAAAACATGATAGTTGGCAATGAGATGATTCATCGTGGTAACCATCTCAGCAGTATCCATGCTGCTGAACCCCAGCTTGGCATGGGTCTTCATTTTTGTTTTTGGTTCCATTTGTCTTTGTTTTATTGTGTGATGTGCGATTCGATTTACTTTGGGGTTCAGACGTTTTCCTGGTGAAATACCATCACCGGGATGTCGGATTTGGAAAGTATCCTGTTGGAATCGCTTTTTGAAAACAGGCGTTGCAGGAAGTTGCGGTTCTCCTTGAGGACCACGATCATGTCGAAATCCCCGGATTTGGCATAATCAGTCACCCCCCTGGTAACTTTCTTATCTTCACGAACTGCAAATTCAATCCGGTCGTACCCGGTCTTGTCATGGATAGAGGCTTCGAAACCGTGACTTTTCAGTTTCTCCTCCAGGTCCACACTCTCCGTGATATGCAGCGCTGTGATCGATGCTTTGAACGGGGCGATCATTTCTGCGAGTTTCTTCAGTGTGGGCACATCTTCTTCCATGTAGTCCGTTGCATAGAGTACTTTCCTGATCTTGTCAAATTCGAATTGCTTGTTCACTTTCAGAATGGGACAGCCGGTCTTCTCAATAATCTGCAGGTATGTGTTGATGATGAAGCCCAGTTCGGGTTCATCTGCCTCGTTGATCACGACCAGGTAGGTATCGTTTTCCTTTGAAACATCCAGCAGGATCAGATCGGTCGCCCCGCTCCGGATTTCAAAGGAAATTTCAGGATGTTTGCCGGACTTGTTTTTCTGTTCCACAAATTCACCGATCCGTTTTTCTTCTTCTTTCAGCCGTTCTTCGCGAATTTTTTCAAACTCGTATGTGGCGAGTCCTGTCTTCAGCGGACTGGTCATGGGATAGAAGAATGTATGCCTGGTTTCCAGTACCATGAACAATTTCAGTTCCATATCCATCGCCTCGGCCAGCGACAGGGAAGTATTGATAATGCTATCCAGCTTTTCCCCTGTTCTGATAAATTGAATAATCTTTTTTTTCATGACGAAATTTATATTTTACCTGTTATGCATCAAGAACCATACTTGGATGATTCAACTGTTGCATGAAAATCCTGCGAAGGAAGCGCTATGTTCAGTATATCAGATGGTTAAGAATAATCTATTTTAATTTGTACAATGGATTTCCGTGGAGTGGATTGTGGAGTCTGTGTTCCGCAAATGTGGAACGACAACCACAGTAACATGCTTTGCAGGCAAGGTGCATCCTGTAGATTTATTTCCCCAGGAGATGCGGGGTGCCCCACATCCTGCGTAATTGGAAGGTTGTGGTGTTTTTTAGATATTCAGCAGTTAATCAATATATTAGTATTTTATTTGCAGGAAGCGTAAGGAAAGGTATACGGTTTGTTGCCACGAAAAAGATTCAACATTCAACACGTAGATTCATGAGTAATAAGAGATCAGATGGTGCCGGTGCGTATCATTCTATTAAGAAAATCCACGAGAAGATTCTGAACGGGAAGATGAATGCGGGTGAGCTGGAAGCGTTCGTGGATGATTATTGCCAGAAAGAAATTGAGAAAAGGGAAGCAGTGGAGCAGGCGCTTTCGGGATTACAGGAAGTGTCGCATAAAAATGCACGCTTTTTCGAGAGTCTTGCTGCAAATATTCCCCATACGGATGTATATGTATTTGACACCTCCCTGAAAATTGTACTGGCGATGGGAAAGGAAATGGAGAAGTATGGATTCAGCAGGGAACATTTCGAAGGGAACCAACTCAGGGAAATCTATGAAGACGAGACAGTTTTGATTTTGCAGCCCATTTATGAGGATGCAATCGGTGGCAAGAAGGTATCACGGAGAATCATCTATTCCGGAGACCCTTACCTTGTAAATGCAGTGCCTGTCAGGGACAACAAGGGGAAGGTGTATGCAGGTATGGCAGTGATGACGAATATGTCCGAGGAGGTGCAACGGGAGCAGAAGCTTCAGAAAGCCATGGAAGATGCGGAAAGTGCAAGTCGCGCAAAAAGTGAGTTCATGGCCAACATGAGTCACGAGATCCGGACACCGCTCAACTCGATCATGGGATTTGCCGAACAGTTGTCGAAGACCAGCCTGGACGATGAGCAACAAAAGTACACGGAGCTGATTGAAGAGTCCTCGGAACACCTGTTGTCCATTGTCAATGAGATCCTGATATTGTTGAAGCTCGGTGCCGGCGGAATCTACATGGAAGAGGTCCCCTTCGATTTGAGGAACCTCTTCAATGAAGTACACAATTCTTTCCGGATCAGGGCGCAGAAGAAGAGCCTTAGTCTGAATTTTCAGATCAGCAAGGATGTCCCGGAGGTCCTGGTCGGCGATCCCGTCAGGCTGAAGCAAGTGATGATCAACCTGGTCAGCAATGCGCTTAAATTTACACAGTTCGGGTATGTAAGGTGGACTGCTAAGACTGAAGAACAGGGTGGACGGATCATGCTGCATATCAATGTGAAAGACACCGGCGTAGGGATAAAGAAGGAGGAAATGGATGTGATATTCTTTCCTTTTCAGCAGGCCGATACATCTGTGACCAGGAAGTTCGGGGGATCGGGGCTTGGCCTGACCATTGTCAAGAAGCTGGTCGAGTTGCAGGGTGGTAAGATCCGGGTTTCGAGCAGGGAGGGCAAGGGCACTGAATTCAGAATTATGATTCCTTACCAGGTTGGCGATAAAATGGACCTTCCCGAGGAGGAGCGGCTCTATGAGCCCGACAGGGAACTGCTCAAAGGAATTCGGATACTGCTTGCCGATGATGATGAAACCAACCAGATCCTGGCTGGAACGATACTCGATGGATGGAAAGTAAGATACGATGTTGCAAACGATGGGGAAGAGGCGTTGAAGTACCTGGAAAAGAACAGTTATGATGTGGTCCTTATGGATATTCACATGCCACATATCAGTGGTATGGAGGTGGTGAAGAAGGTGCGCTCTGATGCAGACAATCCCAATGTGCAAACGAAATTCATTGCTGTGACAGCCAATGTCATCAAAAGCGATATTCGCACTTACCGGGAAGCAGGGATGGACAATTACCTGATCAAACCCTACCGCGAGGAGGGGTTGTTCAATAAAGTATGTAATGTGCTTAAGCTGAAGCGAACTTCAGGAATCTTCAACAAGGAATTTGAAGGAAAGACGGAACTGGACGGTTACAACGAAAGCAAGCCATACGATCTGAAAGACCTGATCAATATATCCAGGGGAGATATCCAGTTTTACAACAAGACCCTGAAGTCGTTTGTATCGGCTGCAGAAGAAGTTTTGCTGAGGATCAGCGAATTGAACGAAAAGCAGGAGTGGCACGAACTGGGGGAGCAGGCACACAAAATTATCTCTTCCTCGAGATTTCTCGGGCTCTCCGGGATCGCCAATACCTGCGCCAAGATCGAGGACAATACGGTACGCTCCGACAACCATGAAATTGTTCCTGACCTGGTCAGGGACCTGGCAGGCATGCTGGAAAAAATATTGCCTCAACTTAAAAATGAGTATATTTATAAGAAATCATAGCCAGTTGAACCGATGCATAAGATACTGATCATTGATGACGACGTGTTTATTTGTAATGTCCTTGAAAAATTCCTGAAGGACAATGCATTTGAAGTAAAATCGGCTTACTCTGCGGCTTCTGGCAAAAAGCTGCTGAAAGAAGAGGATTTTGATGTGGTCCTTTGCGACTACCGGCTTCCTGACAGTGACGGGATACGAATGCTGGAGACCATCCTGCGCCTGAATCCGCGTACCAGGGTGGTGGTCATAACGGCCTATGCTGATGTGAATATTGCGGTGAAGCTGATCAAAAGCGGTGCAGACGATTACGTGGTCAAACCCATCCAGCAGGAGGAGATCCTGCACCTGGTCAGGGAGCTGCTCAGCAACCCGGAAAAACAGCAGTCCAGGGTGGTCCAGGGCAATGGCGATTTCTTTTTTGGCAACAGCCAGGAAATCACGCGGGTGCTTGAACTTGCCAGGGTTGTGGCACCTACCGATATGAGTGTAATCATCGATGGGGAAACCGGATCGGGGAAGGAGTTCCTTGCCAGGTTCATTCATGCCCACAGTCACAGGAGCGGCAAGCCATTCGTTGCACTCGATTGTGGTGCGATACCGAAAACCCTCGCCAACAGTGAGCTGTTCGGGCATATCAAAGGTTCGTTTACCGGTGCAGTTGCGGACAAGATCGGGGTTTTCCAGGAGGCCGATGGTGGCACGCTGTTCCTGGACGAGATCGGAAACCTGGAATATGAAGTACAGGTGAAATTGCTGCGGACCCTCCAGGAGCGGATGGTGACGCGGGTTGGGGATCCAAAGGCTACCCGCATCGATGTCAGGATCATTGCTGCGAGCAATGAGGATCTGAAAGGACAGGTTGCGGAAAATAATTTCCGCGAGGACCTGTACCACCGGCTCAATGAGTTCATGATCCACCTTCCTCCGTTGCGTGAAAGACAGGATGACATTATTGCCTATGCGGAATTTTTTATGAAGGAGGCGAATGCGCAGCTCGACAGGAACATCCGGGAGATTGACCAGGAAGCACAGCGCCTGCTGATGCAGTATTCCTGGGGCGGAAATTTAAGGGAACTTCGGAACGTGATCAAGCGGGCCGTCCTGATGGCTGCATCCGAAGCGATCACCAAAGAGGCCTTCCCCGAGGAGATCAGGAGTTTTCACCTCCAACAGAGCCTGAACTCCGGGGTTCGCAACGCCAGCAGCGATTTACGCGAAACCTCGCTTGAAGCAGAGAAAGAACTGATCATCGAAACCCTGAAAAGCGTTGATAATAACAAATCCAAAGCAGCGCGCATTCTGAAGATTGACCGTAAAACCCTCTATAATAAAATGAAACGGCTGGAAATCAGCCTGCAGTCTTCGACTGCATCTGCCGACGAGGTGGATTAGGTATCTGTCTCCACAATGATGACAAGATGATGGGTTTTCAAACGGGGGTAACATTTCTCCTGAAATTTTTCCGTGAAGTGGTTATTGCTGCGCAAAAATCCCAGTTCACTTCAAAAACACCCGGAGAAATGTTACTGTTTCGCTGAACCTCATAGAATGCTTGTCAACGACAAGTTGGATAAATAAGAGATAGTATAAAATTGAATTTGAGCCGTTTTATTTTATTTTCTGGGCTGCCATTGCTGCAATGAGGATGTAGACGGCACATGCCACCAGTACAAGCATACCTGCGGTGATGCTGATCATATCCGTGAGCCAGCCGGTCATCAACGGTATAACAGCGCCACCGGAAACAGCCATCATCATCAGTCCTGAGATCTCATTGGCACGCTCCGGGTATTTCTCCACTGTAATGGAAAAGACCAGGGGAAAAATGTTTGCGGCAAAGAGACCAATGAGGAAGATGATCACCAGGGCTCCGGCGGGGACCGGGTTGAAGACAAGCGCCACAATTGCGATCAGCGACAGCAGGGAAGTCCAGACCAGGAATTTTCGAGAAGCAAACCAGGTGAGCAGCATGGCGCCGGCAAAGGTGCCCAGCATTTTTCCGAAAAAATAGATGCTCCGGCCCGATTCGGCGAGGGTTTGTTCCATGCCCAGTTTATTCATCAGGAACTGGCCTGAGGTGGAATTCACTCCAACATCGATCCCCACCACCAGGAATATAGAAATCACCATGGAAAGGATAAAACCATTTTTCAGCAGGCTGAAGGATGATCCCATGGTTGCAGGTGACGTATCGATCTTTTTCAGTTCTTCGATTTTAACCGCACCCAGCCAGAGGACCGTCAGCAGGGAGATGACCCCGAATACCACCAGGATCAGTTTCCAGTCGCCAAACTGTGCAGCAAGCAGTCCTGCAAGTGGTGCCCCGATCATGGAGCCGATGGACTTGATGAACTGCGAAAAGCTCAATGCGCTTGAGGCACGGTTGGACGGTACCACTGAAACCAGCAGGGGGTTCGCCGAAACCTGGATGATGGTATTTCCAATGCCAAGCAGTGCAAAACCGAACAGAAGCACCGGGAAGGAGTAGATAATGAATGGGATGATCATTCCCAGCGCACTGATGGCCATGCCATAATTCAGCATTCTTTTTTTACCCAGCCTGTCCTGCAGGATTCCGATGGGAACCGACAACAGGAAGAACCACAGGAACGCGGCCGACGGGATGAGCTGTGCCATGGTATCGCTCAGCTGGAAGTCGGCCTTGGCCCGGTCGACACCGATCCCGACGAGGTCGACGAAACTCATCACGAAAAATGAAAGGAGAACGGGAACGACGATCTTGAGGTTGAATGCTTTTTTGTTCATGCTGGTAATTCTAAGTTCATTATTAATGATAAGGTATCGGTGATTCCGGTACAATCAACTGCGTCAAACCTATGTAAA